>Ga0307476_10000823_pt1 | contig 21266 bp, 20 predicted proteins | sample atmos_gasesECM2C_2_FD_203314 | JGI IMG/M metagenome (GOLD analysis project Ga0307476, IMG submission 203314) | Hardwood forest soil microbial communities from Morgan-Monroe State Forest, Indiana, United States - atmos_gasesECM2C_05 | ecosystem: Environmental > Terrestrial > Soil > Temperate...
CCCCCTTGTGGGAGGGCAGGGGTGGGGTCGGGAGGGAAGTCACGTTTGGTCGACGCATGCGCGTCACCTCTCGACCCCCACCCCATCCCTCCCACAAGCTTGCACTCGGGCGCGCGCAGGCGCGACCCGGGTGGGGGAGGGAGCAGCTAGCCGCCTCTCATCGCCGGACTGCACCGACTGCGCAAGCCTTGTCGCGATGCGCCCGCCTTCTACAATGGCGGCATGAGCAATTGGAAATCGCAACAAGTTATCATCGTCGGCGGTGGCATCGGCGGGCTGGCGGCGGCATTGGCGCTGGCTCGCCAGGGGATTCCCGCACAGGTCATCGAGCAGGCGCCGGAATTCAAGGAAATCGGCGCCGGCATCCAGCTCGGGCCCAACGTGTTCTGGATGTTCGAGGCGCTCGGCCTGATCGAGCCGATCAGCGCGCTCGCCGTCTTTCCCAACAATCTGATCATGATGGATTCGGTCACCGGGCAGGAGGTCACGCGTATTCCGCTCGGCGAAACCTTCCGCAAGAAATTTCATCATCCTTATGCGCTGATCCACCGCGCCGACTTGCATAAGGTGCTGCTCGAAGCCTGCCAGAAATCCGATCTGATCCGGCTCGATGCCTCGGAAAAGGTCGTCAACGTCGATGATAGCGGCGACGGCGTCACGGTGCGCACCGAGAGCGGCAAGGAGTATCGCGGAGCGGCTTTGATCGGCGCCGACGGCTTGTGGTCGACCATCCGGCAGATGGTGGTCGGCGACGGCAAGCCAAACGTCGCCGGCCACATCACCTATCGCGCCGTGCTGCCGACCTCGGACATGCCGGAACAATATCGCTGGCGCGACATGGTGCTGTGGGCCGGCGAGAAGGTCCATCTCGTGCACTATCCGCTGCGCACCGGCGAATTGTTCAATCTGGTCGCCGTGTTTCATTCCAACCGCTACGAGGAGGGCTGGGACAGTTACGGCGATCCAGCCGAGCTGCACGAGCGTTTTGCGAAAACCTGCGAGCCGGTTCGCACGCTGCTCAACAAGATCGAAAGCTGGCGCATGTGGGTGCTGTGCGACCGGCCGCCGATCAAGGACTGGAGCCGCGGCCGCATCACGCTCGTCGGCGATGCCGCCCATCCGATGCTGCAATATCTGGCGCAAGGCGCCGGCATGTCGATCGAGGACGCGGTGTGCCTCGCCGACAAAGTCGTCGCACTGCGCGGCGATTATCCGGCGGCGTTTCTCGCCTACCAGCAGGCGCGCTATCTGCGCACCGGCCGCGTACAGATCATGGCGCGCGTCTACGGCGAATTCTATCACGCCTCAGGCGTCGCCAAGGAATTGCGCAACATGATGCTCGGCGCGCGCACACCCGAGGACGCCATGGCCGGGATGGAATGGCTCTACGGCAAGCAGCCCGAGCTCATGGGCGCGGCAAACGCGATGGCGTCGTGAGCGTGCGCGGTTCTCGTTTCATCATTGCTGTTTGCGCTTTGCTCGCGATGGTCGGCGTGCACCCGGGTTACGCCGAAGACGATTTCTACTCCGGCAAAACCATCCAGATGCTGATCGGCTTTTCCGCCGGCGGCGGCTACGACATCTATGGCCGCACCTTGGCGCGCTATCTCGGCCGCCATATTCCCGGCAATCCGCAAATCGTGCCGCAGAACATGCCGGGCGCCGGCTCGCTCAAGCTGGTCAATTATCTCTACAACGTGGCGCCGAAAGATGGCACGGCGATCGGGATATTTGCGCCGGGCATCGTCGCCGAGCCGCTGCTCGGCCACGGCGACGGCGCGCAGTTCGACGCCACCAAGTTCGGCTGGCTCGGCAGCGTGTCGCAAGAGGTCAGCGTCTGCGCCTTCATGGCCTCGACCGGCATCGTCTCGCTGGCCGACATGCAAACGAAGCCGAGCGTGATCGGCGCCTCAGGCGGCGGCGCCGAAAGCGACGTGTTCGCGACCGTCTTGCGCAACATGTTCAAGATGCCGATCCGCATCGTCACCGGCTATCCCGGCGGCACCGAGATCACGCTGGCGATGCAGCGCCACGAAGTCGACGGCCGCTGCGGCTGGTCGTGGACGAGTCTGCTGAGCCGCAACAGGGCGATGCTGACGGGCAAGGAGATCAACCTGACGCTCCAGGTGGCGCTGAACAAGGACGACGATCCCTATCTGCTTCGCGTGCCGCTGATCATGGATTTGACCACCGACCCGGCGCAACGCGCCGCGCTCAAGCTGATCGTATCGCGGCAGAGCATCGCGCGGCCGTTCGCGACGCCGCCCGGCGTGCCGGCGGAGCGGCTTGCGGCGCTGCGCTCGGCCTTCGACGCCACCATGAAGGATGCGGATTTTCTCGCCGAGGCACGCACCGCCGATCTCGACGTGCGGCCGGTATCGGGCGCCGCGGTCGAGACGCTGATCAAAGAAATCTACGCCTCGCCGCCCGAGGCGATCCGGCTTGCGACAGAAGCGATGCAGGCGAAGCCGTGATATTCACCTCTCCCCGCGCAGCGGGGAGAGGGAGGGGTAAGCGTCGCGCTCGGAAATTTTCGTCGTGTAGTCGCGAGCGCGCAGCGCTTGCGGTGTAGCGCTTTCGCCGCGCCAGCGAATCTTTCGGAGTGACGCACGCAATTGCTTTGCCAGGTGCCAGCGGCCTCGCAAAATCAACGACGCCTCGTGCAAAAGCAGCGTGCTTTCAGTTGCTTATGAAAGCGCCGAAAGCAATTTCATTCGTCCTTGACACGCCACGTTGGTTGGTTAGCGATGCAATCAACCCGTCCGTCGAAGGGCGCATTCCGGATGCGATCTGAAGATGCGGGGCGGGTGCGGTGCCTGCGCGCGGTCTCGCAAACCGCTCCCGGGCGGCTTCGGGCATCATGTCCGCCGGCATGACGGCCGGCGCGCGGGGTGCTTCCGCTGGACTGGGACAGGCGCAACGCGGGTAATGCCGCCGCTGGCCTTGTCCCAGGAAACCTGGCCTGAAGTCGAAAAGCCGAGGCCTAGAAACCTCGGCCAGAGCCGCGGTGGAGCGCCGGAAGGCGAGCGCGCCGAGCGCAAGGCGCGCGCCGCATCCGCTGATGCGGCTCCAGTGCTGCGCCTTTCGGCGCTCCGCCTCCCTTCGCTTTTATTTGGAGGCAGCAACAGTCTTGGCTTGATGCGGAAAACTCGGATGCAAAAAACGCATCGCGAGAACGAGATTGCTTATGCCAGCTTTTGCCTATGAACGTGGAGATAGTCGGAGTGAAGCGGGGCCGAGCCGCTCGCGCTTCCTTCTCCCCGCGTGCGGGGAGAAGGATAGGTTGAGGGGGGGCCCTCCGCGATTCTGAGCTCAGAGGGAGAATTCTCGATGTCTCAATCGCCACTTCAAGGCTCAGGCAGCGTCAACGCCCCCTCACCCCACCCTCTCCCCGCGTGCGGGGAGAGGGTGCCGCGAGCGTCGCGCGCGGAGAATCAATCCCGTGCCCGGTGGAAATCCGGCAGCGGCGGCGGGCCCCAGACGTTGGTCTTGCCGCCCTGCCAGGTTTTCGGCCGTTGCGGCGTGTCCTGGTGCCACGGCCGCGGCTCGAAATAGCCGAGGTTCTCGTCGACCATCTTGTCGAGCTCGCAGAAGAATTCGATCACCTGATCGTCCGGATTGCGGTGATAGGTGGCGATATTGTGGCCCGGGCCGTGGCGCAGCGGCCCCCAGATGATCGGAATTTTGCGCTGGCCGAACAGGTCGCAGGAATTCTGCAGGTGGATGAAATCCTTCAGCTCGAAGGCCATGTGGTGCATCTTGATATTATTGCCGCGGATGAAATTCACCGTGTGGTGATCGGTGTTGCAGCGCATGAAGACGAAGAAATCGTCGATCCAGTCGGACACCTTAAAGCCCAGCACCTTCTCGTAGAACTCGGCGGTCTTCTGCGGATCGTCGACCACCCAGGCGATGTGGCCGAGCTTGAGCGGGCCGACGCCGTAGTGTTGCAGGTGCTTGCCGAGATAGCTCCATTCCTTGAACAGCGCGATGGTGGTGCCCTTGTTGTCCTTGAAGGTCAGCACCGGGCCGATGCCTGGCATGGAGTCGTTGCGCAGCTCGCTCTTGATGCCGTCCTTTTCGAGCTCGCGGGCGAGCGCGTTGAAATCGGAGTCGGGCGCCACTTCGAACGACAGCGTGGTGCATCGCTCGACGTCGCCTTTGTTGAGCTGGATGGCCAACAGCCCGATCTGGGTGGTGAGAAAGGCGCGATCCTTCTCGCGCTCGGCCAGAACCAGGCCCATCACGTCGGTGTAGTAGTCGATCATCTTCTGCAGATCGGGCGTCTCGAAAGTGGCGTGGCCGATGCGTCTGGGCTTGATCATGTTTCTTCTCCAACTTGTCGGGGCGTTTCCCTAAATCGTGGGCGGGAATCAATCACCACGGCGGTGCGAACTCAAGGCCGTGGTCCGGGCGGATATGCAAGGCGGTCTTACCAGCGGTCTTGCCAATTGTCCGGGATCACTGTTTTGTCGCCGGCAACGTTTTGCGCATCAGGGAGTGAACGCACATGGCAGGCGCCAAATCGGCTGGCTACAAGCTCGCAACCTATAAATCGAGCGACGGGCCGCGGGCCGGCATCATCGTCGGCAATGACGTATTCGACGCCGCCAAGCTCACCGGCAAGGCCGGCTATGCCACGGTCATGGGTATTTTCGCCGACTGGAAAGCCGCCGAGCCGGCACTGAAGAAGGCGGCAGCCGGCGCCGCCAAAAGCCGGGCCAAGCGCCAGCCGCTGTCCAAGACCAAGCTGCTGGCGCCGCTGCGCTTCCCGTCCGCGATCTACTGCGCCGGCGCCAATTACAGCGATCATGCCGCGGAAATGGCCGCCAAAGAGGGCAATCCGCCGCCGCCCGACCCTCATACGCTTGGCCACAAGGCCTGGCATTTTCTCAAGGCGGCCGGCGCCATCACCGATCCGGGCGCGACGGTGAAGATTTCCAACTATGCCAAAAACATGGACTGGGAGATCGAACTGGCCGCCGTCATCGGCAAGACCGGCAAGGACATCCCGCAGGCCAAGGCGCTGTCCTACGTCGCCGGCTACACCATCGCCAACGACCTTTCGGCGCGGGACCGTGGCCGCCGGGCCGGTATCCCCGATGCCTCACCGTTCAAGTGGGATTGGACCAAGCACAAGACTTTTGAGGGTTCCTGCCCGCTCGGGCCGTGGATCGTGCCGGCAAGCGACATCGGCGACCCGCAAAAGCTCGGGCTGAAGCTATGGGTCAACGGCGTGCTCAAGCAGGATTCCAACACAAGCGACATGATCTTCAACCTGGCCGAGCAGATCGAGCAATTATCGGCCGGTATGACGCTCTATCCGGGCGACTTGATCCTCACCGGCACCCCGGCAGGCGTCGGTGCCGGCCGCGGCGAGTTCCTCAAGGCCGGCGACGTGGTGAAACTCTGGGTCGAAAAGATCGGCGAGATCGAGAACCGGATGGCGTAAGGGATGGCGCCGACGCCCCTTAACGGCATGGCAGGGCACCGGCTTATGCCCGTCGCGCGCCGTTCTGGTCTGTGTTAATAGCATGGGTCCGGACCGATGCCTGAGTCCGGTCCAAACCATTTGAGTCGTAAGCCGCCCCGGGCAAGGGGCTGGTCGTCAGGGTGAAACGTAGAGGTGAAGGGCAGATGGCGGAAAAATTCGTCGCAAAGCTTGCGGAATTCAAGGACGGCGACCGGCGGATCGTTTTCGTCGGCGACAACGAGATCGGCGTGTTCCGCCATGAAGGCGAATTTTACGCCTACAGCAATTTCTGCCTGCACCAGGGCGGGCCGGCCTGCGAAGGCCTGACCATCGCCAAGGTCGAGGAGCGGCTGCGTCCCGACAAGACCTCGATGGGTCTGTTCTTCTCCGAAGACGAGATGCACTTCGTCTGTCCATGGCACGGCATGGAATACGACATGAAGACCGGCGAGTGCGTCAGCGATCGCAAGATGAAGCTGAAAAAATACAAAACCGTGCAAAAAGGCGAGGACCTTTATGTCGTCGCCTAAGCGCGCGGCAAAGATCGTGGCGAAAGCCATTGTGGCGAAGAACGCGGCAAGATCCGCGGCCAAAGCGCGCCCAGCCGTAGCGCGGTTGCCGCTGAAGCGGACCGAGGCCGCCGGCGACGGCGCTTCCGCGGACGCAAAGAAGCTCGCTGCCGTGCTCGAGCGCGGCATCGTCGACGGCAAGCTCGACGTGGTGACCGCCGAAGCGCTGCAGAAGCTGATCGCGGCGGCCTGCCGGGTCTATACCGCGCGCCTGGAAGCCGGCGAGCAGTTCATGCCGATCCCGAAAAATTCGATTTCCGCCACCGACGTCATGGTCACGGCGAGCGGATTGTTGAAAGCTGCCGATCTCGCCGTTTTCGAGCTCGGCATGTGGCAGAGTTGGACGGGGCGCTGATCCCGTTCGTTAGAGGAATTGGAACGCTAGGAGAAACGCTATGGATCTCATCGCCGATCGCGGTCGCCGCGTAACGATCGAGGAGTTGAACACCACGAGGCTGCTGGCTCACGCCCGCAAGCAGGCGCACCAGCGCAACTTCGATGACATGATAATCGTCGATGTCGACGCCCACCATTACGAGAACGAGAACTACGACGAGTTCCTGCCCTACATGGAAAACGACGTGCTGCGTCAGCTCACCATGTCGGGGCGCAAGCGCAACCGCGCCGGCATCACCCCGACCCAGGTCGGCTACCAGGACATGGGCGGCCGCGTCACCCGCTATCCGTTGCGCGGCTCGGAGAAGACCGAGCACCAGACCGGCGCCGAGCGCGACATCCAGCTCGGCCACCGCTGGATGGACGCCATGAGCGTCGATTATTCCTGCCTGTTCCCGACCGGCATGCTCAATATCGGCCTGCATCCGCAGAAGGAGATGGAGACCGAGCTGTGCTGGGCCTACAACCGCTGGCTCACCGAAAAGATCATGCCGGAAGCCGATAACCGCTTCTTCTCGATGCTATGCCTTCCGTTCAACGATCCGGAAGCGGCGCTCCGCCACGTCGAGACGTTCGGCGATAGGAAGCATGTCGGCGGCTTCATGGTGACCACGGTGCGCTCGCACATGGGGGTCTATGACAACGCCTACATGAAGCTCTATCGCGCCATGGAAGAGCGCGGCCTGGTGCTGTCGTTCCACTCCGGCCCGAACTGGGGCGAGCCGATCTACAAGAGCTGCAACCGCTTCATGGCGGCGCACGCGCTCGGCTTCTCCTGGTACAACGTGCTGCATTGCACGAACTGGGTGGTCAACGGCATGGGCGAGCGCTTCCCCAAGCTGCCGGTGATCTGGATCGAATCCGGCCTCGCCTGGGTGCCGTTCCTGATGCAGCGGCTCGACCACGAATACATGCTGCGGCCGTCGGAAGCGCCGCTCTTGAAGAAGAAGCCGTCGGACTACATGCGCGACATGTTCTATTCGTCGCAGCCGATGGAGATCCAGGATTACGGCGCGATGGAGTGCACGTTCCGCATGATGAACGCGGAGACGCAGCTGCTCTATTCCTCCGATTATCCGCACTGGGACTTCGATCTGCCGTCGACCATTTACGACCTGCCGTTCCTGTCGGAGAAGGCCAAGCACAACATCCTCGGCGGCACCGCGGCTCGCCTGTTCAAGCTGCCGCCGCGCAACGAAAAGCAGAAGGCGAACCTGCAGAAGTTCGGCAATCTCGCCGCCGCCGCGGCGTGACGAGCTTCAAGCCACTGCGGCCGTAATGCCGCAGGGCGCGCGCTTGTCGCTCAGCCGATATTTTGAAACCCTGATGCCCGGCCTCGTGCCGGGCATCAACATTTTCGGGAGGTCGTGCCAGTGCCAGCCGTGAATGGGGTGCTGCGTGCGTGCTGGTTAGCGATTCTCGCCTGTCTTGTTGTCACGCCAGCCAGTGCGCAAGACGTCGTCGCCGATTTCTTCCGCGGCAGGCAGATCACCATCTATGTCGGCTCCTCGGCCGGCGGCGGCTACGACACCTATGCGCGGCTGATTGCGCGCTATTTCGGCAATCACATTCCGGGCAATCCGACCGTCGTGGTCGAGAACATGCCGGGCGCCGGCAGCAACAAGGCGGCCGGCTATATCTATTCGGTGGCGCCGAAGGACGGCACGGCCATCGCCGCCGTATTTCCCGGCGCGCTGCTCGATCCGCTGATCGGCGACGTCAATGTCCAGCACGATCCGACCAAGCTGCTTTACGTCGGCAACGCCAATAGCGACGTCTACATCTGCTTTCTGCGCAGCGACGCGCCGGCCAAGACATTTCCGGACGCTTTCAGCCACGAGGTCATTCTCGGCGCCAGCAACGCCGGCGGCACCACGCGCGACCTGCCGGCGATGATGAACAACCTGCTCGGCACCAAGTTCCGGGTCGTGACCGGGTATGCTGGCTCCAAGGAGATCACGCTCGCCATCGAGCGCAACGAGGTCAACGGCGCCTGCGGCATCGGCTGGACCGGCTTGCCGACCATGCATCCGGATTGGTTTTCAAAGAAGCTGATGAACGTCATCGTTCAGGTCGATATCAAGGGCCATCCCGACCTCAACACAATGGGTGTGCCGCTGGCCGCGCAATTCGCCAAGACCGACGAGGATCGCCAGGTGATGGAGCTGATCGAAAGCCAGGGCGTGTTCGGCCGGCCTTATGTCATGCCGCCGGGCGTCCCGGCCGAGCGAGCGGCGGCGCTGCGCAAGGCGTTCGTCGCGACGTTCAAAGACCCGGCGCTGCGGGCGGAGGGCGACAAGATGCAGCTCGACCTCGACTCCATGTCCGGCGACGACCTGCAAGCCTTGGTGGCAAAGCTCTATGCGCTCCCGCCCACTATCGTTGCGCGCGCCAAAGCGGCCCTGATCTACTCGCCGCCGAAATGACAAACCGGCCGCAGCAGCCGCTGCGGCCGGCATTGGAATTATCAGTGAAGATGCACGCATGTTAACGTGCGACTCGCCCGGAGAAATTTAATGAAGCTCGGCTTTTTCATCATGCCCGTCCACCCGCTGACGCGTCCCTACGCCGAGACGCTGCGGGAAGACCGCGAGGCCTTCATCCTTGCCGACAAGCTCGGCTACAGCGAAGGCTATTGCGGCGAGCACCTCACCGATCTCGCCGAGAACATTCCGTCGAGCTTGATGTTTTGCGCTTCGCTCGCGGGGTACACGTCGCGGATCAAGCTCGGCACCGCGGTGGTGAATCTGCCGTTCAACCATCCGCTCTTGGTCGCGACGCAAGCGGCGCTGATCGACAACCTGCTCGAAGGCCGCCTGCTGCTCGGCATCGGCGCCGGCATCTTGCGCACCGACATGGAAGCCATGGAGCAGCTCGACGCCGACCGCGGCGCCATGTTCGCGGAAGCCATCGACCATATTTTGGCGCTGTGGGCCGGCGACGCGCCTTATGACATCAAGGGCAAATACTGGAACATCTCGACGGCAAAGACGCTGTGGCCGGAGATCGGGCTGGGCAATGTCGTCAAGCCGTTCCAAAAACCGCATCCGCCGATCCTCGGTACCGCGACCGACCCGGACTCCAAGGGTTTGATCGCGCTCGGCCGCCGCGGCTGGTGGCCGATCTCGTCGCATTTCCTGCATCGCAATCACCTCACGAGCCAGTGGAACAATTACGCCAAAGGTTGCGCCGAGGGCGGCCACCGCGCCGATCGCGCCAACTGGCGGGTGGCGCGCTCGATCTTCGTCGCCGATGACGACGCTACCGCGCGCACCTATGGCGGCGACGATGCAAACAGCCCGTACCGGTTCTACATGAACCAGCTCACGGCGAAGCTGCGCAAAGGCAAGAAACTGGGTGGCTTCAAGGAGCGCCTGGACATGCCCGACGAGGATCTGACGCTCGATTATATTTTCGACAACGTCGTCATCCGCGGCAGCGTCAATCGCGTCGTCGATGGCATTTTGGCGCTTCACGAAAAGATCGGCGATTTCGGCACGTTGCTCTATTGCGGCAAGGACTGGGCCGACCCGGCGCTGTCGCGCCGGTCCATGGAGCTGATGGCCGAGAAGGTGATGCCCGCCGTCAACGCCGCGATCGGCAACCGGGTCGCGGCCGAATAATCCAATGCAAGAGCAAAGAACAATGTCGATCAAGACGCAAGACATCGCTCGCGACGGCCTCTACGGCTACCTGGCGCAGCCGGACACGGCGGGCAAAGGCAGCGTGCTGATCGTGCCGACGATTTTCGGCGTCAATCCGTTCGTGCGCGGCTATGCGGACACCTTGGCGCGGGCCGGGCTGACAGCGGCGGTATGCGACCTTTATTCCGGGCAACCGCTGCCGGGAAACTACGAGGAAGCGCTGGCACGGGCGCGCAAGCTCGACGATGCCATGGCCGACGACATCGAAGGCCGCTGGCTCGATCATTTGCAGCGCGACAGCTCGGCGCTCGGCATTCTCGGCTTTTGCCTCGGCGGGCGTTTCGTGTTGCTGCGCGCCGCGCAAGACGGGCGGATCAAGGCTTGCGCCGCAGTCTATCCATCGATCGAAAACCCGATGAAGCCCAATCAAAGTCGCGACGTGCTCAAGCTTGCCGCCACGATTGCCTGCCCGGTGCATATCTGCCAGCCGGGCATCGATCACGTCGCGAGCCCCGAGACCTATCGCACGCTCAGGGACGCGCTGCTTAGCCGCGTTGCCCCGACGGTCATCCAGTATTTTCCCGAAGCCGAGCATGGCTTCATGCACCGCAAGGAGCCGGCGGCCAATCCGGCCGCGACTGCCATCGCCTCGCCGCAGGTGGTCGCGTTCCTCGTCGCGTGCCTGAATTAGCCGGCTCAGGGGCTGAAGCCCCAGGCCGGAACCAATTCACGATTCCGTAACTTAACCCCTTGCCGTGCCGCCAAATGTGGCTGTGCGGTGACATGACGTTAGCCAGATCTTGTGGGGTGTCGATTTATATCAATATTGTCAGTTGCTTAGTGGATATTTTGCGCCGCACAATAATGCTGGATTTTCTGACTGTCGGCGGGTAAACAGGCCGCTTCCGGTAAACAAGAGGGATGGACCCCAGCATGAAGACGATGGTAGCCGCATGCTTTCTGATTGGCCTTACTGCTACGGCCGCCAACGCGATCGATCTCGCCGAACTCGCGCCGTGCAAGCCTGCCGCCGCTAGAATGTGCGATCGTTCCGGTGGCATGACGTGGACTAGCCTGATGCGTTGTGGCGCGACGCTCGCCGCCCATAGCTGGCGCGTCAGCAGCGATTGCCGCGCGGTGCTCCACAAATATGGACAGCTGTAATCGGCGATCGACAGAGCGCGAATATTTACCTTTGGAAGTGCAAAACCCCGGCGCCGCAATGCCGGGGTTTGTCTTTGTCGGGTGGGCCGCTTCGCGGGTTAAGACAGCTATTCGCCTCGGATGCCCGCGGCTTTGATGATGGGCCACCATTTCTCGATCTCGGCTCGCTGCAGCGCGGCGAGCGCTTGCGGCGTCATTTGCTCACGTGGAAACAGCACGCGCCCTAGGGCGGTGAGCCGCGTGCGGATAGTCGGGTCGTCGACGGCAGCGACGACTGCGGCGTTGAGCTTGTCGATGATGGCTTTGGGCGTGCCCTTTGGCGCCCAAATGCCGCTCCAGACCGAGTCGTAGAAGCCGGGCAGTCCCGCCTCGTCCACGCTCGGAATCTGCGGTGCGCCGGGCAGCCGGTTCTTCGACATGACGGCATAGGTCTTGATCGTGCCGCCCTGAACTTGCGTCAGCGCCGAGATCGCGTCGGAAAACGACAGGTCGACGTGACCGGTCACCAGATCCTGCATGGCTTGTCCGCCGCCGCGATAATGGACGAACTGGAAGCGCGTGCCGGTGACCTGCTGAAATAGGACGCTAAAGACATGCTGCGGACTGCCGACGCCGGCGTCGCTGGAGGTCGCCTTGTCCGGATTGGCCTTCAGCCAGGCGATCAATTCCGTCAGGTCGTTGGCCGGAAAGTCCTTGCGAGCGCAGATCACCAGCGGGCCGTCGGTGATCGGCGCGATCGGCTCGAAATCCTTTTCAACGTCGTAGTTGAGATCGTAGAGTACGGGGTTCACCACATGCGTGCTCCAGATGCCCATGGTCAGCGTGTAGCCGTCGGGCGCGGCGCGGGCGCCGCGGCCGACGCCGATGCTGCCGCCGGCGCCGCCGACGTTCTCGATGACGATGGGTTGGCCCAGCGTTTGCTGCATCTTGGCTGCGATCATTCGACCCGTGATATCGAGCGGGCCGCCGGCCGAGAACGGCACGATGACGGTGATCGGCCGCGACGGATAATCGTCGGCCCGCGCCATTTTCGGCGACGGCAAGAGCGTGGCCACCGCGGCAAGCTGCAGGAAGTGACGGCGCGGAATTGTCATGGCGTAAGCCTACCGAAATCGCGCGCGTTGAACGGCTGCGTCATGCTACACGACCCGCGAGTGTGCGCGGAAGGGCTGCACTGCTAAGATCGGCCGCGGAAGGGACGAGACCGTATGAGTGTCGAGCGGCGCGGCGCGGCGATCGAAATCGCGCATCTCAATAAGACTTACGGCAATGGCTCCGCCGCCTTGGTCGCGCTCGACGACATCGATCTACGCGTCGCGCCCGGCGAGTTCTTGTGCGTCGTCGGGCCGAGCGGCTGTGGCAAGTCGACGCTGTTGCGCATTCTCGCCGGCCTCGATCGGCAGACGAGCGGCCGCATCGATGTCGCCGCCGCCGGTTGGGCGGTGCAGAACGCCATGGTGTTCCAGGACTCGGGGCTATTTCCCTGGATGCGCGTCGCCGCCAATGTCGGCTTCGGCCTGTTCACCCGCGGCGTACCGGCCGCCGAGCAGGCGGCGCGGGTCGAGGCGGCGCTCAAGCTGGTCGGCCTGACCAAATTCCGCGACCATTTTCCGCACCAGCTTTCCGGCGGCATGCGTCAGCGCGGCGCGATCGCCCGCGCCTTCGTCACCGATCCGGCCATGCTGCTGATGGACGAGCCGTTCGCCGCTCTCGATGCGCAGAACCGCGCCATCCTGCAGGCCGAACTGGTGCGCATCTGGGAGGAAACCGGGAAGACCGTGGTCTACATCACCCATTCCATCGAGGAAGCGCTGCTATTGGGCGACCGCACCGTGGTGATGACGGCACAGCCGGGGCGCATCAAGAAGATCATCGACGTGCCGTTCCCGCATCCGCGCAATCTGATGGCGCTGTCGGCGAGCGCCGAGTTCGGCCGGCTCAAGCTCGATATCTGGCGGCTCTTGGAGGACGAGGTCAATCGCGCGCGGGCGGAGATCGAAAGATGACCGAGCCGTCGGAGAAATGGCGCGAGCGGCTGCTTTATCTGATCTCGCCGATCGGGTTGCTGCTGCTCTGGCAAATCCTCGTCGGGCTCGGCTTCGGCGATCGCCGCTTCATCCCGACGCCGAGCGACATCGCCACGCGCTTCTGGCAGCTCACGGTCAGCGGCGAGCTTGCGGTGAACACGTTGGCGACCTTGTGGCGCGTGGTCGCCGGCTTCGTCATCGGCGTCGTGCCGGCGATCGCCGTGGGACTAGTCATGGCGATGTTCCGGCCGGTGCGCATCTTCTTCGATCCGCTGATTGCCGCGCTGTTTCCGATCCCGAAGGTGGCGTTGATGCCGCTCCTTCTCCTCGCCTTCGGCTTTGGCGACGCTTCGAAGATCGCGCTGGTCGCCATCGGCGTGTTCTTCCCGGTGATCGTCAACACCTATGCGGGCGCGGCCAATATCGAGAAAATCTATTGGGACGTTTCGCGCAATTATGGCGCGAGCCTTTGGGTGATGTTCACGCGCATCGTGTTCTTCGGCGCGCTGCCGATGATCTTCGCCGGCCTGCGCATCGCGGTCGCGGTAGCCTTCATCGTGCTGGTCGCGGCCGAATTCGTCTCCACCAAAGTCGGCATCGGCTACATGATCTGGAATTCCTGGGAATTGCTGCAGGTCGATTCCATGTTCGTCGGCATCGTGGTGATCGGCCTGCTCGGCCTCGTCACCTCGGCCTTGCTGGCGGAGCTCGAGCGCAAGGTCATTCCCTGGAAGACCGGAGAGCACTGAGAGCGGCGTGAATGCGGCGCATCGCCGCCGGTCCCTTTCCGCCTGTCGGCAAGCCGGATAGCCTCATTGTCAAGGGAACGCCATGCTTCTTCCTCGCCGACATCTGTTCGCAATGGTCGCCGGCGCCGTGGCCGCGGCGGCTTTGCCGCGCTTCGCCTCCGCGCTCGACTATCCGACGCGGCCGGTGCGCATCTTCGAAGGCTTCGGCGGCGGCGGCACGCCGGACCTGGTGTCGCGGCTGATCGGGCAATGGCTCGCCGAGCGGCTCGGTCAGGCCTTCGTGGTCGAGAATCGGACCGGAGCCGCCGGAAATCTCGCCACCGCAGCGGTCGCCACCGCGGCGCCGGATGGCTATACGCTGTTGACCTGCCTTTCGGCGAACGCGGTCAACGCCACGCTCTATGAAAAGCTCGACTTCAATTTCCTCCACGACATGGCGCCGGTCGCCGGCTTGGTGCGCCTGCCCATGGTGCTGTTGGTCAATCCGTCGTTCCCGGCGACCACGCTCGCCGAGTTTGTCGACTACGCCAAGGCCAATCCGGGCAAGATCAACATGGCGTCGCCGGGCATCGGCACGCCGATGCATGTCGCCGGCGAGCTGTTCAAGATGATGGCCGGCGTCAACATCGTCCACGTTCCCTACCGCGGCCCGGCGGGGGCGTTCACCGATCTGCTCGCCGGGCAAATCCAGGCCTTTATCATCACCGTGCCGGCCGCGATCGGATTCGTGCGGACCGGCAAGCTGCGCGCCTTGGCGGTGACCGGCGCGACGCGATCCGACGTCATGCCGGACGTTCCGGCCATGGCCGAATTGCTGCCCGGTTTCGAGGCCACCGCCTGGGACGGCACCTGCGCGCCAGTCGGCACGCCGGCGGCAATCATCGACAAGCTCAACGTCACCATCACCGCCGGCCTCGCCGATCCGCAACTCAAGGCAAAGATCAAGGATATGGGCGGCGAGCCGATGCCGATGACGCCCGCTGAGTTCGGCAAATTCCTCGCCGAGGAAACCGAGAAATGGGGCAAGGTCGTTAAGTTCTCAGGCATCAAACCGAACTGATCGAAGCCGATGCAGCTGCAGCGCCGCAGATTTCTTCATTTCGCCGCGGGCGCCGCCGGTGCCCTGGCGTTGCCGCGCGTTGCGCGCGCGGAAGCCTATCCGACGCGGCCGGTTCGCATGCTAGTCGGCTCCACGCCTGGCGCCGCGCCCGATGTCGTCGCGCGGCTGTTCGGCCAGTGGCTTGCAGAGCGGCTCGGGCAGCCCTTCGTGGTCGAGAACCGCCCGGCCGGCGGCGGTAATCTCGCCGCCGAGCCGGTCGTGCGCGCGCCGCCGGACGGCTACATGTTGCTCGTGTTCTCGGCGTCGAACGCGATCGACACCACGCTGCTCGATACGTTGAATTTCGACCTGGCGCGCGACATCGCGCCGGTCTCGGGCATGATCGATCTGCCGATGTTGCTCTCGGTCAACGCGGCCTTCCCGGCTAAAACGCTGCCCGAGTTCATCGCCTACGCCAAAGCCAATCCGGGTAAGGTCAATATCGGGACGCCGCCGGTCGGCAGCCCGCAATATGTCGCCGGCGCGCTGCTCGAGATGATGACGGATACCAAGCTTGCCGTCATTCCGTATCGCGGCGGTCCGGCGGCGGTGACCGATGCGATCGGGGGTCAGATCCAGGGCGTGATCGGCACCGTGCTGCTGGTCATTGCGCAAGCCCGGGCGGGGACTTTGCGCCCATTGGCCATCACCTCGACGACACGCTCCGAGCTGCTTCCGGACGTTCCGACCATGGCCGAATTCCTGCCGGGCTATGAAGCCAGCCAATGGATCGGCATCGGCGCGCCCAGGGACACGCCGGCTGCGATCGTCAATAAGCTCAACGTCGAGATCAACGCCGCGCTCGCCGATCCGGCAATGAAGGCCAAGATCACGGCTCTCGGTGGCATGGTGCTTCCCGGCTCGGCGAGCGAGTTCGGCAAGTTCGTCGCCGACGAGACCGTGAAGTGGGCTAAGGTGGTCAAGTTTTCCGGCGCGAGAGCGAACTGATGAAAGTGCACATGAAATTTCCCCGCCGTCGATTTCTGCATCTCGTGGCCGGCTTCGCTGCGCTGCCGTGCTTCTGCGGCATCGCGAGTGCGGAAAACTATCCGACGCGGCCGATCCATATGATCGTCCCCGTTCCGGCCGGCGGCACCTTCGACATCGTCGCACGCCTGGTCGCGCAGTCGCTATCGCAGCGTCTCGGCCAACAAATCGTCATCGAGAACCGCGGCGGCGCCGGCACCAACATCGGCACGGCCGTGGTGGCGCACGCGAGCCCCGACGGCTACACGCTGCTGCTCGCAGGGTCCCCGGGCGCGATCAACGCCACGCTCTACACCAATCTCGATTTCACCTTCGCGCGCGACATCGCGCCGGTCGCCAGCATCGAGCGCGCACCGCTCGTCATGGCGGTCAATCCGGCGTTCCCGGCCAAGACGGTTGCGGAATTCATCGCTTACGCCAAGAGCAATCCCGGCAAGATCAATATGGGCTCGGGCGGCGTCGGCTCGACCGGCCATGTGGCCGGCGAATTGTTCAACCTGACAGCGGGTCTCAAGATCGCGCATGTGCCGTATCGCGGCGAGGCGCCGTCGGTGACCGACCTGCTCGGCGGCCAGATTCAGGTGATGTTCAGCACGCCCGGCTCGGTGATGAATTTCGTCAAGGCCGGCACGTTGCGGGCGCTCGCGGTGACCAGCGCCAAACGCATGGACGTGCTGCCCGATGTGCCGGCGCTCGCCGAAACCTTGCCCGACTATGATGCGGTGTCTTGGGCCGGCATCGGCGCGCCCGCCGGCACGCCCGCTGACATCATCGACAAGCTCAATCGCGAGACCAATGCGGCGCTCGCCGATCCCGTGCTGGTGGGCAAGCTTGCCGAATTCGGCGCCATCGTGATGACCGGATCGCCCACGGATTTCCAAAAATTCATCGCCACTGAGATTGAAAAGTGGGGTAAGGTCGTCAAGTTCGCGAATCTCAAGCCGGAATAAATCCCAATCCAACGGTTGCCGGCTGCACGGCTCAAGCCGCGCGCGGCACGGCGCGGAATTCCTTGGCGCTCGCCATTGCCCAGGCGGTTTCGAACCGCCGGTCGCTGGTGCCGGCGATCAATTCGCCCGGCGTCAAGGACGGATAAAGCTCGGCGAAGCTTTTCACCTCGTGGGGCGAGACGCGGCGCGAGAAATGCGCCGGCGAGAACTGCGTCGGATGGTCGAGGCCGGCGGCGGCGACCAGCTCGGCCAGCGCCTCGATGGTGGCACGCTGGAAATTGAACACGCGCTCGCCTTTGTCGGGCACCACCAGCGCGCGCTGGCGCACGCGGTCCTGGGTCGAGACGCCGGTCGGGCATTTGTCGGTGTGGCAGGACTGCGACTGGATGCAGCCGAGCGCGAACATGAAACCGCGCGCCGAATTGCACCAGTCGGCGCCGAGCGCCATGACGCGAGCGATGTCGAAGGCGCTGATGATCTTGCCGGCGGCGCCGAGCTTGATGCGATTGCGGGCGTTGATGCCGATCAGGGCGTTGTGCACGAAATTCAATCCTTCGCGCAGCGGCATGCCGAGATGGTCGGTGAATTCCAGCGGCGCCGCGCCGGTGCCGCCTTCCTTGCCGTCGACAACGATGAAGTCGGGATAGATTTCCGTCTCCAGCATCGCCTTGCACACGGCAAGGAACTCCCACGGATGGCCGATGCAGAGCTTGAAACCCGCCGGCTTGCCGCCGGATAGCTGTCGCATCATGGCGATGAATTGCATCATCTCGATCGGCGTCGAGAACGCCGAATGGCGCGACGGCGAGATGCAGTCGATGCCCTCGGGCACGCCGCGGGTGGCGGCGATTTCCGGGCTGACCTTGGCGCCGGGCAGCACGCCGCCGTGACCGGGCTTGGCGCCCTGGCTGAGCTTGAGCTCGACCATCTTGATCTGGTCGTTTTGGGCGTTGTCGGCGAATTTCTCGGCGCAGAACGTGCCGTCGGCATTGCGGCAGCTGAAATAGCCCGAGCCGATTTCCCAGATGATGTCGCCGCCGTGTTCGCGATGATAAGGACTATAGCCGCCTTCGCCGGTATCGTGGGCGAAATTGCCCTTCTTGGCCCCGGCATTGAGTGCGCGGATGGCGTTCGAGCTGAGCGCGCCAAAACTCATCGCCGAAATATTGAAGATCGAAGCCGAATAGGGATTTTTGCAATCCGGGCCGCCGATGACGACTCGGAACGGCTCTTTGACCACGGGCTTCGGCGCTATCGAATGGTCGAGCCACTCGAAGCCCGAAGCATAAACGTCGTTCTGGGTGCCGAACGGGCGCTTGTCCAAGGCTCGCTTGGCGCGCTGATAGACGATGGCGCGCTTGTCGCGGGAGAACGGCGTGCCGTCCTTTTCGCTTTCGAGAAAATACTGGCGGATCTCGGGGCGGATCTCTTCCAGGATGAAGCGGATATGCGCCATCAGGGGGTAGTTGCGCAGCACCGCGTGTCGGGTCTGAACGATGTCGTGAATGCCGATGAGCGCAAGCGCCGTGAACAGGATCAGCGGGATTACGACATAGATCGACGAATAGCCGTCGAGATCGGCAAATAGCAGGATCACGGCAATCGCGACGACCGATGTGAAGACGAAGAACCGTGCTGTCAACGGCAATAGCAAGGCGTGCATGAAACCACCCCCCGGATAGGCGGGAATCATATTGGCGAGTCTAACCTCTCGCTGGCGTTTCTACGAGCCATACGAAGCGAACTTGTCGGTTTGATGAGGTTTTGAACCTGCCTGGGTCAGTCGCCCCTCCACGGCGCCGCGGAAGTCGTGTAGCTTTGCCGCAAAATAACCAGCGCAGTGGGGGAAATCGGATGAATCCTGACCGTCGTGGATTTTTGGCCCTGGCGGCCGGTGCCGCCGGTCTCGCCGCGGCGCCAGGCGTGCTGCGGGCGGACATCTATCCTTCGCGGCCGGTCCGGCTGGTACTGCCGTTTCCGCCGGGCGGCGTGTTTGACATCGTCGGGCGGCCGTGGGCCGACAAGGTCAGCAAGAGCGGCAAACTCGGCACGGTCTTTGTTGAAAACCAGCCCGGTGCCGGCGGTTCGGTGGCGGCGGCCTCGGTCGCGCATGCGGCGCCGGACGGCTACACGATCTTCCTCGGCGGCTCCTCGATTCACCTCGCCGAGATGGTGCTGCGCGAGCACCCGCTGCTCGACCCGATGAAGGATCTGGTGACGATGTCGATGGTGGCGATCACCGGCTTCGCCATCACTGTGCATCCTGCGGTGCCGGCGCAGAACCTCAAAGAGCTGATCGACTACATCAAAGCGAACCCGGGCAAGCTCACGTATGGCTCCGCCGGAGCCGGCACGCTGAACCATCTCAGTGGCGAATTGCTCAAATCGCTGACCGGCATCACCGACCTGCCGCATGTGCCGTACCGGGGCGCCGGGCCGGCGCTGGCCGACGTGATCGCCGGACAGATTCCGATCGTGATCCCCGCCATGACAAGCCAGGTGCTCGAGTTTCATCGCGCCGGCCGGCTGCGCTTGCTGGCGATCACCAATCCGACCCGTCTGCCGATCGCGCCGGAAATTCCGACGGCGGTCGAAACCGTTCCGGGCCTCGTCACCGAGCAGGTGCTCGGCTTGTTTGCTCCGGCCGGCGTGCCGCAGCCGATTGTCGCGCAGATCGCCGCGGCCAACGCCACAGTGATGGCCGACAAGGCTTACACGCAATCTTTGGTCGATGCCGCGGTCATCCCGGTGCCGGATTGGACCGTAGAGAGGTTCAATCAGTTCATGAAGGACGACGTCGCGCGCTGGACGCCGCTGGTAAAAGCGATCGGCGTCAAGCTCGATTGAAAATTTGGTCACCATGACACCTTCGCGCCGCAGCCTCCTTGGTCTCGCCGCCGGCTTGACGGCGCTGCCCGCGGCGGCGCGCCTTGCCCGCGCGGAAGCTTTTCCGGCGCGGCCGGTGCATATCGTCATCGGCTTCAACGCCGGCGGCGCCCCCGACGTGGTGGCGCGGCTGCTGTGCCAATGGCTGTCCGAGCATGTCGGCCAGAATTTTCTGGTCGAGAACCGGCCCGGCGCCGGCGGCAATATCGCGGTCGAGGCGGTCATCCGGTCGCCAGCCGACGGTTACACGCTGCTCCAGGTCGGCTCGCCGAATTTCATCAACGCCTCGCTCTACAAGGATCTGAAATTCAATTTCCTGCGCGATATCGCCCCGGTCGCCAGCATCGGCCGCAATCCCTTCGTCATGGTGGTGAACCCGTCGTTCCCGGCCAAGACCGTCGCCGAGTTCATCGCCTATGCCAAGGCCAATCCCGGCAAGATCAACATGACATCGACCGGCACGGGTAACTTGACCCACGTTGTCGGCGAACTTTTCAAGATGCTGGCCGGCGTCGACATGCTTCATGTGCCGGGCCGCGGCGAGATGCAGGCGCAGAGTGACCTGCTCGCCGACCGCGCACAGGTCATGTTCGATCCGATCGTGTCTTGCCTTGGCTATATTAAGGCCGGCACATTGCGAGCGCTCGGCGTCACCAGCGCGGCGCGGCTTGCAACGCTGCCCGACGTGCCGCCCGTTGTCGAAACCGTGCCCGGTTTCGACGTGACCGGGGCGCTGGGTATCGGCGCGCCGCAAGGCACGCCGGCCGAGGTGACTGCCATCCTCAATGACAAGATCAATGCCGCGCTCGCCGATCCCGCCATCAAGGCGCGGCTGGTCGATCTCGGCTTCGTGCCGACGCCGATGCCGGTCGCGGAGTTCGGCGGCCTGATGGCCGCTGAGACCGAGCGGTGGGCCAAGGTGATCCAGGCGGCCAACATCAAGCCGGAGTAATTTTCGATAAGTGCCGGCGCTATCGCCGCTGACTGAGCAGCGCCTTGAGCCGCTGCGGCGTCACCGGCAGCTCACGTACCGCGCCGGGGATGCCGATGGCGTCGTCGATGGCCGAAGCAATCGCGGCGCCGACGCCGGTGATGCCGCTTTCGCCGGCGCCCTTGATGCCGAGCGGATTGAGCGGCGTGGTGTAATCCTCGCGCAGCAGCACGTCGGGCTCCGGCGTCTCGTGCATCGCCGGCAGGAGATAATCGGCAAAAGTCACCGCGAGCGGATCGCCACGGTCGCTGAAGGTGAATTCCTCGAACAGCGCGCCGCCCAGCCCTTGCGCGAAGCCGCCGACGATCTGGCCCTTGACCAGCGCCGGATT
>Ga0307476_10000824_pt1 | contig 21222 bp, 18 predicted proteins | sample atmos_gasesECM2C_2_FD_203314 | JGI IMG/M metagenome (GOLD analysis project Ga0307476, IMG submission 203314) | Hardwood forest soil microbial communities from Morgan-Monroe State Forest, Indiana, United States - atmos_gasesECM2C_05 | ecosystem: Environmental > Terrestrial > Soil > Temperate...
GACGCCGCCGAGGGGACTGGCACCGTTTGCGCCACCAGCAAAACGGTATAGAACAGTCTCCTGACCGGCCGGGCTAATGCGGAATACGGTTCCGCAGCCCTGGCCATCGCATCCCCTGCCACCATACTGCGTGGTGCCGTAGAAATTTCCGGCGGTGTCTTCGACGAGGCCCGCATTCGGCCTCGCGCCATCCCTTCCGCCCGCGAAACTGTGAAGTATCGTCTCGTTGCCTGCGGTATCGATCCTGAATATGACCCCATGTCCATACGCACCGCCGTACGCGGTTGTGCCGTACAAGTTTCCGGCTGCATCCAGAATCAGCCGCGCCGTGGGATTCCAGCCGTCGTATGGATTGGTAGTTGCGCCGCCAAAAATGTGCAGGACGGTTTCTGTGCCAGTGGTATCGACCTTGAAAACGGTTCCGCAGCCATCGAAGTAGATGTCACAGCCAGTGCCCCCGCCGCCGAAAAACGTGGTTCCGTACAGGTTGCCGGCCGCATCCCTGGTTACACCGGCTTCGGGCTGGCCTCCGCTTGAAAGGTTGAATTCGTAAAGCGCAGTAAAAATCTGCGCCTCGACGGATTGAATTAGGAGCAGAAGCGGCAAAACCGCAAGCAGCCAACCTAGAAGGGTGTGAAACGGGCCACGGGCGCTTGAAATCCGGAGGGTCATACAGCTCCCCTTTTATCTTCGCGTAGCAATCTGATCGGCGAAAGTCCCTAGCGAGTGCTGCGAAAGCTAGCGGTACTAACCCTGATCCTAAGAAAAGGTTTCTGAAGAGGTAAGTTCCTTTCTCTCTGTCTCAATCCGTTGCATCGCCGGCACCGATTTACTAATGTATTCTTAGTGGGTTGGATAGGGTTTTGTAGGAGGGCGCGTAGCTCAATTGGATAGAGCACCGGATTTCTAATCGTCCAACCCACTTTTTTCAACTCCGCATTTTCTATAGTTTGCAATCACTTGCGCTTCTGCTGGTGGGGCAGTGTGTGCGGTCCGGTGACGACGTGTAAAGAGGAGATGGGCAAAGTTCGGGCAAGGTTTTCGAGCACCGGTTGCGGGGACGACCTTCTTGTGAGAACCTTGCCGACGTTATGTACATCGGCAAGTTCCAAATCCTCAACTTCAAGAGCTACCGTGACTCGACCGAAGTAGAGTTCTATCCTGGCTTCAATATGATCACCGGCCAGAACAGCGCGGGAAAGACTGCACTACTTGAGGCACTCGCCCTCAGAATCCGCGCCAGCCCCCACCGTAGCGCCCAAACAATTCCGGTTCCAGGCGTGCTCCCCGAGCAGGCGAGTATCGTCCGGGAGACGCTCTTTTTCAGCGGGGAGGAGCTAGTAAGCTTGCTGAGGACCATGGGCGGCGCTCAATGGTTCCCCGCGCCTGACCACCGCGATACACAAGGCTCAATGGACCGCCACCTCGGGGACCTAGTGCGGCAGCCGCTGCTTCGACTTGCGATTCGACTGGAGGAGCGCGGCGGCACCGAGGCGTTGATTCCGGAGGACGAAAGCTTTTTCGGCTTGTACCGTCCGGTGCCACATCCTAGCAATAACATGCCCTTGCTATTTCCAGTCTCTGGGTACGCCGATGGATTTCGGACAACGGGCCCCGGTCAATTCGCAAATCCACCACACGATGTGCGAAATCCGCTTGCGCAACTCCTCAGGTCTCGGATTTATCGGTTCAGGGCGGAGCGGTTCAACTTGGGGCGGTACGCCTTTGGTGACAATCCCGTTCTCCTAGCGGACGCGTCCAACCTGCCACAGGTGTTAAATATTCTCAACTCGAACCCGGCTCGGTTTGACCGACTGAACACCATGGTCACAGAAATCTTTCCTCAGGTCCGACAAATCTCGGTCAAGCCTGTCGGTGCCAACCAGGTTGAGATCTTGGTCTGGCCGCATGACCCCGCGACGGAACGCGGAGACCTGGCGATTCCCCTGGACGAATGCGGGTCCGGAATAGGCCAAGTGTTAGCCGTACTCTACGTCGTGACGACCTCAGACCATCCACAAACCATCCTCGTAGATGAACCCCAAAGCTTCCTGCATCCGGGGGCCGTGAGAAAGCTGATTGAGGTGCTAAAGAAATACCCACAGCATCAGTACATCTTCGCGACACACTCTCCCACGGTGATCACTGCGTCCAATCCGGCCACTTTCACGATGGTGAGATCCAATGAGGGCGACAGCGCTCTGGAAATCATGGATCCGGGAAACGCCAAGCATCTCCAAGCATACCTATCTGAAATTGGGGCGCGGTTGTCGGACGTGTTCGGCGCCGATAATATTCTGTGGGTCGAAGGGCAGACGGAGGAGGCGTGCTTCCCGCTTATTTTGGAAAAGATCGCGGGACGTTCGTTGATGGGCACCGCGGTGGTTGGCATAAGACAGACTGGCGACCTGCAGGCGCGCGACAAAAAGAAGGTTCTTGAGATGTACCGCAGGCTAACTGAAGCAAGAACCCTTCTGCCTCAGGCAGTCGCTTTCGTATTTGATCAAGAGTGTTTGACGCAGCAACAGAAGGACGACCTGACCAGAATGGATCCGGACCGCGTCCGATTTTTCCCTCGTCGGATGTACGAGAACTATCTGTTAGACCCGGCTGCTGTGGCGGGCGTGATGAATGACATCGAGGGTTTTCGCGACCCGCCGGTCACAGAGGATGAGGTACGGCAGTTCTTCGACGGGAGGCGCGGCGAAAGGAAGCAAGGTGGGCAGCAACTCCGATATTTCTGCTCGGGGACCGTTGACGTTCCCGCTGAATGGGAAAGCAAGATCGATGCCGCGAAGTTGCTGGAGGACGCCTTTAGACAACTGTCCGAGACTCGCTCCTCATACGAGAAGACGACACATTCAGTTGCCATCACAGAGTGGCTGATCGCGAACCAGCCCGATGCTCTGCAGGAGATTACTGACTTTCTGACTCAGATACTTCCGGGGTAGATGTTGGGCAAGTTCTGGGCACAGGCTCTTCGAATGCCTTGCCCAGTGGGCATCTTCACGCAGTACACTGGATATCGAATCCGCAGCGCCCAACGAAAATGTCTCATTCGAGCATTTGAACAAATGTTTCTTTCAGGAACTTGCGGTTGCTAATGTCTTCGACAATGACACGAGTAAATGTCTATTGGCTTCCGACTGGGGCATGTTGATGCGATATATCCCAAAGGTGTGTCTCGACTCCGACGGTGGGAGGGAACGCATGCGCTACCATTAAAATCCTAGTCATAGTAAGACTGACATAATCGAGGTGATCCAGCCTTGAGCGTGTGAAGTCTTTCCGTTGGCCCACGCTTGGCTATCGACGGGTTTCGGGAATGATGATGACATGTCGGTATTCTCCGAGCCAGCTCGATCCCGGGGTTGATATCCCGCTTCCCCGCATGACGCACGATTCAACCTGGCTACTGACAATCTGTTGTTGAAGGAGTCGGCTGGTTCACACTTGGCGACAATTGCTTGTTGCTGTCGAAGCAGTAGTTGATCCTACCCTTGTCTGAGCTTGAGCCAGTCAACGTAGCCGAGTCCGGTTTTGGGATCTCGTGGAAGTCGAAACGGATTTTGCCGGGTTGTCCGTCCGCATTCACTGTACCAACGAGATATCCATCAACACCAGTCTTGGCTGAGTCCGCAGGAGTATCAGACGGCACACGGTAACGCACCGCTCCAGCTGTTCCCACAATCCATCCCGGGAGGACGCCGACATTCCGCCAGTACGGAGTGTCGAACATATCGTGCATGACGAAGTGAGAGTGGCTGGCGAGGATATACACCTGCTTTTTTGAGACTGTTCTGAGGTCCAGCAATTTGTGATATACACAGCGACCCGCAATCAAAGCCACCGCTTGATGGCCTTCGCAACCCCAAGCATGCGCCTGCCGACTGAACGCCAAAGAAACGCAAAAAAGAATTGCGTAGCTAACTAACTTCAGTTTGTACATGTGACTCTCCGTATAAGCGTGTGTCTTCTGTTGACGATTTTCAGCTACCATGCCCCTTTTTGGACGAGCTCTGAAAGAGCTGCGCAGCCCAGAGCGTCCGGATGAAAGAAGCAATCGACCTGAAGCCAATCCTGGTTGTTTGGGCCGGTAATTCGCTTGCTCCACTCGCTTTGAATCGCATCCATCTGTGGTTGATTCATCTTCCAGGAGAGGGGAGCTTTGTCGCCTTGAAACTCAAACGTGGCAAGACGGATCTTGGCGCCCCGGGCCGACCATAGCGCGACGAAATTGCTCAGACTATCGCGATCGCGAAGCAGTTGAGCGGTTGTGCGAACATTCAACAAAGCAGACAGCGGGGCCCAGCCTTGAAAAAACCATCCTTCATCTTCTCCAGGCGGGCTTTTCTCGGATGGAAATGATCGAATCTGAAGGATCAGGATGTCTGGAATTTTATCTTTGGGGGTAGCGCTGAGTGCTTGACCGAGAAACTGCAGCAGACCGCTAACACCGTAGTTGTCGTAGTAACCCCCATCCACCACATGGTATTTGGCTCCGGCCCCTAGGTTGGGGTCGTCTCCGGGTCTCGGATCATATAGCGCACGCGAGGCGGGAGTGACAAACGGGAAGCTGGCCGCCAGCCGCACCGCCGTTACAACGGGAATCTCATAGCCCGGCAACAGGGCTGGGAGTGTTTTGCTTGCCAGTCCTGACAACTCTGGTTCGGAAAGGTCTGTTGTTGCCAGCAGGAAGGGTTCGCCCGACTCAACCAGGGTCGAGTTGAATATTACGGCAGGGCGGAAACCCTCGGTAACGCCGGCTCGCCATCCACCGAGGGTGTAGTCCAAGTTTCCTCGTCGTCGCCATGCTTGCTCCAGAGCCCAGCCACGATCAATGAGGCGTGTTGATGTGTGTTTTAGGAACGGAAGCAAAGCGCGCGTCAAATCTGGATAGACCATCGCCCAAGCGACATCGTCCAAGGCTGGCGTTTGAGCGTCGTCAACAATCTTTGACAGGTCCGTTGCAGCTGGGAATCCTGGCTGGCCTTTAGTTTGGTATCGGTCGACAAAGAACATCGTCCCTACGGCACCACCCGAGACCGAACTGATCGCTGCGATCGAGTTCGCAAAGCTTAGGTTCGGTGATTCCGCTTTCATCTGTTCCTGCAGCCCGGTCAATACGCGGGCCGTCCAGGCCGCTGCTTGAATCCCTCCACCCGCAGTAGCAACTACAGTGATGCGTCCATTCGGATGATTCTTGTCTGGATTCAAACGGAACGCTGCATTAAGCACTTGGGCTGGGGAGATCTTCGGAGGATTCTTGGACGGCCGTATTTCGTAGAGGTGATCGGAGCTGGAAATCAGATTTGCAATGAACACGCATAGCGACGCAACCGTCACCAATACTCGCCGATGCGGGCGCAGAGTTGCGCTGAGAAAAGACGCGCATGCCAATACCAAAGCGATTGCAACAGCCGATACTACAAATGGCTGAACGAGGTTGAAGATATCGTCTGGAAGCGAGAAGAAGTTCGAGGACAAAATAAATGCAAGGGCAGGGATAAGCAACGGCAGCAGGAAATAATCGAGGAAGAAGGCTACGACAGATAACAACCAATTCAAGACGATTAGGAGTATGACGACATATGCAATAGCGGGAACAGGAGAGGGCACTCCTAGTCGGGCGTGCTTGAAATAGCCGAGGCACTGATAGAGGACGTAAGACGAGACCAGCATCGCCATTGTGAGCAGTTGACCTGGGTAGGGTAGGCAGGTATCTGGATCGAAGTAGCCGGCTCTGATGCTTTCCGGCCATGTGCGAACCATGGCCCCGAACCGAGATCGTTTTTCAGGTGTAAGCCAGTTCCTCGCAAAGGCGTTGTCGATCCACTTTCGCATAAAGCCGAATGGCAAATAAAAGCGTTTGTGCGCTGGATTGCTATCGTTGGGAGCATCGGGGTTTGGATACCGTGGTGAAAACAGCACTGAAAGCCAGAGCATGGCGAAGGCGGCGATGAGGGCTGCGATAATAGCAAGTACCCCCACACCGCATCGAATCAAACCAGTTTTAAGATCAGTAGATTGCCCATTGCCGAAAATCAAGCCGCAGAACATCGGAGCCAGCAATATCTGTGGTATAGAAAGCAACTTTTTTCTTACTACATCTTTAGACAGACCTTGGGGGATTCCGAAGCGCTCCCGGCCATTCAGCAGCACGACCCGTGTTACAACCATAATGCCGAGCGTGAGCATTTCAGTCGCGAACAGCGTAGAAAAGATGTTCCACAAGTTGACGACGTACAGGTTGCCCAACAGCTCTCGGGCAACTGTCAAAGACACAATGGGCAGGACCACAATTGTGAAAGCCATGAGAATCGGAACGCGGAGCAGGTACAAATATTGGAGACGGACCCGCCAAGAAAGATTGGGCACGCTGCTCTTTTCGACCTCATTCTCGATCCCAGAAACTGATCGGTTTGATGATTGGTCTTCGCTCAAATTAAGCTCCTTCTCTTGAACGATTACTGTTCGGTCTTCCTGGAGGGGACTCCAATCAATGACCCGCTTTGGGATCCTCATCGGTTGCAGCCGACTGTGCCAGCGTCATCGGAGGGTTCCTCCATCAAGATTAAGGCTGACAAAGGCTCGAAATAGTGAAACCAAGAGCACTGCAAAGCTCGGACGAAGCCCGACCTTCTCTGCTAAGCACCCGACTTCTTCTACGGTCTTCAAAGGAAGATCCGTGAGGTCGTCATCGTCACTCTTCTAGTTCTTCCAGACATCCTTACTTTTGGGGCAGTCTTGTCCCCACTGCCTGCCCTCAATGGAGGAGAGTTCTTTCCGTCGTTGAGGTGTCCCTCTTTGACTTGGCAACCCAGCCTGCCCCAACTTTTAACGTAGGGGGGCATGGCTCGAAACTCCGATATCCATCAGATGCGCAAGTGCTATGTCGTCACGGTTGAATACCTCAATGGCCATTTTGCGTTTTATTGGCCTTCTCGTTCGGTGCGTCTCCAGTAAGTCGGAGGCTGACTACCTTCTGCAACAAATCGAACCAAAATGGCGCGCCTTGCGATATCGCTAGCGTTGTCGCAAGCAAACCCAGGAACTTGAGAAGTATTGACGCAGGCGCTCCTGATGGTCGTTGCTCCCAAACACACGCGGACTCTGCATTTGCGGCTCCCGCGCTGGTTTTGGCCTTTTCGGAAGCATTCGGTGAAGTAGTTGATGTAGCCGGCTTAAGTTCGTCGCCACCGACTTCGCACGTCCATCCAAATGGTAAGTTGAGCTTGCCGATTTGCGTCTGCACTTCCACGTAGACGTTCGTTGCATCCTGCGTTGCACCCTCAGGTGTAGGCGGCTTCGCTGGTGATGTCGACTGCGTCGTGCTCGGATACTCCCGGCTACGGACCTTGTCTATTTGTTCTTTGTGAGTTTTTACATATTGAGCAGCAGCGTCCGCAGCTGCGGCCCGCAGCGTTGGATCGTGCCAGAATGCCCCCGCCAGCATGATGCTGTCCGCGTTCAAACTTCCAGCCAGCGTCGCTCCGATCACAATAATAATGATCTGCGTTTTGCGCCTATACCATCCGGACACCCGATCCATTGCGTCGTCGTACCATTGCTCGACGCTCTCGGTCAGTTTGTCGACTTCTCCCGGCGCGAAAGTCGCCAATGTATCCAGCAGCTTTTGAACATCGGCCGAAATCGCGTTGGCGCCCGCACCCGCCGTCGGAAGCTGTGGTAAACCCGCGTTTCCTACCGTCACGCCCGTCTCGGCTAGAAAAGCTTTGGCGAATACTTCGGCTGAGATATAGGAAGGGTGCCCTTCCTTTCCCCATATCTTGTCCCACCAAGATTGCCGTGACAACCCCTTGATCAGAGGGTGTGCGAAAATTCGATTGACCAGACCGTTGTCGTTGCCCAACATGCTCCGGATACCTGCTTCAAGTGTGTTCGCGCGTAGAGTCAGCATTGCCGCAATCCACTCCTGAATGGTTGAGCAAAGCATGCTTAGGAGTAGATAGACAAATACCAGCCCAATTACAGTCTCGATGATGGGATTCAGCATACAGGTCTCCTGACTATCATCACGCCGCTAGTTGTCCCTCGAAGTTCGTCCGGTGCCCGTCGGCTTTCGGCGAGAGCCCGCACTGGCACTGGACGTAGGCTTGGCGATTCCGTGCGCTTCCGCTTCGTCGAGCGCTACCCAATCGGCACTATCTACTTCACAGCTCTCATTAGGACAAACGTAAAACTCGGTCACAGGATGAAGTTCCCACGGAGACGCGCGCCAGCAACCCTTAGCGTCAGTCGCCGCAGGCGGCGAGCTACAAATGTCACTCGCCTTGGCATGGTCGTTGTCCAGCAGCAGTTGCCCGACCACCTTCACCTGGCGTCCTAGGATGTTCTTCAGGAGCGTGTCAGTCCACTGCGGGTGGTACTTGGCTCGATAATGTGGCGTCATCTCCACAATAATCGTCTCCTTATTCAGTGGTTTCTTCTCTTCCGCAGTGCCGGTTGCCGCGACCTTTGCCAGTTGCGCATCGAAGCCTATTCCAATGTGATAGTCCGAGGCCGGAGGGTCTTTTTTAAGCGCGCAGTTGCACGCCTCGCCCCCTTCATTGATCAACATGTAATACAGATAGCCAACGACCGTGAAATACTCTCCCTCCCGCATTTGCAGTAACTCCGCCGAATAGCTCGCATGGTTGTTGGTGGTGAGACCGTCGGGTTCGTTCTGATAGAGGGACACAAAATCCGCTAACGAGAGCACGCCCTGGCTCTCGGGTAAAACAGTTGGAATCTGGTTCTTGAAGTACGCTAGATAGGCGTCATATTGCGGATGGAAGTTCTCGTCGTATTTTCCGTTCTTCGGCAGACTGCAACCGGCGGCATAACTAGAGTGGCAATCAGTAACCGTGGCTACGTTCTCGCATTCTTCTGCCGTCTCCTTTAGCGCTTCCGCGGCCACCACGTCAGCCCCGTTTTGCGCAGCCATCGTAGTAACAAGGCCCAGAGCAAGCACTAATATTGTTGGAGTTCTCATATAAAAGCTCCGAATTCTCAGGTGTGAAGATCCAACAGCCGAAAGTCCCTCAGGTCCGTCAGAAGCCGGGAGTGAAAGTGTGATACGTCAGCGCCTGCCACGCCAAAATCCTCCCACCTCTCATCTGTCGTTTCAAAATCCGTTGCGCTACTTCAGATTCTCGTTAAGCAGTTTAGCGAGACGCGCACCGGCGAGCGCAACGCGGTCTTTGGCATCCTGCATCGCCTTCTCGTAGTAGGCGTCGGTAATGAGATAAGCGGAACTGCTCGACGCTTTGCCGGATCTTGATCTCGAAGAATGCGAAGCGGCGGGCTGCGGTCCATCGCCAATCGGAGAAGCGTAGGCGTCCATCTTTGCCATGCTCAACGACTCCGCTTCCCAGTCCGAAGGGTCGGTTTTGGCTACCTTATCCCCGGGAGCGCTCGGCAAAGGTTGTGCAAAACTGACGGCCTCGGGGAGAGCGGCAGCGGGCTGGCCTTCCCCTGGAAGATCATCCCAAAACGCGTGCAGTTCGCGGGGTGAAGACTTGGACGCTGTGCCTTCGAATTCTTTCTCCATCGCAAGCGGAAGCTTGATCATGACGAGGTTGCCGCCTTCATCTCCCTTGCCAGCAAAGTAACGTACGGTTCCGTGGAGAGGCTGATGGATGTCGCCCACCAGGTGTTCCAGCCAAACCATGTCATAGGATTTGAGGTTGTCGCTCTCGGTCGAGCCGATGGCTTGGCGAAGAGCGACGATCTGGGTCATAGCGTTCGGGACGGGAGTAGGGGGTACGTCGGAATGATCGGAGGCAAAGCCCGCGTCTACGAAGTGCCAGTAGCCGTGACTTGTCGTGTCGGTGAATCCGATGTTGACGTCATCAGTAACTCCCTCCGGCGGAGTGTCTGAATCATGGAAGCCAACGTGTTTGATGGTGTCCGGCCAAGTAGCCGCCCGCATAAATAGATAGAGATTTTTCTCGTCTTGCGAGAGACCGGAGGGCAAATCCTTGACCCAGTCGGGATAGCCCGGGACGATTTTGTTTTGGGGGCTGGTCAAGGTTGGCACAAGGGTTAACAATGTGATCGCGCGCGCGCGCGCAGCGGGTGTCATTTGCTGCCAGGCAACATAGGCTACGGCCTCGTGGCCGGCTCCTCCCCATCCCCTAAGTTGCAATGGAGCGGAAAGAAGCAGCGTCAGCAAGATAATAAGACGGGTCTTGGTCATGGGTATGCGCATTGAAGGTTCATCCTCAGAGATAAGGTCTTCTTTCGGGTCCAAGCGACAATAAAGGTCCAACTTTTTGTTTCGTAGCAAAATCGGGGATCTCGGCGTAAGGGGCAATGACCCTGGTCAACCAACGCCAGACACGCCATGACACCCTTGTCCTTCTACGGGCCGGTCGAGGCAGCTAGCGGAACGAACTTATCCCCACCTCCCTGGTCATTAGTGAGGGCCTGTCCGCTGACGAACACGATAATGTTCGTGCCCGATACGTAGCCGTTCGCCCCAGTCTTGGGGTCGGTCACGTCCATGCGCCAACGTAGCGCGACTTTCTCGTCCTCACCCAGAATGGCTTCAATGCTAAAACGCAAGCCGGGATACTGTGCCTGCAGGCTTTTGGCCCACGCTACCGTCTGATCGGCGGTGGTCGCCACGCCATTAAACTTATAGTTCGGGTTGATGAGGGTCTTCACGAGATCGTAATTCTGCTGGTTGAACACCTGCTCGAAGAATTTCACCGTGAGAGATTTGTTGTAGTCTGATAGCTGCGACATTGCATTCTCCTGGTAGTTAGTGTTCGCCACTTATTTCTGATCGTGACCCGGCTCCTGACTCTGATTCGGTTCGGCTCCGCGCTGCCCATAAATCTGATGGACCGGAAGCCCGTCCCAATACTGCACGCTATACAACCCACCGTCGGATGTAGACCGTGCAGCGAGGAAGTTCTGAACACTCGCCGCCAGTTGTAACGAGTAGTCTGTAGATGTGCCCTGCACATCGAATGGCCGCTTGCATGCGATGTTGCGGAACCAGCGCATCCAGTCCTTGCTTCCCGGCACGGGTTCCTTGCCATCGATCAGGGCCATACTCGGCATGATGGTTGAGATCGCCGGGAACTGCGCGGTCGAGTGGCACGACATGCAGGATGAGGCCACGTTGTCCACCGGGCCGTTCAACCGCAGGCCGAAGCCCAGATGCATGGCTGGCATGTTGGGATCGTTATTGATCACGGTCTGATGCAGATCAGGATTGATGATCGTTTTAGTGGGCTTTGGATTTGAGCCCGAGTAGCTAGTGACGGTCGGATCGTTACCCCACATGAGGCCGACAGGGATTACGTTGTGCCAGAGATTTACCTCCGCCAGAGATCCGTTGTAGACGAACGTGCCGAACGTCCAGCCGAACTCTGCGCGCGGATCGCGAACCATGATGTCCATTTGGATGAACCGCACCGTGTTCATCCCCCGTGGGGCGTCAAACGGCATAAATGCGGGGGTGGTATAGGCGAGCCACTCGATCGGGTTCGTCAGGTAGGGGACTTCTGAGACCGGCGCCGTGGTGAAGAGGACCTTGCCGACCACCGTGCCGATCGGAAAGCCCTCGCTCTGCATGATATCGATGCGCGGATTATTCGCGTCAGCCCAGACGCGGCCGATCTGATACCCGCCCAAGTCGTTATAGAAGCCGACAGCGTAGGTTTGCCATCCGCCGCTCTGGGTGGGAGCGAGCACGTAGGGATTCACAGGACCTTCTTTAGTCAGGCCGTGAATTCCCTCGCGGCCGAAGGGGCCGTAGTGCTGCCATGGTACGTGGTACCAGCGGCGAACTTTGTTGTCTTCGAGGTAAAAGTCATTGGCCACACCATCCGCTTCGATATTGCCCTCATATATGTAGTCGCGGACGGCCAGCATATATTTCTTCCAATCCTTGGTGAAATCGATGGCTAGAATTTTTTTCACCGCGGGATCCATTGGCGGAAGGTTTTTCGGATAATTTTGGCTTAGTTTGAAGATTCGCCCGGTGTAGACGCCGGGAGGCGGAAGCTGCCCGAAATCCGGAAAGCGGGGTAGTAATCCCTCGCTATGAGCCGGACGGACCGCCTTCTTGGCGGCGGGCTTTACAGGCGCCTGGCTATGCAGGGCAGCTACACTAAGGGCGGCTACAGCCGCGACTACAAGTGTTCTCTTCATTTGTTTTTTCTCCCCACATTCGCACCGATATAGTCCCGCCGAGCCCCAATCACTGCAGTGCAGTCTGTTGTGACGCCAAGACAGCACAGGCCTCCTTCGGGCAAACTCTTGGAGCACCCTGGAGGTTTAAGATTTCTTGATTCGACTGTAGATAAAAACCCGAGAGATCGGCCCGAACAACACCAAGGGGAAGCGCATCAGCCAACCACAGCGCGAAAATCCGGATGATTCTGCGCTGTCGAAGACGCGGAGTCAATGCTTTTCTGGCTTCTGTTCGGAATTCGTAACAAACCGTACTCTCCGGCCCTGGGCGCACAGCCATGAGCCTGCTGGCCGTGTATTAGATAAAGTGGAAAGAAGCGAGCTCTTAACGATCGTTTTGCGGGTATTTTTGTCCCGGCTTCTCGGGCGAACTACACCGATTCTCACAGTGATGGATATGAACTTGCGCTTGTCGACTCGTCGCGGCGAGTTCCGGCAAGCAGTGAAAGTTTGTTCGCCTTTCGTAACAAGGAGTAAAGTTTCGCTTGCTTGTTTCGAACCGCAGGTATCTTCCGTGCTGTGAAAGCTTTTCTGTGGAATAAGATTCCGGGTTCCTCCTGTCCGACGGCTAGCTGTCGAAGGAGAAGATTACCAGCGAGCTTTATGTATCCGCCACATTTAACCAGCGCGCTTGTCTCTTACCTGCGCGATCGCATTCCCCATCCAACGAAGCGAGTTTGTCGGACGTTGGGGTGCCGGCTCCCAGCTCGCTTGACGCTCCAATTGCGGGTGCGTTCGGAGAACTACTTCTGTAAGAGGCATTTTGAATATAGTTCCACAAAGAATCGATGCGGTGAATTGGAATCTCACAATGGAAACATTCGAATTAATCCTTAAGATTGCGATCGGACCTATATTTCTGATCTTTCTGGGGTTCATCCTTTATCTCCTCGTCCGGGAGTTATTGCGCCTGTCGGGGGAGGGTGAAGTTCCAGCGTTCGAATCGAACTGGGGCGGCCTCGGCCGAGGCATGGGAGGCTGGGCCATCAACCGATTGATGCTGTTTTCAGTGCTAGCGCTCATCATCTTTCTGATGTTTGGGGGAGTCATGTTTCAGACGATCGCTGTGCTTCAGGAGACAAAGAAAAAAGATGAGACCAAGAAAGAAGAGACGAACAAAGCCCAAAAAGCAGGTGGAGAACAGGAAGGGAAAGAACAGCATAATGATCATTCGAGGGCAACTTTCGACGGGCCATGCTCTGCTCAGGAACAGGCTGTCCGCAATTCCAGCGATGAACCGGCAATGAACATTCAAATTGTGAACGGCAGCGAGCCGCAGACGACGAGTAAGAAACGTAAACAGAATGGCGGGCAACCTTCGAATCTGGGGTGCCCTGCGACGCCGCCGCCCCTAAGAAATCAGAGCGTTGACCAAGGGCCGGAAGCCCCCCATAAGGATTAGCAGATGCCAATCGACGCAATCACGCCGCCGGAACCACTGGCGGGGCCTCCAGGGAACGAAACCGGTCCGACCCTTCCAACGTTGTTGCTAGCGCAAACTCAGGCTGGCAAGACGCTGGTCACAATTCTAGGACGATACTGCAAGCGTGAAATATCAGGGCGATCGATTCTGATTGCTGGCCATCGCGGTGCCGGCAAAACGACTTTGGTCAAGGCCGCCATTCAGGAATTGCGCCAGGGGTTTGACAAAGATGCCATCCCTTTGTACGTGCAGATTCACGGTCCGGATCTGCTGGGCGGCGAAACCGTTTTAGGACATGAAGAGAACAGCAAGAAAGAAAAAGGCGAAAAGGAAAAAAATGAATCGAGAGCGTCTCAAGAATCAGCAGAGAAATCATCGGAGTCGGACACCAGACCCGCGACGGCGGACGATGAGTCTCGACAGCAAGACCGGGAAGAAGTTAAGCAGGCGCGGACGTCGTTGCGGGTGCTCACCGTAGCTCTCCATCGAGCCTTCGTCACCGATTTGGGATGGGCATTCGAAAAAGGAGTGTCTCCACAAGAACCAGTAACACTCAATCCGGCGGTGGAAAGACGTTCCCACGACTTGCAGGAACTCGCCGCTCAACTGCGCTTGGATTTCGACGATCTAGTAGAGACAGATGCTCTGCGCTGGATCTGGAACCGGGCCGGATTTCTTCATCGGGGGGTTCTACGCATCGGCGCGGCGGAGGAGGTGGCCAAGAAGTACTTCTCGACGCAAGGGTTGCTGGAAATCGTCGCCGCAACGTGCGTGAGCGATTCTTTCATGCGGGGCGTCGCGAAAGTCGACGACCTCGACAGCACAAAGGCGGAAGCCGAACTCAAGCAGACACGTGAAATAGAAAAATGGAAAGAGCGGAAAGAACTCGTCAACTCGTTAACCGGGATGTTTGCCGGGGGGCTTGTGGGAACCGGAGTATTCGTTGCCGGATCCGGTTCAAAGGAAAGTCTGGTTCTTTCGGCGCTAACCTTTATTTTAGGAGCTGTGGTGAGTACGACGGTTCTGAATTATTCCTCAGTTCGAAGCCGTTCGCAAAAACGCTCAAAGGAGAGAAACATACGCTGGGACCGCTCGGTGGCATCGCTGGACTTGATGCTTCCTTTGGCGATCGCACGTATCCTTGACGCAGGTCGCGCTCCCATTTTTGTCATTGACGAACTGGATAAGGTCAACAACGTTGGTGAAAAGCTGGAAAAGTTGATCAACCGCCTGAAGCACATCGTCGCCGACCGTGCACTTTTCTGTTTCCTCGTAGATCGTCCTTACTTCGAACGAGTAAGGGAAATAAGCCGCACGCAACCGCAACGAAAGGAGCACACATTTTTTTCCGAACGGCTGTACGTGATCGCATCCTCGGCGGAGTGGAGAAAATATCTGTTGCAAATACTACGGTCAAACTCTCCATCACAAACAGACCGGGTCCAGATTCTGGCTCTCACTTACTTGTTGATGGCGCGGTCGAAGATGCATGCCATTGACATGAGGCGCGAAATCGAAGCTCTGCCAAGGGACTTGGTCATGCGGGACCGCCTCGATCTTCCCGATCTTCTCGGGCTCCCTCTCTATCGCAACATGATTTTTATGCAGTCAGTGGTGGAATATACGCTGGAAGACAACAAGCTGAAGAGCCGGCTGCAGCGAGAGCCTTATTTTGCACAGTTCACCTACGATGCGCTGTATTACCTGCTGCGCCGCTGGGAGCAGGACCAACCGCCCAGGGTGTCCGCGAACCTGGTCAGGTCCTATCTGGAAGAGCGAGCATTTGGAACCTCGACCCCGGAAACAGGTCAGTTCTCCAAGTTTTCGTTCACGGTTGCCGTCCCTGTGGGAAGCAACGTCACCGATCCCAAGCAGCAGGACGCATCGAGTTCCCAGATTCCCAGCGAGCCTATGCCGAAACTATCGACCCCAGATTTCGCGCTTTTGTACTCCGCAGTAGAGCAAGTGGCGCAGCAACTCTCAGATGTGGGGCAGTTTCGAGACAGCGTCCGGAAGAAAGTAGAGCGCAAAGAGCTTCCGCCGGAATGGAACGATGTCGTTGAGATTTTGCCCGATCAACCTGTGCTTTACAAAGTCGACGGGGAGTGGCAATGGCTAGTGGACATCAATGCAAACCCGTTGCAGATTCCAGCGCAAGAGGACGCCTTTCCAGCCGTGACGAAAGCTGGAGGTCCCGAACCAGGTCAAGTTGCTTATGTCGAGAAACAGATAAAGCTGGTCGAAGAGTTGGAAAAAGCGATACGGGCTTACACTGAACAGCGGATCGGCCTTGAAAGCTTGGGCAGCGAGCTTCGGCTGTTAGCCATCTCTCCCACCTTCGGATCGTTCGCGAATAGCGCCTCGAACTACCGTGCCAACGCGGGCCTCGGACCGAGCGAACTGCCATATCCGTCCTTAACCACCGATCAAAGCATGATTCGGGAATATTGCGAAAATGTACGGAGATCTCTGCGGGCCATTAAGCGTGCCGTTTTTCTGGCGGAGTTGCTAGCGACCGGGAAAGAAGATCTACCAAGTGCGTGGACCAGAACCAAAATGTTGCGGCTTCTCGCAACTGATCTCGATTTTCAGCGTATGAGCAGTGTGCAAATCGATGAGTTGCTTGGCAGCTTTCGCGAGGACTTAGAAATCGATCCGGCTGATGTGGGCGTGAGGAACGCTTTCGCCGCTTTGGAGACCGAGACGACCCCGTTGGACGAGCAGTGGATACGCGAATTGCAAACAGAAATGAAGGCGCGCGCCGTCCGGGTTCTCGCGCTCGATTGGTCTACTGCCACGGCTGAGTACTTCTCCCGCCGCACCAGAGCCCTGATTCTTCACGCTCGAAATAGACAGCCGCTTACGCGGCTTTCTCTTTACGAATTGAGAGTTCGAGGATTTTTCGATGCTCCTTCTTTCCATGGGGACGCTGACGGCATTCCCCTCATCGACTACGCGAATGCTCTGGCTGAAACAAGGAGATCGTTATCCTCCTCCTCCTTCTTATTTGCCCTTGCCTTATTCGAGAAGCTGGGATTCGGCAGGCAGATCGAAGCCGTTCTTACCAAGTTTGGGAACCGTCTTTCATCAACGGAAATGGCTCCGGATCTGCTAGAGGCGGCTCGAACCGGGCAGAGAGCTGGAGAACGAGTCCTGTTGATCATAGGCGGGACCGCCGGGGAACGGGTGAAATTCGCGGATCGCATCGTCGTTAGCACGCCCAAAGGCGAAGGCTCTGGCGCCGCCGCCTGGACTATTTCCCATGGGCACGCTGTTTTCCCTGTTCACCAAAGCGATTTAGATACTTTGTTAACGCCCTATCCGGATATTGGCGACAATTTGTCATCCAGCCTGGATCTCTCTGTGGAACTCATCGATGAGGGCATAGACATGACCAAAACCTTGCAGTTGGTCCCGCTGTGCGCGCAACTGGGCAGCAATTTAGTGGGGAAAGTCTCCAGTTTGGACGATGCCGTCGCAACCGTGAAGAGACGGTTGCCAGCTTCTTAAGAGCGTTCAGATCCGGCGACGGTCGGCGAGTGTTCGAAGGTATCGAGGCTCAACCTACCGAATCGAATGCCAATTTGCGCAAATCAATGATGGGACATGCAACCTCATCCTTGTCTCGCTCGCGTGACTGGTAAATACGTCCCAAAGCATAGGCAGCGCCACGACATTCATACCGCGACGTTGTAGCTTCTTTCCCTAGGGCGGGATGTATCGAAAGGCGTCGCGGGCCAGAAGTCGGTATCTGGGAAGTTTGCGGCTAAGAGGGAATCCTGCGTTCGGTTGAAAACCCATCGGAAACTGAGGCGGCACGAACTGGTTAGTGGGCATCGCACATTGGCTACTTTGGCGAACCTGCCCAGAATCTCCTTCGCCGGCACCGTTGCAAGTACCTGAATCTACGAACTCACTGGTTGGGCTTATCGGCTGCCCTAAAACAGATGTTTCTGAGGTGGCCACGAATTCCGACTGACGGCCCATAAGCCGACCATTCATTGAGAGCCGCGACAAGTCCGTCGCTGTCAGATCGCCGTGCGCCAATTGTGTGCTTGATTCCAGGTAGTAAAACCAACCGAGCCGAGCCCTCTCGATCGTGATGATGACGGACGTTGTCATTCCTGAGTTCTCACCGTGGCGGGTAGGGAAAAACCGCGGAGCGGTGTGCGAGACGATCATTTACAGTGAATGTTCGGCAAAGCTCCACGAATTGCTGCGGCCACGGCCGGCGCTTTGTCATTTCTCAGTATCCGAGTAAGCCAGCTTTCGAAATCAACCAACCGTTGCCGCTTTAGATGGGTGGCGGCGAAGGCTAAGAGTCCCTTGTTATCGTAATTCGCTAAGAGGAGCGGAAGGTCCCGGTCGCGTAATGCCTTTTCAATGCGATCCTTGGCGGTCTCCGCTATATGTGCGATATCGATCTCCGCCGTCTTTCGTGCGTATGTCCCCGTAATCCCTGAGATATCGGATGCATCACTCAAATCGACTTTCTTTAGGAGCCTGTCTATTCGACGGCGGCAGTATCGCACAACAACTGCCTCAACCGCTGCCGTCGAACTTAAACTTTGGAATACCGCATCCTTTACGTCGCTCAGTTTGGCTTCAAGTTCCGCGTCCTTATATCCCTCGCTTTCGGCAATTGCCCGGCTAACTGCCGGTAGGAGCAGTAGGTTCTCGATTTCTGATACTGGTAAAACGGCGACGCCACATTGCTGGAGATTTGTCACGTCATCGGCCTGATAGTCGTCAGCGTCAACGATGCCGGAGCAGGTTACCCGAGTAAGTGCACTGTTTCGTCTCATCGTCACAACGGAATGGATGACTTCCTCGCAAGAACCTCGAGGAATCACGGTCAAATCCGGAAAACAGCATCTGTACATAGTCGTATCAAGGTTGCCCTCAGTCCCCTCGACAAAAAGTATGGGGCGGCGGCTGCCCAGAATGAGCGTCGTAATTTCTTCACTGAACCCCGTGTTTTCTGGAACCAATTCTATTTTCCACCGCGGGGCGGGATCATATTCTAGTATTACGAACTTTTGCGCTGGCCGTGACGCGCCGAATTCTAGATCGTGAGTGATGAACACAAACGCGCAATCATGCCGCGTCGCTTCTAACTGATCCCAAAGCTTCGCCATGATTGAGCGATGGACATGAAGCTCGGGCTCGTCAACGATCAGTAGTGAATCCTCGGCCGCAAGAAGAGCCTGTCCGACCAGGTAGAAGATTGCGCGCTCACCATCACTCATTTCTGACGCTTTGTAGCTTGACAAGCCCGGAGACGACACTTCAATGTCATCGCCTGAGATAAGAAGCTTTCTATGTGGCAGTAATCGTTCCCATATTGTGCATAGGTGCTCGAACTTTGTGAGGGGCGGAGGGCTGTAATCGCCAGCCCGAGCGCGTTGATGGGTTTGCAACGATTTATTTGATTGATCCGCAAAGAGTGCCTGAATCAGGTAGTCAAAATCGTTGAGGAGAAGGGTAGCTTCCTTATTCTGCCAGCGATGACCTGCACGTTGATTCACTTGCGCGTCCTCATTCGCGCGTCCGATGCGAAGTCCCAAAATAGCTTGTTTCTCGGCGATCTTCGGCACCGTTGGATTTAATGACAGTGCCCGGTGAGCTGAAATTCGATGCGCGCGTCCGTCAAGAGATTGTTCGATGCTGACAGCGAGACGAGTCTTTCCTCCACCGTTGGCACCGATAAAGATTGCGGAGTGGCCAGGCTCAATAGTTACGTTTGTCGGCCCTTGAGCACCAGGAATCGAAAAGTCAAAAGCCATGGGCGTGAATCTCCCGGCACAGATTCGTTGTTTCTAAAGAAACGTGTTTACCGTATACGGGCGAAAGTATAAATGGCACGGTTCAAAAATCCGTGAGGCCCGTTGATCAGATGCTCGCATGTGCATTTAGTACGTGGCAAGAGAGCTTATCGATTTCTCCGGATTATAGCCGCTCCGGTCGTAGAGCTTGGTGGTGGAAGGCTCGGCGTGACCGGCGGCTCGCTGTACATCGTCGAGGGTCGCACCGTTCTCAAGGGCCGTTGTAATAAAGGTAGCGCGCATCGAATGCGCCGAGTACCCCTCGTGAGTCCTATAGCCTTCGCATATTTCCGGAGCACGCGGTCGATGGCGTCGGGGTCCATGTGCCGGCGGCCCTCCTGGCCCTTGCGGCAGCCTGACCCACTTGACGAACTTCGGTGAACGTGGTAAGGTTTTCTTACCAGTCGGTAAGAACGCATTCTTTAGAGGATTAGACCATGACCAGCGCCGAAATCGAAAACATTATCATCGAGACTCTCGCGGAGCTTCAGGCAGGGTGCGGGGAGCCAGGCCAGGAGATTACCTCCGCAACGACGCCACTGGGCGATCTAGGGTTCTTTGACAGCTTGCTAGCCATCGAAACCACACTGGCCCTGGAACAAAAGCTCAGATGCAAATGCCCTGACGACAATGCCTTTGTCGAGAAGGATTACGAGAAACTTCTTACGATTGCCCAGATCGCGGCACGGCTCGCGCAAATCCAGGGGAAAGCAGCATGAGCGAGCCCGAAAGCACACGCGAACAGATAGCCGCTCGCCTGAAGACAGCGCGTGAGGCGGCGGGGCTTAGCCAAGGACAGGTGGCGAAGCTGCTCAAAATGCATCGTCCGACCATCTCGGAAATCGAGGCGGCAAGACGACGCGTGGCGGGAGAGGAACTGGCGGAGTTCGCGAAGCTGTACGGAGTCAGCGTCGAATGGCTTACCACCGCGTCTGAGGAGTCTGACGCTGGTGAGGACCGCATACTTCTCGCCGCGCGCGAACTATCCAAGATGAAGGATCAGGATCTGGACCGGCTGATGTCGCTGCTCCGAATGCTCCGCAAACCAAAGGAGCATAAATGACACCCGAGCGCCGTCGTCTCGCCCTTCTCGCCAGCAGCATAGCCCTGAGAATTCGGCATGAGCACGGTATCGCTCCCGACCAGCCGTGCTGTGTGTACGACTTGGCGGAGAAGATGGATGTCGAGGTGCGGTTCGCGGAACTGCCTTCGGCCGAGGGCATCTACTCACCGGGCAAGCCGGTGGCCATTGTGTCTTCGCTTCGGCCGCCTGGTCGGCAGGCGTTCACTTGTGCCCATGAGCTCGGTCACCACGCCTACGGTCACGGAGAGCAGTTCGACGAACTGGTCGAAGAGCGGGGGAAACGGCGGCGCTACGACCCGAAGGAGTTCGAGGCCGACTGTTTCGCGTCCGCCCTGCTGATGCCAAAGACCGCGGTGCTTAAAGGATTGGCCCTGAGAGGCTGGAGTCCGAAGAATATTTCCGCTGGCCAGATGTACGCGCTCGCCTCCTGGCTCGGGGTGGGATACACGACGCTGATCGGCAACATGCAATGGGGGATGAATCTCCTTGAGCAGAATCAAGCGGTGGCGCTCGAAAAACTCAAGGGTCCGCAGATTCGCAAATCCATTGTCGGATGCGAATGCAAAGAGCATCTCGTGGTGGTGGATGAGGCATGGTCTGGGCGGCCGATCGACGCGCACGCTGGCGATATCCTCCTTCTGCCTTCGGCGGCGATGATTGAGGGGGACATAGTGGAACCC
>Ga0307476_10000825_pt1 | contig 21220 bp, 18 predicted proteins | sample atmos_gasesECM2C_2_FD_203314 | JGI IMG/M metagenome (GOLD analysis project Ga0307476, IMG submission 203314) | Hardwood forest soil microbial communities from Morgan-Monroe State Forest, Indiana, United States - atmos_gasesECM2C_05 | ecosystem: Environmental > Terrestrial > Soil > Temperate...
AGGCACCCACAAGGGCGGCGAGCGCGCCGAGGCTCGCCATTCCCGAGGCGCTGGGCCGCAACATGACGAGCACGCCGGCGAGGCCGAGGAGGATCGCCATCCAATGGCGCCAGGAGACATGCTCCTTCAGCAGCGGCGCCGAGAGCGCGGCTACGAGCAGCGGCGCCGAGAGGAACACCGCGTAGGCATTGGCGAGCGACAGTGCGCGTATCGCGTAGATGAAGCCGACGAGGGTTACCACGTACAGCGCGGCGCGCAGCAGATGCATGGGCCAGCGCCGCGGCACGAGGTCGCGCATGCGCCTCGCAAGCAATAGCGGCAGCACGGTGAACGGCAGCGATGCCGCACCGCGCAACACCGCGACCTGCATCGGCGGATAGCGTCCGGCGAGAAACTTTAGCAGCCCGTCCATCAGCGAGAACGCGGCGACCGAGGCGATCATCAGCGTGATCGCGCGCACTCTCCCCTGACGCACGCCTCAACCGCCCGCGGGGTCCGCCTCGGCCTCTCGGCCGCTGCCGGCCATCGCGCGGTAGCGAGTGCCGAGGAGACGCGCAGGCAGCGGAAACGCGCTCATCAGCGACACCACCAGCGAGGAGGCGTAAGGCACCGACTGCACGAGCAGCACTACGATCCAGGCAAAGAGGTCCGGCCCCTCGGTATCCGGCAGCGCCGTATGCGCCACCGCCCACGCCGAGAACGTCAGCCCGATCGTCATCAATATCTCCTCGCGCGCCGCCGCGAGCGCGTGCGCGAGGCCTGCGGTGCGACCCCGCTTGGGAGTGCGAAAGAACGGCTCGCTGCGGGTGAGAAGCCCCTTCACTGCCGCGGTGCCGATGGTGTGCGTCAGTCCGAGTCCGGCGATCGCCGCCGCGAGCGTCTGCCGCAGGTTCGCGCCGACGCGCACACGATAGAGGTGCACGAGCTTGGCGAGCTTGAAGGTGAACAGCGACAGCGGCAACACCGAGTACATCACCAGCGGCGGATCCACCTTGCCCGGCGCCCACACCATCGCACAGGACCAGCCGAGTGCGGCCAGGTTGAAAAGCAGATTGACGCCATCGGCGATCCACGGCATCCAGCCGGCGATGAAGTGATAGCGCTGTCCTGCCGAGAGTGGCCCGCCCTCCATGAAGAGCGTGCGCGCGTGCGACTTGAGGATCTGCATCGCGCCGTAGGCCCAGCGGAAGCGCTGCTTCTTGAAGTCGATGAAAGTGTCCGGCATCAGCCCGCGCCCGTAGCTCACCGGCACGTAGGTCGCATCGAATCCCGCCTCGAAAATGCGCAGTCCGAGCTCGGCGTCCTCGGTGATGCACCACTCGGCCCAGCGACAGCTCTCGAGCTGTGCACGCCGCACCATGGTCATCGTGCCGTGCTGGATGATGGCGTTGCGCTCGTTGCGCGTGATCATGCCGATGTGGAAGAAGCCGCGGTACTCGGCGTAGCACATCGCCTTGAAGGCGCTCTGATCGGCATCCCGGTAGTCCTGCGGCGCCTGCACGATGGCAATGCGCTGGTCCTGAAATACCGGCGTGAGATCACATAGCCAGCGCGGGTCGACCACGTAATCGCTGTCGATGACCGCGACGATCTCGGCGTCGGCGGCAGTGCGCGCGAGCGCGTAGTTGAGGGCACCTGCCTTGAAGCCTGCCAGCGGCGCGACGTGGAAGAAGCGAAAGCGCGTACCGAGACGGGCGCAGTGCGCCTCGACCGGCCGCCAGACACTCTCATCGCGCGTGTTGTTGTCGATGACCAGTACTTCGAAGTCGCCGTAGTCGAGCCGCGCGAGCGCATCCAGTGTTTCGATCAGCATCGCTGGCGGCTCGTTGTAGGCGGGCACGTGGATCGATACCTTCGGCGAGCGAGTGTTGCCGGCGAGGATCGGCACGCCAAGCCGCCGCCGGTACTCGACCCAATGCGCCTCGGCCCACTCGTGCGCCTCGGCGAGCAGCACCAGGATCACCCCGAGCATGCCGAGCAGCAGCAGTACACCCGCGATGATGCTCGAGACGGTCATGTACTGCTGCGTGAAGTCGTAGAACACCCACACCGCAATGGTGGCGATGGCGTAGACCACCACGGCGAGGAAACTGCGTCCGCGATTGCGCAGGCTGCTGCTGTTGAGATAGAGGAGTCCCAGCACGACGAGCGCCACCGCCACCGACACCGCGGCGAGCAGGTGCCATTCGGGGACACGCACGATCGGCGCCGTGAACTCGAACTTGGGGCGGCGGTTGACATCGTAGACACCCCAGTACGAGCCGACCGCGCCCTCCATGTGCGCCTTCCACGGCTGATCGAACGCCTCCATCACATAGTAGACGACCTGCTCCTTGTGGGCACGGTAGAGAAAGCGGCGCAGAAACAGTGCCTCGTTGGCGTCGGAGGCGACCGCGGACTCGCGTGTGCGGCCGCGGCTCGGCCAACCGATCTCGGCGATGACGACCTGCTTGTGCGGAAATGTCTGCTGCAGGCGCTTGAACTGAGACAACGAGTAGTCGACTGCACGGTCGACCGCCACACCCTCCCAGTACGGCAGCAGGTGCACGCCGATGAAGTCGACGTGTTGCGCGAGCTCGGGGTGGGCGAGCCAGGTGTTCCAGGTCTCGGCGGTCCCCACGGGCTGGCCGATCGCGGCGCGCGCCCGGTCCAGGTATTTCTCCAGCTCCTCGAGCGGCAGGTCGCCGCGCAGGAGCACCTCGTTGCCGATGAGCACGCGCACGACGTTCTGATGCGCCTCGGCGAGCTCGATCACCGTCTTCATCTGCTCTTCGTTCTTGTCGCGGTGGCTGTCGAGCCAGGCACCGAGCGCGATATTCAGCTCATGCTTCTCCGCGAGCTCCGGCACGTCGGCGAGCGTGCCGTCGACCGAGTAGGTGCGCACCGCATTCACCTTGCCCTCGAGGAGTGCAAGGTCGCCGTCGATCTCCTCGTCGGTCGGCATCTCGAGATGCGTCGGGTCCTCGTTGGCGCGGAACGGTGAGAACGCAAACCCCTGGATGCGGGCCGGCCATGGCGGCTCCCGGGTGGGACGATTGAGGTAGGCCCATGCCGCGAAGGTCAGCGTGGCGAACAGCGCTGCGATCAGCAGGCTTCCGAGGGTTTTCATTGCTCTCGGGCTCGGCTCCTACCACTTGCCGGTGTTGGGCATCGACTTCCAGGGCTCGGCGGGTGCGAGGGCCGCGCCTCTCTGCAGCAGCTCGATAGAGATGTTGTCGGGCGAGCGCACGAATGCCATATGCCCGTCGCGCGGAGGCCGCAGGATGGTTACGCCGTTGTCGCGCAGGCGCTGACAGGTGGCGTAGATGTCATCGACCGCGTAGGCAAGGTGGCCGAAGTTACGACCGCCGTCGTATTTCTCCGGGTCCCAATTGTATGTGAGCTCGACCTGCGCGCTCTCGTCGCCCGGGGCTGCGAGGAATACCAGCGTGTAGCGGCCCTGCGGGTACTCCTTGCGCGAGAGCTGCTTGAGTCCCAGCGCGTCGCAGTAAAACTTGAGCGATGCGTCGATGTCGGCGACGCGGACCATGGTGTGCAGATACTTCATCCGATCGGCCACTCCTTAACGTTCACAGCCACCCGCGGCGGCTGATGTCGAGCCAGCGAAAGCCCGTGCGAGGATGGGCGTGTGCATGGCCGTGATCCGGCTCTTCCATCTCAGGAGGTACCCGGAAACTCCGGTGCGCGTGGCGAGATTCCCAGCACGCCCTCGACGCGCGCCGGGTCGTAGATCCTTCCACCCTTCATCACCAACACGACGTTATCGATATCCTTGATACGCGCGGCGGGATCTCCATCGACCAGGATCATGTCGGCGAGCTTGCCCGGGGCGATCACGCCTCGCTCGCCGTTGGCCCCGATCACTGTCGCCGAAGTGAGTGTCGCCATGCGCAGCACTTCGGCGGGGGCGATCCCGGCGCGGGCGTAGATCTCCAGCTCGTGGTGCAACTCGTAGCCGGGCATCGAGTCGGTACCCGGGATGATCGTGACGCCTGCGTCGTACAGCGCCTTGAGCAGGCGCAGCATCGCCGGGAATGCCTCGCGGTACTGCGATTCCTCGCCCTTGGGCACGGTGAGCGCCCCGGAGAGGAGACCGCGCCGCACCTGCGCCGGCAGACGCGGTGCGACGCCTTCCAGGCCCGGGGTGAGTGCCGCGGGGTCGCCGCAGAACATGGCCTCGAAGACGTTCATGGTGGGATCGAGCACCGTGTGGTGGCGGGCGAGGTAGGTGATGAACTCGCGCACCTGCGGCTTGTCGGGGCCGAGATCGCGCGCGTGCTGGGCAACCGCGGTGAAGCGGTTCATGTTGCGCGTCTCCTTCACCGTGTCGAAGAGGAAGTCGAGCACGATGAAATTCAGGTGCTGGATCTCATCCGCGCCGCCGTCGACGAACTGCTGCGCGCTCATGAACGCCGGCACGTGGCCGCTGACCCGCAGGCCGCGCGCATGCGCCTCGGCCGCGATCACCGGCATGATCGCCGGAGGCACCGAGGAATAGATCTTGATCTGCCCGTAGCCGTGGTCCGCGTACCAGTCGACATCCGCGACCGCTTGCGCGGGTGTGTCGATGCGCATCTTGGTCGGTCCGGCGAACGGTCCGGTCCCGTCGATGATCCCTGACTTCCACACCCGCGGCCCGAGCTCGCTGCCGGCGTCGAAACGCGCCACGCGCGCGAGGAACTCGTCAGTGTCGTTCGCCATGTCACGCGCGCTGGTGACGCCGTTGGCGATGTCGAGCGCGCCGGTGTTGTCGCCGAAGTGCTGATGGTTGTCCCACAGGCCGGGCATCAGGAATCGGCCGTGCGCGTCGATCACCTCGGCGTCGGCGGCTGCCTGAACCTCGGAGTCGGGGGCAACGCGCACGATGCGCTCGCCGCGCACCAGTACGCTCGTGGCGGGCGTCACGGTCAGATCGCGCGGATCGAAGAGGCGCACATCGCGAATCACGACGTCGTGAGCGGGTACGCGGGTCTGTTCGCGTGCCACGCGAGCCGACCAGGCCTCGGTCGCCTGCCGCTGCGCGGTGAGCATCTGCGGCAGCAGCGCCGAGTGCGCGGCCGGCAGCAGCGAGAACCAGCTCGAGGCAATGGCGGCGGTCTGCTCGCCGGTGAGCCACACCGGGGTCGGTGAGAGATCGAGGCCTACGATCACATACAGCCTCATGCCCGCAGTGCCCGGGAGCGGTCCGAACTCCTCGAGGGTTGCCTCGCCGGCCGGCAGTAGCGCCAGGCGATGTTGCGGTGCCTTGAGGAGCGCCCGGGTCAGCACCCCCCATATCTCAGGGGGCGGATTCATCGGAACGTAGAATGCCTCACCGCTTACGGTGCGCTCACCCTGTTCCGAGCGGTTATGCCAGCTGGCCCGCCCGCCAGCGAGACGGAAGGTCTCGGTGACGTTGACCTTCATGTAGTCGTTGCCGGCTCCCTGGTACTCCACCGGCACGCCGGCGGCATCGAGCTTCCAGGTCGCGACGATGTGATCGCCGCGTCCGCGGTCGTTGAAAGAGAACTCGGCGCGCGTGGTATCGCGGTGGGTCGTGAGGGCCTGTGAGCCCGCCGCGTTGCCCATGATGCGGATCTCATCGCGATGCACACCCTCGGCGGGCGCGGCGGCGGCTTCCCCGGCAGTGCCTCCCGCGGCGGCGGCGGCCAGGCCAAGGGATGCAAACAGTAAGCCTGGCAGGACTGCGCGGCGGCCAAGGCGATTCATCGTTAGAACATCTCCGAGGGTCCTGGCGTCTTGATGTCCACTTTGTGACGCGAGGAAATGAAGTCGCCCGTGATCATGTCCTCGTAGCTCTGCCCGGGGCCGACCATTGGATAGACGCCGGCATCCGGGTCGATCATGACCTCCAGGAATGCAGGTCCCGCGAAGGCCAGGAACTCGGCGACCACGCGCGGCACGTCATCCTTGCGCTCGAGGCGAACCGCATAGCGGAAGCCGTCCGCCTGCGCCGCCTTCACGAAGTCCTTCTTGTGAAGCGACTTGTCGCTGGCTGAGAGACGCCCTTTGAAGAACAGCTTCTGCCACTGCTTGACCATGCCGTCGCCGAAATTATTGAGCACCACGACCTTCACCGGCAGGTCGTAGGTGGTCGCGGTCTCCAGCTCACCGATGTTCATCCGGATGCTGGAGTCGCCATCGATATCGATTACCAGCCGCTGCGGGCAGGCAACCTGCGCCCCGATCGCTGCCGGGAGGCCGAAGCCCATCGTTCCCATGCTGCCGGAGGTGAGCCACAGCCTCGGCTCCTTGAAATCGCAGTACTGCGCAGCCCACATCTGGTGCTGCCCGACGCCCGTCGTGATGATGGCCTCACCGCGCGTGTGGCGGTTGATCTCTTCGATGACGTAGTAAGGCTGGATGAGCGTGCTCGCACGGTCGTAGTTCATCGCGTAGCGCTGCTTGAACTCCATCAGACCTGCCCGCCAGGGGCCAAAATCGCGCCGGAACTGCTGCTCGCGGCCATAAGCAATGAGCGCGCCCAAGGCTTCGGCCACGCGCCCGATATGGCTCCAGTGCACGCGTTTGACCTTGTTGATCTCGGCGCGGTCGACGTCGAGATGGGCGATGCGCCGGGCGTTCTTCGCGAACTTGTCAGGCACGCCGGCCACCCGGTCGTCAAAGCGAGCACCGACCGCAATCAGGAAGTCGCAGTCGTCGACCGCGTAGTTGGCAAATGCGGCGCCGTGCATGCCGAGCATGCGCATCGCGAGATCGGTCGTCGTATCGACCGAGCCGATGCCCATGAGCGTCGTCACCACCGGAATTCCGAAGGTGGTCGCAAACTCAGTCAGCGCCCTCGCGGCGTTGCCGTTGATGACGCCGCCTCCCGCGTAGATCAGCGGTCGGTTGGACTCCGCCAGCATGGCAAAGAGACGCCCGGCGGCGGCGGGCTCGAGTGTCGCCACCTCGAGCTCATGCATGCGACGGCGGTAGCCGGGTATCGGCAGCAGTCCCTCGCCCTGGTAGATACCTTCCCAGTTCTGTACGTCCTTCGGCACGTCCACTACCACCGGTCCCGGGCGTCCGGTGCGCGCAATCTCAAAGGCGGTACGAACCGTGCTCTCGAGCTTGGTGGGATCGGTGACCAGGAAAATATGCTTGGCCACCGCACCCATCATCGTGGGGACCGGAGCCTCCTGGAAAGCGTCGGTACCGATGGCAGCGGTGGACACTTGGCCGGAAATGACGACAATCGGTACCGAATCGGCCATGCAGTCGCGCACCGGTGTAACAGTGTTGGTCGCGCCTGGACCCGACGTGACGAGACAAACGCCAACCCGACCGCTCGCACGGGCGTAGCCCGCCGCCATGAACCCGGCGCCCTGTTCATTCGCTGGGACAATGAGCGGAATTGCGGGCTGGCCGTCTCTGGCGCAGGCCTCGTTGTAGAGAAAGACAGCGTCGTAGGTCGGCAGGATAGCCCCACCGCTGTACCCGAAGATCGCCGTAACCCCCTCATCGGCAAGCACCTGCATGATCATGCGGGCGCCGCTCATGCGCGTCCCCGCCAGCGGATGGGCCCCGGCACGGGGCTGGGTCACGGTGTCAGTCATTGGGTGGGTCCGGATCCGGATCGGGTCTAAGGGCGCGTGGCCCGTAAAGCATTGAAGAACAAGATTCGAAGAGGGCCTCGGCGAGCCTAACAGCTTGGCTTCGACCGGGCCAACTGCCTGCTCGGCTTAACAATCCTGGGAAAGGGTGATGCGAAGGAGACCGAGCAACCTCGACGCGCATGCCCTGTGCGCATGCCCTGTGCGCATGCCCTGTGCGCATGCCCTGTGCGCATGCCCTCTGCGCATGACCCCTGCGCATGACCCCTGCGCATGCCCTCTGCGCATGACCCCTGCGCGTGGCCTCTGCGCATGCCCCCTGCGCGTGGCCTCTGCGCATGCCCCCTGCGCGTGGCCTCTGCGCATGCCTCGTGCGCAGGCGCCACCGGCACACCCCCTCTGCGTGCTCTTCTGGTAAGGCAGCCTCTCTGGGCCAGGGAGGCGCCGATTCGATATTCTGCGGACGTGCGGCGTGCGGACCGGCACGGTCCAGCGCGCCGTCAGGCTGGGTCACTGTTGGATCCGGTCGGCCCGGTAGTCCTTATCTTCTGGTTCCCTCGCATCCATGCGGCACATCATCGCCATCCTTCTGCAGAACGAAGCCGGGGCGCTCACCCGGGTCGCGGGGCTTTTCTCGACGCGCGGCTACAACATCGAGTCGCTCTCAGTCGCCCCGACAGACGACCCCACGGTATCGCGTCTGACGCTGGTCACCCGCGGGTCAGACCAGGTCATCCAGCAGATCGCGAATCAGCTCAACAAGCTCATCGACGTGGTCAATGTGCTCGACATGACGCGCGGCGAGCACCTCGAGCGCGAGCTCGTACTGTTGAAGCTTCGTGTCGATCCGGCCGAAACCGACACGGTGCGCGGGCAGGTAGTGCGGAGCGGGGGACGCGTACTCGACCCGGCGGTCGACGGCTTCATCGTCGAGCTCACCGCCAGTGAAGCCGAAGTGAACAGCTTTATCGCTGATCTCGGCCGGGGGGCGGTACTGCTCGAAGTCGTACGCAGCGGTGCGCTCGGGATCAGCCGCAGCGCACGGCCGCTGCGGCCACGCCCGGCACCAGCTACCGTGTAGGTCCACGATCTCTATCGCTGGCTGGCCTCTGGGAGGCGAGCGCCCTCAGGGTGTGAGGACCGTCGATCCGGTCGTGCGCCGCCCCTCGAGATCCCGATGCGCATCCGCGGCGCGGGTGAGTGGATAGCGCTGGCCGATCACTACGCGTACTTTTTTCGAGCGCACCGCGGCAAACAGCTCGCGCGCCGCCGCTTCGAGCTCCTTGCGCGTGCCGATGTAGCTGAAGAGCTGCGGGCGAGTGAGGAAGAGAGAGCCGCGCTTCGTGAGCTCGAGCGGCTCGATCGCCGGCACGGGTCCCGATGCGTTTCCGAAAGTGACCATCATGCCGAGCCGCCGCAGGCAGTCGAGCGACTCCATGAAGGTGTCCTTGCCGACTGAGTCGTAGACCACCGCCACGCCTTCCCCGCGTGTCAGTGACCTGACCCCGGCGACCAGCTCGTCGCGCCCGGAGATCAGCACGTGGCGGCAGCCATGGCGGCGGGCGACCTCCGCCTTGGCATCGCTGCCAACGACACCGATCACTTTTGCCCCGAGTGCACGGGCCCATTGACAGAGAATCAGGCCCACGCCACCAGCCGCAGCGTGCACGAGGATCGTGTCGCCACGGGCAACGCGGTAGGTTCGGCGGATGAGATAGTGCGCCGTGAGGCCTTTGAGCATGAGCGCGGCCGCCTGCTCATCCGACACTCCGCGCGGTACACGCACGACGCGCTCGGCCGGCACGTTGCGCAACTCGCTGTAGGCCCCGGGGCTCGGCCAGACGTAGGCGACACGCTCGCCGACGCGCAGCCCCCGCACGCCGCGCCCGATCGCGGTGATGACTCCGGCGGCCTCCCGGCCAAGTCCGCTCGGCAGTGTCACAGGGTACAAGCCGGTGCGGTCGTAGACGTCGATGTAATTGACCCCGATCGCCGTGTGGCGAACCTGCACTTCCTGCGGTCCGGGCTTGCCGGGCTCGATCTCCTCGGTGCGCAGCACCTCGGGCCCACCCAGAGTGTTGAAACGGATAGCGATCGGCATACGCGTCCTATAGCGCTGAGTCGTCGGTCTCGCCGGTGCGAATGCGGATGACGCGCTCGATGTCGGTGATGAAGATCTTGCCGTCGCCCACTTTGCCGGTCTTGGCCGACTTGATGATCGCCTCGATGACCTGGTCGACGAGATCGCCGCGGACGGCGACCTCGATGCGCGTCTTGGGCACGAAATCCACCACGTACTCGGCGCCGCGATACAGCTCGGTGTGGCCGCGCTGCCGGCCGAAGCCTTTCACTTCGGTGACCGTCATACCCGAAACGCCGATATCCGAGAGCGCGGCGCGTACGTCGTCGAGTTTGAAGGGCTTGATGATCGCAGTGACGAGTTTCATGAGCGCACTCTCCGCCGGCGCTGATCGGCCGACGCCGGGGATTTTGCAGCTTTCATGCCATGCAGCGAAATGGTGCCAGATCCGGCAACCGCTTGGGCGGCGGCGCCCGGTCGTTGCTCATTGTGCACCAGGCTGGGGCGCACCGCTGCAGCGCATGCGCGATACTGGTGCGGCGACGGCCACGCTTCATCGGCTATTCTTCGAGGCAAATGTATCAACAGATCGTGATCGCAGGCGGTGGACAAGCCGCCGCGCAGACCGTCGATACACTACGCCGCAAGGGCTTCACGGGAAAGCTGAGCCTGGTGGGCGATGAGCCGTGGCTTCCCTATCAGCGCCCACCGCTCTCCAAGAAGTATCTGACCGGTGCGCTCGAGCGTGACCGGCTGCTGCTGCGACCACCACAGTACTATGCCGAGCACGGCGTGCAGGTACTGAGCGGGCGGCGCGTCAGCGAGATATTGCGCCGCGAGCAGCGCGTGCGGCTCGATGACGGCGCGCTGATTGAGTACGACGCACTGGTACTCGCGACGGGCAGCAGGCCTCGTCCCCTGACGATTCCCGGCAGCGAGCTGGCCGGCGTCCACTACCTGAGATCGATCGCCGATGCCGACCGCATTCGCGCGCATTGTGCGCCCGGGCGGCGACTGGTGGTCATCGGCGGCGGCTATATCGGCCTCGAGGTCGCTGCGAGCGCGCGCGAGCTCGGGCTCGAGGTGACCGTGCTCGAGATGGCCGACCGCATCATGAACCGCGTGACCTGCGGCCTGCTGTCCTCCTTCTATGAGTCCGAGCACGCGCGCCACGGTGTACGCATCCTCTGCAACGAGAAGGTACGCGCGCTCGCCGGCGATGCCCGCACCGGCCGCGTGCGCTCGGTGCTGACCGAGAACGGGGCCGAGCACCCGGCTGACCTGGTGATCGTCGGTGTCGGCGTGTTGCCGGCCGATGAGATTGCGGCGGCTGCAGGACTCAACTGCGAGAATGGCATCGTCACCGATGAGTGCTGTCGCACGGCCGACGAGGCGATCTGGGCTGCGGGCGACTGTGCCAACCATCCGAGCCGACACTACGGGCGTCGTCTGCGACTCGAATCCGTCGACAACGCCTTCGAGCAGGGCGCGACAGTCGGCTACAACCTACTCGGTACTGCGACGCGCCACGACAAAGTGCCATGGTTCTGGTCCGATCAGTACGATCTCAAACTCATCATCGTGGGCGTCTGTCACGGGTACGACACCGTGGTCACGCGCGGCACGCCGGCTTCGCGCAGCTTCAGCGTGTGTTATCTGCGCGCCGGCGAGCTCATCGCGCTCGACAGCGTCAACGCACCGAAGGACCAGATGGCCGCGCGCAAGCTGATCGCGGCGCACGCGCGCCCGAACGTGGACAAGCTGGCGGATCCGTCGACGCCCCTCAAGGACACACTCTGAGCGACCGATTGGCGGCGGCTTCGGAGCCATAAAGACGTTAGAATAAGAATGGGTCGCGCGCGCCAAGACGGAGAACGATTCATGCGAACCACTACGAAACTCGCCCTCTTCTGCATAGGGATGCTCTCCACCGCCTGGACGCTGGCTCAGCAGCCTCAGCCACCGGCCGGCGCTCCCGCGGGCACCACAGGGCTATGCAAGGATGGCAGCTACTGGTCGGGCGCCACCAAGAAGGGCGCATGCCACGGTCACAAGGGCGTCAAGGAGTGGTACGGCTCGGCGAGTGCCGCTACACCGGCCACACCGGCCGCGGGCGCTGCTGCTACCGCGCCCGCTGCCCCCGCCGCAACCCCAGCACCCACGACGCACGCGACGGCAAAGACAGCTTCGTCGCCGGCCACTACGGCCGCTCCGGGCGGAGGGCCCGGTCAGGTCTGGGTCAATCACCCGAGCAAGGTCTATCACTGTCAGGGCGACCGCTGGTACGGCAAGACCAAGGACGGTGAGTACATGACGGAAGCGGCTGCGACTGCGGCAGGCTACCGGCCCGATCACGGAAAGGCCTGCAAGTAAGACGGAGGACACTCACATGGGACTTCTCGATGGAGTTGTGGGCGGGCTCGTGGGCGCCGAAATGGCCTCGGTGGTCAACGGTCTCATCGCCAAGCACGGCGGTGTGCAGGGCATCGTGAGCCAGCTCGAGAGTCAGGGGCTCGGCGGAGTTGCGAAATCCTGGGTCAGCAACGGACCGAATCAGGGTATCTCCGCGGACCAGATTCACCAGGCGTTCGGGGCCGACACGATTCGCGCACTGGCGGCACAGGCAGGTTTGTCACCGCAGGAACTGGCGGGGAAGCTTTCGACGCTGCTGCCGCAGGTGGTCGACAAACTGACGCCGAACGGACAGCTGCCGGCCCGTTAGGTGCGTGGAGAGTGCGTTGCGGCCGCCTCAGCGCAGTAGCAGCAGCAGATCCTTGGCCTCGACTGCCTGCCCGGGTCGCACCAGCACCTCCGCGACCTCGCCCGCGACTTCTGAGCGCACCGCGGTCTCCATCTTCATCGCCTCGAGCGTCAACAGCACCTCGCCGCGTGAGACTCGTACGCCGGGCGCTACCGAGACGACGGTGACGACGCCCGGCATCGGGGCTCCGACCTGACGCGCGTCGTCTGACTCGACCTTGCGTGCCGGCGGGCGTTTCGCCGCCTGTTGGTTGTCGGGCACGCGCACGGAACGCGGCTGCCCGTTGAGCTCGAAGAACACGGTACGCGTGCCGTCCTCGTGCGGCTCGCTCATCGCGACATAGCGTACGATGAGCGTCTTGCCCCGCTCGAGGTCGATGCTGATCTCCTCACCCGGCTCGAGACCGTAAAAGAACACGGGCGTCGGCAGAATCGAGGGATCGCCGTACTGTCGCCGCTCGCGTGCATACTCGGCCCACACCCGCGGGTACATGAGATGCGACGCCAGATCCTCGTCGGTTATCGGACGCGGAAGCTGCCGCTGGAGCCCTGCGCGCGCCGCCACAAGATCGACCGCTGCGAGTGCTGCACCCGCGCGTTCGGTCAGCGGTCTCTCGCCCTTCAACACCTTGCGCTGCAGCGCCTCCGGGAAGCCGCCATAGGGCTGGCCGAGCTCACCGCGAAGAAGCTGCACGATGGATTCGGGGAAAGCCACCTCCCTGTCGGGATCGAGCAACTGCTCTCGGGTGAGGCCGTTCGTCACCATGAGCAGCGCGAGGTCGCCGACCGCCTTCGAGGTCGGCGTGACCTTGATGATGTCCCCGAGGAGCGCGTTGACGTCTGCGTAGGCGCGGGCAACTTCGGGCCAGCGTGTCTCGTCGATGCCGAGGGCACGCGCCTGCTCGCGGAGGTTCGTGTATTGCCCGCCGGGCATTCCGTGCACGTAGACCTCCGAAGCGCCCGCGCGGATGTCACTCTCGAAGGGCGCGTAGTGGCGGCGCACCTGCTCGAAATACGCCGAGATCGAGCGAAGCTTCTCGGGATCGATTCCGCTGTCGCGCGGCCCATGGCGCAAAGCCTCGACCAACGAGCCGAGGTTCGGCTGCGAGGTGAGACCGCTCATCGCATCGATGGCGCCGTCGACCGCATCCGCGCCGGCCTCGATGGCCGCAAGCACGCTCGCCGCCGCGATGCCGCTCGTGTCGTGGGTATGAAAATGCACCGGGAGCCCCGTCTCCTCCCTGAGCGCTTTCACGAGCGTGTACGCAGCACGCGGGCGCACGAGGCCGGCCATGTCCTTGATGCCGAGCACGTGAGTGCCGGCCCGCTTGAGCTCGCGGGCGAGCCCAACGTAGTAATCGAGCGTGTATTTCTTCTCGGCCGGATCGCTTAAGTTTCCGCTGTAACAGATGGCCGCTTCGCACAGCTTGCCTGCCTCGCGCACTGCATCGATCGAGACCCGCATGTTCTCGACCCAGTTGAGCGAGTCGAAGATGCGGAACACGTCGATGCCGGTCGCCGCGGCGCGTGCGATGAAGAAGCGCACGACGTTGTCGGGATAGTTGGTATAGCCCACCCCGTTCGCCCCGCGCAGCAACATCTGCAGCAGCAGGTTCGGGATCCTCGCGCGCAGCGCCGCGAGCCGTTCCCACGGATCCTCGCGCAGGAAGCGCAGCGCCACGTCGAAGGTCGCCCCGCCCCAGCACTCGACCGAGAACAGCTGCGGCAGGAGACTCGCGTAGTACGGCGCGATTGCCACCATGTCGAAGGTGCGCAGCCGCGTCGCAAGGAGCGACTGGTGTGCATCCCGCAGAGTGGTGTCAGTGAAGAGCACGCGCTCCTCGGCAAGCATCCAGCGCGCGAATGCATCCGGACCGAGCTCGGCGAGCTTCTGGCGCGTGCCGGGCGGCGGCGGCTGCAGCGGCTCGGGCGGCAGCCTTGCCGACGCGGAGACGGTAGGCCGCGGGCGTCCCTCGACGGCGGGGTTGCCGTTGACGATGGTCGCGGCCAGGCAGGTCAGCATGCGCGTCGCGCGGTCGCGTTTGGCCGGCGAGCGAAACAGCTCCGGCGTCTCCTCGATGAAGCGCGTGGTGTACTCGCCCCGGGCGAAGCGCGGATGCGTGATGAGTGAATCGAGAAAACGCAGGTTGGTCGCAACACCCCGGATCCGGAACTCCGCGAGCGCCCGATGCATGCGCGCGATCGTCTCCTCCGGCGTCGGCGACCAGGCGGTCACCTTGACGAGCAGCGAGTCGTAGGAACGCGTGATGATCGCGCCGGTGTAGGCGGTGCCGGCATCGAGGCGGATGCCGAAGCCGGCGGGGCTGCGATACGCGGCGATCTTGCCGTAATCGGGTATGAAGTCGTTCTCCGGATCCTCGGTGGTGATGCGGCACTGGAGGGCATGTCCCGCCACGCGGATCTCGTCCTGCGCCGGCACTCCGCTCTCCTGCGTACCGATGCGCGCGCCGGCGGCGATGCGGATCTGCGCCTTCACGAGATCGATACCCGTCACCTCTTCGGTCACCGTATGCTCGACCTGGATACGCGGATTCACCTCGATGAAGTAGCAGCGTCCGCTGTCGACGTCCTGCAGGAACTCCACCGTGCCGGCGTTCACGTAGCGCGCCGACCGGGCGATGGCGAGCGCTGCCGCGGTCAGCTCGGCGCGCCCGCTGGTCTCGATGAAAACCGCTGGCGCGCGCTCCACGACCTTCTGGTGGCGGCGCTGCACGGTGCAGTCGCGCTCGAAGAGGTGCACCAGGTTGCCGTGTGCATCGCCCAGGATCTGGACCTCGACGTGCCGCGCCCGTCGCACCAGTTTCTCGAGATACAGCTCGTCGTTGCCGAAGGCGGACTGTGCCTCACGCCGGGCGAGCGGCAGCAGCTCCCGCAGCTGACTTTCATCGGCGAGCACCCGCGAGCCACGCCCGCCGCCGCCCCAGCTCGCCTTGGCGATCAGCGGATAGCCGATGCCGGCGGCGATGGCAGCGCATTCGTCGAGCTCGCGGGGCAGCGGGGCGCTCGCCGGCATCACTGCCACGCCCGCTCCGACGGCGAGGTCGCGCGCGCTCACCTTATTGCCGAGCAGGCGCATCGTCTCCGCCGCCGGACCGATGAACGTCAGACCGGCCGCGACGCAGGCCTCGGGAAGCTGCGGATTCTCGGCCAGCAATCCGTAGCCCGGGTGGATGGCGTCCACGCGCGCCTCATGCGCGACGCTCAGCAGACCCTCGATATCGAGGTAGGCCTCCACCGGCCCTTTGCCGCGCCCGACCAGATAGGCCTCATCCGCCTTGGTCCGGTGAAGCGAAAAGCGATCCTCCTGGGAGTACACAGCCACCGTGCGCAGCCCGAGCTCGCTGGCCGCACGCATGACGCGAATGGCAATCTCGCCGCGATTCGCGACCAGAAGACTGCGGATCCGCTGCGACATCGCGGGTTTCACCTTAAGATCCGTCGTCGGAAGTTGGGAAGCCGCGGAGCGCTGTGAACGTTGCCGCGGACTCAAGGATCATAGCTGCAGCGAGGAAACGATGTCGCGCCCGAGACGCCCCACTGCTCCCCTGTTCCTTACCGTCGTGCCTTTCGTGCTGGCTGCCATCGCCGGTGTCGCGCGGGCTGCTGACCCCGGGGCGGACGCCCGTCCCATCGTCCTCGTCATCCACGGCGGCGCAGGTGTCATCGAGCGCTCGAGAATGACCTCAGCGAAAGAGGCCTCCTATCGCGCCGGGCTCTCTGCGGCGCTCGATGCCGGCTTTGGGGTTCTCGAACGCGGCGGCTCGAGTCTCGACGCGGTGGCGGCCGCCGTGCGCACCATGGAGGATGACCCGCAGTTCAATGCCGGACTCGGCGCGGTGCTCAACCACGAGGGCGATGCCGAGCTCGATGCCGCCATCATGGACGGCAACGGCCCGCGCGCTGGCGCGGTCGCCGCGGTGCTGCACGTGAAGAATCCGATCGAGCTCGCGAGACTGGTGATGGAGAAGAGCCCGCACGTGCTGCTGGTCGCAGGCGGCGCCGAGGAATTCGCGCTCGCGCAGGGGATGCCGCTGGTACCGCGCAGCTACTTCCGGACCGAAGCGCGTGAGCACGAGCTCGAGGACGCGCTGCGCGCAGAGAAAGCGCGGCGCGGATCCGCCACCGGGGCGAGCGGCGGGCACGGCGGCGGTGGCACCGTCGGTGCAGTAGCGCTCGATGTCAAGGGCAACCTGGCCGCCGCTACCTCGACAGGCGGCCTGACCAACAAGCGCCAGGGACGGGTCGGCGATTCCCCGATCATCGGCGCCGGTACCTACGCGAGCAACGAGTCGTGCGCCGTGTCGGGCACCGGCCAGGGTGAGTACTTCATCCGCCAGGTCGTCGCTTACGACATCTGCGCGCTGGTGCACTACCGCTCGCTCCCCATCGCACAGGCGATGCGCGAGGTGATCCACGAGAAGTTGCGGCGAACGGGCGGTGAGGGCGGCGCGATCGGCGTGGACCCCGCCGGTAACGTCGCCATGGATTTCAACAGTGTCGGTATGTTCCGCGGGGTGCGCGATTCGCGCGGGCGGCGTGAGATCGCCATGTACGACGATGCCCACTACTAGGTCTTCATCTCCCGGCGTGCACGCCATCGCCATCCACGGCGGCGCCGGCACGGTGCCGCGCGCCACCCTGTCGGCCGAGCACGAGGGGCGTTTCCGGACCGGGCTCGCGGCCGCACTCGATGCGGGGTTCGCCGTGCTCCAGCACCGTGGCAGCAGTCTCGATGCGGTCGCCGCCGCGGTGCGGGTACTCGAAGACGACCCGCTCTTCAATGCCGGACATGGCGCGGCACTCACCCGCGACGGCGCGGCCGAGCTCGATGCTGCCATCATGGACGGGCGGGAGATGCGCGCCGGCGCCGTGGCCTCGGTGCGGCACGTGAAGAATCCCATCGACCTCGCGCGCCGTGTCATGGAGAAGTCGCGGCACGTGCTGTTGGTCGGCTCCGGAGCCGAAGAGTTCGCGCTCGAGGAAAACTTTGCGCTGATGCCGAATCGCTACTTCCGTACCGCCGAGCGTGTCGAGCAGCTCGAATTCGAGCAGCGGGGCCAGCGCGTCTCGGAGCTGGTGCCGCCGGGATCGCAGGGCACGGTCGGCGGCATAGGCACGGTCGGCGCGGTCGCGCTCGACGTCGAGGGCAACCTCGCCGCCGCTACCTCGACCGGCGGTATGACGAATAAGCGGCCGGGGCGGGTCGGCGACTCACCGATCATCGGCGCCGGAACTTACGCCAAGAACGGCGTCTGCGCGGTATCGGCCACCGGCCACGGGGAGTACTTCATCCGCGCGGTGGCAGCCCACCACGTCTGCGCGGCGGTCGAGTACCGCGGACTCACGCTTGCGCAAGCCGTGCATGAGCTCCTGCACGACAAGCTGCACCGCCTGGGCGGCGATGGCGGACTGATCGCGGTCGATGCCAGCGGTCAGTTGGTTCTCGAATTCACCACCGAAGGTATGTTCCGCGGAGCGCGTCACTCGGACGGTCGCCGCGAGATCGCTATCTATTAGAGAGGCCACGAACCCCATGCTTCGCCTTGCTGCTTTTGCATTCGGCCTGTCGGCCCTGCTGCTCGCTTCCACGTCCGACGCCCGCGCCTGGGTCGAGGGCACCGACTACGTTCTGCTCACACCTACGCAACAAACCACCGTGCCAGCGGGCAAGGTTGAGGTGATGGAGGTGTTCTCGTACGCCTGCCCGGCCTGCAACGCCTTTCAGCCCGTGATGGCGGGGTTGAAGCGCGCGCTACCCGCGAACGTGCAGTTCGTATTCCTGCCGGCCGCCTTCAACAGCGCAGAGGACTGGCCGGTGTTCCAACGCGCGTACTTCGCCGCGCAGTTCCTCGGCGTCGCAGAGCGTGCCCATCAGGGCATCTTCGATGCGGTATGGAAGACCGGCGAGCTGGCGGTGGTCGATCCCGATACGCATCGGCTGAAGAGTCCCGCGCCGACGATCGAGGATGCCGCCCGAGTTTACGCACGTCTCACGGGCGTGAAGCCCGAGACGTTTCTCGCCACGGCGAAATCGTTCAGCGTGGATATGAAGATGCGCGCCGCGGACGGCCAGATCGGGGCCATGCAGGTGCCGAGTACGCCCTGCATCATCGTCAACGGAAAGTGGCGCATAAACAGAGAAGCGCTTCAGACCAACGACGAGCTGATCGCACTCGTCAAGGACCTGGTGGCTCGCGAGACCCCGCACTAGGACCCTCCCGCCGCGCCTGGCGGGGATGCGCAATGTGCGGGCATTTAACTCTGCTATACGGAGTACTTGACAACGCATAGACTGGAAATTACGGTTCCAACGTGCCGCACGCCGCGAAAACCGTCGCCCTCGACTCGCACGCCGCAGCGACGCTGCGCTACATCCGCGCGTCGATGGACGCCGCCGGCACGCTGGCCGTCCCGGGTTCGGCCGGCGTCGCGATGGGGATGATCGGCCTGTTCGCTGCCGCGCTCGCCTCGACACCGCAGCTGCGTCCTCATTGGCTCGCGGTCTGGCTGACGGCCGCCGTGACCGCCTCCGGCGTCGGCGGCGTCATCATGGCGCGTCAATCGTCGCGGCACGGATCGACGCTCCTCGGTGCGCCGGCGCGCAAGCTGGTGTTGTGCCTCGCGCCGGGGCTCCTCGCCGGCGCCGTGATGACGGTGGTGGAATACCGCTCGAAAGACTTGCATGCCATCCCGGGAACGTGGCTGCTGATGTACGGCTGCGCGCTGATTTCCACCAGCGCCACGACGACCCGCATCGTCGGGGTGCTCGGTGCGCTGTTCGCGCTGCTGGCACTGCTCGCTTTCACATTGCCCGACAACCTGCAGACCCTGATCCTCGCCACCGGCTTCGGCGCGTTGCATATCGTCTTCGGCTGGCTGATCGGAAGGGACGGCCATGGCCGCGAAGACTGACGCGACGGCGCGGACCGAGGCGGCACCGCCGCGACGCGCGAAACCTGCGGCCGTGCCGGGCGGCGCGCGTGCGCACGAGAGCTCGTTCGACCGCCTCGTCTACGAGCGCGTCAGGCTCGGCATGATGAGCGCGCTTGCGGTCCGCGAGGAGCTCACGTTCAGCGAGATGAAGGCGCTGTTCGGGGTAAGCGATGGGAACCTGAGCGCACACGCCCGCAAGCTCGAGGAAGCCGGTTACCTGAGCTGCACCAAATCCTTCGAAGGCCGCCGCCCGAAGACCGTCTATCGACTGACAGCCACCGGACGTACGGCCCTCAACCGCTACCTCGATCACGTCGAGGCAGTCATCAGGGCCACTCGCCGCGGATGAGGTTGTTTTTTCGGCTAGTTACTTTGCAACACAGAGTACTTGGCTTATGCATACCGCAATAATCATGGACGGCAACGGGCGCTGGGCAGCCGCGCGTAACCTCAACCGGCAGGCCGGTCACCGCGCCGGTGCCCGTGCAGTCGATACGGTGGTGCGAGCGGCGGCACGACGCGGCGTCGATACGCTGACGCTGTACGCGTTCTCCTGCGACAACTGGCACCGCCCGCCCTCCGAGGTCGAAGCGCTATTCGGCCTGCTGCGGCGCTACCTGATCACCGACACCGAGCGCTGCGTCACCGATTCCATCCGCGTCAACTTCATCGGCCGCCGCGACCGGCTGACCGCGGCGCTGTTGCGGCAGATCGAGCATAGCGAGCGGTTGACGGCCGCCGGCCGGCGCATGCATCTGCGCATCGCCGTCGACTATTCGTCTCGAGGCAGCATCATCGAGGCGAGCCGGCGCCTCAGGGAAACGCCGCTCACGGAGCCGCAGCAATTCCTGTCGCTTCTCGGCACGGTGGATCACTCCGACCCGCCCGCCCCGGAAGTGGATCTATTGATCCGTACCGGAGGTGAGCGGCGGCTCAGCGACTTTCTGCTATGGGAGTGCGCGTACGCCGAGCTGTACTTCGTCGACTGCCCATGGCCCGACTTCGACGAAGCCGCTCTCGGCGCGGCCCTCGAGGAATACTCGCGCCGCCAGCGACGTTTCGGGCGCATTCCCGCAGCTTCGAGCGCTGCCGTGACCACGGCCGATCATGCGTGAGGCCATGCCCACCGGGCAGATAGCTCGGCTGCCCAGTGCCTGGCTGCCGATCGCGATGTCATCCGTTGCGTTGGCTGTCGTGCTCAGCTGTCTGCTGCTGTTCGGTGTCACCCGTACCGGCGACGAAGGGGCGGTAGCGCACCTGTGGCAACTCCTGATGACGCTCCAGGTGCCGATCGTCGCGTACTTCTGCATCAGATGGCTGCCGCGGGCGCCGAAACGGGCGTTGGGCGTTCTGGTGCTGCAACTGACCGCGGCACTCGCCGCAATGGCACCGGTCTACCTGCTCGGCCTCTGATCGATCAAGCCAGTGCGCCCACTCGACGTCGTCGGCTGGCACGTCTCGGCCGCGAGCAGCGTCAGCCCGCGAAGACGCGCCCGCTCGAGCGCCGGACCCTCGCCGGAAGCCGCCGCGATCAGCAAGTCGCGCCAGACCTCGACGCGGGCTGGCCAGCGCGGCCGCAGCCAGTCGAGGCGTCTCTCGGCGAGCAGCTGAATCTGTCGCAGCGTGTAGCCGCTGATCAGCGTGGCGCTCGCCGCGGACATCCCGAGGAGCAGCCGGGCCGCCGCCGGCTCACAACGAGCGAGGTGCCAGGCGTAGGTGAAAACGAGCCGTGCGACCTCCGCCGCGGCGGGCACGGTGAAAAAGGCGGCATATGCGAGCGGTGCGCTGTCGCCCACCTGCCCCTGCGCGCAGACGCGCCAACGCGGCGGGTCGGCGAAGCCTGCATCGAGCAGCAGGTAAGGACAGTCGG
>Ga0307476_10000826_pt1 | contig 21216 bp, 17 predicted proteins | sample atmos_gasesECM2C_2_FD_203314 | JGI IMG/M metagenome (GOLD analysis project Ga0307476, IMG submission 203314) | Hardwood forest soil microbial communities from Morgan-Monroe State Forest, Indiana, United States - atmos_gasesECM2C_05 | ecosystem: Environmental > Terrestrial > Soil > Temperate...
AGGCGATAAACCTTGCTCGACGACAACACTCCCCACAACCAAGACTCATCCACGACAACTTTGACTGAAAACCTCGAGAGCTCTCCGGAAGTCTCGACCCAGGAGGCTTCGGCACCCGAACCGTCCCGGCAGGCCGAGCCTCACGATGACAAGCCAGCCACCGGTGCCGAAGATTTCGCTTCGGCGCTGGAGAACTTCACCACGGAAAGCGAAGAGGCAGTTCGCGAGGACAAAGTCCTCAAAGGCACCGTGCTGAAGCTCACGGGCACGCATGTGGTCGTGGACATTGGCGCCAAGTCGGAGGGTATGCTGCCCCTTTCCGAGGTGCTGGATTTCGAGGGCAAGCCCCGATTCCAGCCTGGCGACGAAATCGACGTCATGCGCGATAAGGGCGAAACTGAGGAAGGCTACATCAACCTCTCCCACCAGAAAGCGCAGAAGCTCCGCGCCTGGGACGAGATTGAGAAAGCCTACAACGAAAAAAGGCCGATTCATGCAACCGTGGTGGAGCGCATTAAGGGCGGACTCACCGTGGACATTATGGGCGCGAGCGCGTTTCTTCCCGGCTCTCAGGCTGATCTGCGTCCGGCCCGCAATCTCGACGCGGTGAAGGGAAAGACCCTCGAAGTCGCGATCATCAAGCTGAACAAGAAACGCGGCAATATCGTGGTCTCCCGCAAACAGGTGCTGGAAGGCGAGCAGAGCGAAAAACGCTCCAAGACTCTGGAGCATCTGGAAGAAGGCTCGATTCTGACTGGCGTGGTCAAGAATCTCACCGATTACGGCGCCTTTGTCGATCTCGGCGGGATCGATGGACTGCTGCACATTACCGATATGTCCTGGGGACGCCTGACTCATCCTCGCGACTTGGTCAATGTGGGCGATCAGATCCAGGTCAAGGTTCTGAAGTTCGACAAGGACAAGCAGCGGGTATCGCTGGGATTCAAGCAGCTGACGCCCGACCCGTGGCTGGATGCGGAACATCGGTATCCCGTGGGCGCGCACGTGGGCGGGCGCGTCATCAGCGTCACCGATTATGGAGCGTTTGTCGAGCTGGAGCAGGGCATCGAGGGGTTGGTCCACGTAAGCGAGATGACCTGGTCTAAACGTATGAAGCATCCTTCGAAGCTGGTGAATGTTGGCGACCACGTAGACTGCGTGGTGCTGAACGTGCACCCGCAGGAGCGTCGCATTTCATTGGGCATGCGGCAACTTGCGGCCAATCCGTGGGACGCTTTGCACGAGAAATATCCGGTTGGCGCGACCGTCGAAGGCCGGGTGCGAAACTTGACCGATTTCGGCGCGTTCATCGAAATCGAAGACGGAATCGACGGTCTTGTCCACGTCAGCAACTTGAGCTGGACCAAACGCGTGAAGCATCCCTCTGAGATATTGAAGAAAGGCGACCGCCTGAAAGCCGTGGTCTTAGCCATCGAACCGGACAAGCGCCGCCTGTCATTGGGCGTGAAGCAACTGCAACCCGATGTGTGGGAGAGCTTTTTCTCGCAGCACAAAGTCGGCGACGTGCTGCACGGAAAAGTTCTGCGCGTGGCCAGTTTCGGTGCGTTCGTGGAGATTGCCGAAGGCATCGAGGGGCTTTGCCACAACTCCGAAGCGGTGGATGGCAACGGCCAGCCCTTGACCCTCGAGCCCGGACAGGAGCACGACTTCAAAGTCATCAAGATGAATCAGGAAGAAAAGAAAGTCGGGCTCAGCATCAAGGCCGTAGGTGAGGAAGCTTCGCGTACCGAAGTGGAGGCCTATAAGCATCCGGTCTCGAGTACCGGCGGTTCCACCATCGGCGAACTGATGTCGTGGAAACGCGCCGGGAGTGAGAACAATTAACTTCGTTTGTGTGGAGCGGACACTCTTGTCCGCTTTTTATCTTTAGCCTGCTTAAAGGCGGCGGACAGGAGTGTCCGCCCCACACACTACTGCAGCAACCCGAACACTCCGACCCCATTGGTCGTTCCCACGTAGACTTTCCCATTTGTGATCATCGGCGTGATGAACTTGTTCCCCGCGCCGAACTGATCTCTTCCCCCCGCCGCCTGATTGCTGTTGTATAGCTCATGCGCAAGATTGGTCGCGTCGTAGGCATGCAGGACAGCTGTGCTCGCATTCTCCGCAGCCCATAGGATCGCATTGCCACTCCCGTTAGCGGAGATGCTCGGAGTCGCGCCAGGATAGCCAAAAGCATGGCCGGTCTGCGATGCTGGCGTACTCCCGAGCTGCGCCTTGCTGATGGCAAACGCTTTGATGTTGTCCCCCACCGCCCCGTAGTACACCGTATTGTTGAAATACGCTGGCATGGAGAAAACTGAGCCCGATAACGCACCTTGAAGCTCTTGGTAGACGTTGTTGGTGCCGGAATTAAATTTCCCCATGGCATCGCGGTCGACCACGTAAATGTTCGAGTCCTTACCGGCTCCGACCGCAAGGTGCCGGGTATGGCCGAGGCCATCCGTCAGATCAGGCAACACCAGAGCTCCGCCCGAACCCAGGTCTTCATCTGAACCATTTTCCGCGCCCTGATTGAACATCTCAAAATAATCAGCGACTGCTAGCCCGCGGTTCACGATCGAGATTTTGAGGAAGGCGTTTCCGAAATCACCCTGGCTGGGAAACCCGTTCGCATCGAGTGTGGAGTCAAATGTCCCGTTCGCGTCCAGCAGGAAGATGTTTCCATCAGCGTCAACGGCAGGCCCCGCGCCGCTCATCCAGACCGAACCCTCATTACCATTCGGAGTAACATTCAGCACGCTGACCTGCGCCAGGGTTGACTGGTCGAAGCCCATGATCCAGCCCGTGTATGGGCGAATGTCACAGTGGGACGTCCACGCCGTATAGATCACCCCGTTAAGCAACGTGAGCCCCGCCCGTTCCGCATGTTGCCCGGGAGCAAACACAACCTTCCCGCCGGAGCTGTTATCGCCAGTTCCCGGAAAAGAAGCTTGAATCTCCTGCGGACCACCGAACTCCTCCGCGCCGGTGGTCACGTCCAGGGCGTGCAGCCGCTGATGATAATTTCCGGCTCCATCCTTCGACATTGCCACCACGTAAATCATACCGTGCGCACCCGCTGCGGGGTCGATAACCGGGGTTGCGGTGATCCCAATCTCCGGCGTTATCTGCCCGCAGCCATGATCGTCGCTGGTGGCCTCACCAGCGGCCAGCGTGGAGACCTTCCAGAGAAGCGTGCCGTTGTCAGCATCGAATCCATAAATGCTGCCGTGTTCGGTTTCCACATAGAGAACGTTGTGCGTCCCTTGATTGGGAATGCTTACCTTCGCGAGATAAAGCGGCTCGGCATCCACTTTCCCGTCCACACTGATGACGAACAGCTTGCCGAAACTGGAGGAGTTGACGTTGCTGGTCGTGAGAATCGTTTCGGTGAGATTTTGCCCGCTGCGGGCGTTGTCGTTGTGATACGTCGTCACATTGGTTCCGGTCGTAGTTGGCGGCGGAGGAGGAGGTGCCGGCGGCGTTGCCGGCGAGCTGCCATTGCAGCTCACCAGGTGCAGACCTAGAATTGCAATTAAGACCACTGCGCCGAAAACACTAAAGCCAACGAAGCGGGATGTCTGCGCCAGATTCCCGAACATTGCCTGAAGCCACTTCAAAGGTCGCGCCATCCAAATTCGCCAGCCTGAACTCTAATGGTAAACCTCAAAGGCCCGAAGAATGATCGCAAACGTTGTCTCACGCCTCAGAGTGGAGGCTATTATTAATTAAAGGAGAACTTGCTGCACGCTCCGCCTGCAATCCGCGACTTGAACTATGTGATTGGATCAGTCTGGCGTGATGATTCCAACCGGCACCAGCGCCTGCGTCGCCTGTTCATGGCCGGGAGTTGGCAAATCTGGAAGCGAGTGGCCCGAACCCCGGTTGTCGTTCCGCTCTTCAACGGATACCGCTTTCGTGCCTACCCCGATTGCCAGGTCTCGTCGGCCGCGCTTTATTCGCGGATCCCGAATTTCCGTAGCCTGTCGTTCTTGCGAAAGCACATCGACAAAGGAACCCTCCTCGATATTGGAGCCAACGTAGGTTTGATCAGCCTCCTCCTTGCCGACAAGATCCAGCATGCGATTTTGTTCGAGCCGAACCCCGCAGCACTGGCCCGTGCCCGCGAGAACCTTGTGCTGAATGAACTCCCTTTCGAAATTCACCAACTGGCATTATCGGATCAGGCAGGAGTTGTCGAACTGGAGAATGCGGGAGGCGTAGATTCGTGCAACCGCACCGTGGTCGGGTTCACCACCTCCGTCCCAACCATCTCGGTGCCTCGTTCCACCCTCGACGGTTTTCTAGCGGAGCGCGGCGCTTTGTCGGCTCCCATTACAGCGGTCAAGATCGACGTTGAAGGACATGAGAATAGCGTGCTGCGCGGAATGTCGGGCTTCCTCGAAACCCAGCGCCCAAGGCTGGTGATGTTCGAATATCTGCAGCGCACGAATTTGGAGGAAACACTGGAAATCTTTTCCCGCGCAGGCTATCGGGTTATAGAACTTAATGCAGGAGGAGCCCCAACGTGGGCCACCCTTAAAGTCTCCCCACTGCAAGACCTCTTTGCCTGTCCCGAAGAACTGGCAGCTGAATTTGTTGCTATTGACTAGGTTGTTTTCACGATTACTGCAGCTCGTTACGAATTGTCATCCCGGCTGGTCGCTGATTCGGCGAGCCTTACTTCGCATCAATCCGCAGGATGATGTTCACTATTTTTCGGTCGTCGAATTGGCTGACCGTCTTGGTCTCGCTCTTTTGGCCCTTGTACTGGGCGTAGACCTCGTAGTCGATATTCGGCGAAAGCTCAGGAAAGTGGTACGCGCCGTCCGCACCGACAATGTAACTCTTCACCGCTCGCGTGCGCGTATTAGAAAGGTAAACCACGGAATCCGTCAGAGGGTTATCGTGGTGATCGAGCACCTTCCCGGTCAGCATGCGACCGACGGTTTCCTTGTCCTTGTCTTTCGCGTAGGAAGTCGCAAACGCAGCCAAGCTGAGAAGCACCAGTAGCGTAACAACTCGGTACTTTCTCATAGATTCCTCCCTCTCAGCTTACCGGCAACGGTTTCGTTGGAGTTGTTATTTTAGATGCAAGCCAGTGTCGACACGTTCATCCCCTTCAACGTGCACTTTGACTTCGTCACCCTGCAACTGATTGCCATTCGCGGATTTTTGACCCTTCAAATCGGCCCAGACCACATAGTCCTGCTTGCCCGCTGGAACCCGCTGTGCGAACTCGCCATTGTGATCGGAATACAATTCCCAGCGGACCTTCTTTTCACCCTCGCGTCGAATCTTGATCTTCACCCCGTAAAGCGGGTGCTCATCCGGACCCCAGACCGTGCCGAAGATCAAGGCATAGGGTTTCTCGTGCTTGTTGTCTGTTGGCAGGATGGTCCTTGCAGCAACAGATCTGCCGGGACCAAGTATCGCGAAGGTGCACAGCCCCACAAACGCCATTCGACAGGCAGCGCGGAAGTAGAACTCTAACGGGCGGGGCAGAGGCGTGCGGGACCTAGAGATCACCGTCTTCAACTTCCTCTTCGTCGTCCTCTTCGTAGACCTCCTCGTCCACCGGCTTCAACTCAATGGGACTCACCGTGATGATTTCAAAGTCAGTGCCGCATTCAGGACAGGAGACGATTTCCCCTTCATCGACCTCGTCCTCATCAATATCGAGGTCGGTTTCGCATTCCGGACAATGAACCACAAAGGCCTCCATTCAATTTAGACTCCCTGATAATATTTAGTGTCTCTTGAGCCGAAGGTCAAGTCCTCGATTGCAAAAACCTGGCCAACCGCTCAAGAAATCTTGGCTGGCGGCTATTCTACAAACGGCTATGAAACTCCAACGCTATGGTGCAACGAGTTCTTTCCATCTGAAACAAATACGTCTGCCGCTCAGCGCCGGGTTGTGGGCGAGGGCAACATTATTAGCCGTGACCACAATGACGTCCCTTGCACTCGCGCAGGACTCTTCACCTGTATTCTCGGCAGACGCACAAATTGCCTCCGCGTTGCGCCAGATTTCCGCGTCACGAATCCAGTCCACGATCGAGAAACTGGTCAGCTTCCAGACTCGCTCCACTCTCTCCGCCCAGGATCCGTCTTCGATCGCGTCTGGGCATGGCATTGGAGCGGCGCGGGAATGGATCAAATCCGAATTCGAACGCTATGCCCGCGACTGCGGCGGATGCCTCGAAGTCAAGCTTGACAGTTTCACCGAAGCGCCTGGCGGGCGAATTCCCAAGCCTACTGAAATTACCAATGTTTATGCGGTCATGAAGGGCACGGATCCGGAAAGTGCCAAACGCGTTGTGCTAGTTACCGGCCACTACGATTCGCGCAACAGCGACAACCTCAATATCACCGATTTCGCGCCCGGAGCCAACGACGATGGCAGCGGCACCGCGGTAAGCCTGGAGTGTGCCCGGGTTCTCAGCCATTTGAAGTTTTCAGCGACCATTATTTTCCTGACCGTTGCCGGCGAGGAGCAGGGTCTGAACGGCAGCCACCACTTCGCCCAAATGGCCAAGGCAGCGGGATGGAACATTGAAGCAGCGCTGAATAACGACATCGTGGGCGGTGACCGAAGCTCGCAGCAGGACACCAGCACGGTTCGCGTATTTTCCGAAGGAGTGCCCCTTGCCGCCAGTGATGCCGATCTGCGCCTGATCCGCAGTCTCGGAGGCGAGAGCGATTCCGCTTCCCGGCAACTCGCCCGCTACATCGCCGAGGTCGGCCGCACTTATGAAGCCGGGGTCAAGCCGATGCTGGTGTTTCGTCTCGACCGTTATCTGCGCGGAGGCGATCACAGCTCATTCAACGAGCAGGGATACGCCGCCGTTCGCTTTACCGAATTTCGCGAAGACTACAACCACCAGCACCAGAACGTGCGCACCGAGAACGGAATTGAATTTGGCGACCTTCCCAAGTTTGTCAACTTCGATTATGTGGCCAGTGTCGCCCGCTTGAACGCAGCCACGCTCGCCTCCCTCGCGTCGGCGCCGGCGCCTCCGTCCAAGGTTCATCTGCTGACAGCGAAACTGGAAAACGATTCCACCCTGACCTGGGATCCACCCCTCGGCGGCCGCGCCGCGAACTACGAAGTGCTTTGGCGTATCACCACCAGCCCCGAGTGGGAGCACGCACAAGCTGTGGGAAATGTAACCCGGACTACGCTTCCCATATCCAAAGACAACGTGATTTTTGCTGTGCGCGCCGTCGATAATCAAGGCCATCGAAGTCTGGCTGTGACACCTCTACCTGAGCGGTAAATGGTCAACCTGTTAGAATGTTTCGATAGCCTGCTTCATGTTTGAAGCACAAATTGTCAGCCCCCACTGGCAACCGGCCACTGAGAACTGGCAACTGCGCATATGTATCGCGGACGAACCCTCTCGCTGAGTTTGCCCCCCTTCACCAAGGCCGTGAAGTGGCTCGTCATTACCAACGCCGCCGTCTATCTGCTGCTCGAGCTGCTCAAAGCGGTGGTCCCCAGCCTCGGCGGAGAATTGACTTTGGCTTTGGCTCTGATACCCGCCTTCGTCATGCATGGCTGGGTATTTCAGCTGGTGACGTATTCCTTCGTACATGCCGGAGTGCTGCACATTCTGTTCAACATGCTCGGACTATGGATGTTCGGCGCCCAATTGGAATCGGACTGGGGATATAAACGATTTCTCGAGTTCTATTTCTTTTGCGTAATCGGAGCAGCGCTGGCCACAATTGCAGTTTCCTACACTGGCTTGGGGGGCGTATCGCCTCAAACCCAGACAGAAGGCGCGTCCGGAGGAGTGCTCGGCATTCTGATGGCGTTTGGTATGCTCTACGGCGATCAGGAAATCATGTTATTTCCAATCCCGATCTCCATTCGCGCGAAGTATTTCGTGGGTGGGGTCGCGTTCATCACCTTGGTCGAAGCGATCAGCGCCTCAGGCGCGGGCCGTGGCTCAAATGTGGCGTACATTGCTCACCTCGGCGGACTGCTGTTCGGGTTTCTATACGTCAAGTTTGTGCCCAAGCGAGGCCTCGCGTTCGGGACAACAGAACGTTACTTCGGCGTGCGCAATTCTTATTACCGCTGGAAGCGCCGCCGTGCCGCGCGCAAGTTCGAAGTATTCATGCGCAAGCAAAATCGCACCGTAAGTGGAACCTTCGACGAAAACGGCAACTACATTCCACCTGATGACGTAGACAAGAAGAACGGCGGCTCGAAATCCGGCTGGGTAAATTAAGCGCCATCCACGCGTAGCCCTCTTCCGGATGGTCCAGCGAAGCTCAACAGGAGTCGCACAGACGACTCACTTCGGAGCAACTGGTGATCGCTCTCAGCTGAAGAACTTCTGAAACTCGGCCACCACCAATGCGGGCAATTCCTCCCGCTGTCCCGTTCCCTTGAATCCAAGATCGTGACCAGCCTTCTCGGTCCGCAGTAATCGCGTCTTCGCCGGAATCAGACTCAGGGCTGCTGCGATTTCCTCCGGCGAACCAAACGGATCACGAGTTCCATGCACAAAGAGCGCGGGCGTCTGTAACCTGGGCAGGTGCTGGATGCGGAGTTGGTCCGGCTTGCGCGGCGGGTGCAATGGATACGAGAACAGCAGCAATCCTGATGCGAGTTCCGCCTGATCGGCACAGAGCATTGTCGACTGCCGTCCTCCGTAGGAGTGTCCGCCAAGAAACATCCGCCCCGGCGCCAGTTTGCGGAGAGCAGCAACAGCATTTTTCAGACCTTCGCGGTCGCGGGCGGCGTCTCCAGGCCGTGGCGGACCATAGGGACGGCTCTGACGATAGGGCAAATCGCAGCGCACGACAGTCATGCCTGTCCCGGAAAAAGCTTCCGCTACGGCCACCAGCAGCGGCGCTCGTGAGTTCGACCCGGCACCATGAGTAAGCACCAAGCCGTCCTCGAGGGGCGTATCGGGACGATGAATGAATCCGCGGACATGGGGGTCAGCCGATGTATCAACGAAGGGTTCGGAACTAGGCCACATAGTCGCACTGAAACGACGGAATTCGAAACACTAGCATGACTGTCTTCGACAGAACAAATGAGAAAATGTTTCATCGCTCACGGGGCGAGAGCTTCTTCGAGAGTTTCATAAATCCTGATCGTGCGGATCTCCTGAGCGAGTTTCGCCCAACAGCGCAATACTTCGGGATCTTCCAGGGCGGCGCGGCGAGCCTCTTCGGATTTCCAATAACGCAGCAAAATATATTCGTCGCGGGCCTTAGCATCGCGATAAAGCAGATCGCGGCTGTAACCGCCCGCCGCGAGGGCCGCAATCAGGGCTCGCATGGTCGCGAGCAAGGCTTGTCCCTGCTCCGGCAATGGCTCGAAGATAGCGACCGACAGTATTTCCTGTGACATGAGGATTATTGTCTCCCGGCGCGTCAAGCCCGAACGAAATTCGGCATAGTACCGGCGCTCGCTTACGTCTTTTGCTTTTCAGCGCTGACTGTATGAAGTCGCATGAGGTTGGTTGAGCCGGAAGCCATCTGGGTTCCAGCCACCACAGCCAATACATCGCCAGCCTTTATGCGGCCCTGGCGCAGAAGTTCGCGCTCCGCGGTCGTAACCATATCTTCAGCGCTGCGCGCCTGCGCCGTCCGCACCGGACGCACGCCCCAGAAAAGATTCATCCGATTGCACACGGGCACGACCTGGCTGAAAGCAAAAATCGCGGCTTTGGGACGATATTTGGAAATCATGCGCGCCGTATTTCCAGTCTCAGTGAACACGGCGATCGCCCCCATGCGCAGATCTTCGGCGGCATGGGAAACGGATTCACAAATTGCTTCTGCCACAGTAATCGAATGCCTCTCCCGGCGCCGCCGGGGCTGAGTAAAATCGCCCGAATTCCCCTCCGCCTCGACCACGATTCTGGCCATCATTGAAACCGCTTCGCGGGGGTAGAGGCCGTTCGCGGTCTCGGCGGAGAGCATCACGGCATCGCTGCCGTCGAAAATTGCGTTGGCGACGTCGCTGGCCTCGGCCCGCGTGGGGCGCGGGTTTTCGATCATCGATTCCAGCATTTGTGTCGCTGTAATCACCGGCTTGCGCCACTCGGCCGATCTGCGGATCACGTATTTCTGGATGACTGGAACCTTCTCGGGCGGCATTTCCACGCCCAGATCGCCGCGAGCTACCATGACGCCATCGGATGCCTCGAAAATTTCTTCGAGGCGTTCCAGAGCCTGAGGTTTTTCCAGCTTCGCAATCACCGGAAGATCGGAGCCGTGGTTGGCGATGATTTGCTTTACCTCGCGCACATCGGCCGCAGAACGCACAAACGAAATAGCCAGCAAGTCGACGCCGTGCTTGAGTCCGAACTCCAGGTCGGCGCGATCTTTGTCGGTCAGGGCTGGGATAGACAGCGCAATGCCGGGAAGATTGATTCCCTGGTGCTGGCCCAGTTGGCCGCCATTGATAACCTCGCATTCCACATCTTCGCCGCGCACACGAACGACGCGCAGCTCAATCAGCCCATCCGTAAGCAGAATTCGAGCGCCGGGTGCGACCTCCTGCGCCAACCCCTGAAATGTGGTGGCGATCACGCTCACGCTGCCTTCGATGTCGCGCGGCGTGATCGTAACTCGAGATCCAGTCCGGAGACTGACGGGAGTTCCATCCTTCAGTCGCCCGGTGCGGATCTTTGGACCCTGCAGGTCCTGCAGAATGCAGATGGTGCGATTCTCCTGTTCAGCCGCGCGGCGCAAGCGCTCGATGTGGAGCGCATGCTCCGTGTGCGTTCCGTGGGAGAAGTTTAGCCGAGCTACGTCCATCCCCAGGCGCATGAGATCGCGCAGCATGGCTTCGGAGTTGCAGGCCGGACCGACCGTGCAGATGATTTTGGCGCGGCGAATGGTGGAAGCAGGTGATGAATCGACGGCCGAGTGGGCGCGCTTTCGCGAAGATTTTCCTTTGTTCAATTTTATCTCGTTCAGAGTTTGTGTAGATTTAACTATTGTATATGGAGAAAACTGTCGCAGCAGATCTCACGGCACTCGGAGACGACAATCTCCGCACAAAAGGTCATGGCGACATCGTCTAGCCATACACGTTGAAGGCGTAGAATGACCCTCGATCTCTCATCGATGCGGTGGGTAATTGGTGGCGCCGGCGCAGGCAGACTTGCAGGTCATCCAGAAACTGCTGGGGTTCAGGCCTACCGAGGCGTGCTCAATTCGCAGGCCGGAGCGGAACGGGGTTCCTGAATTTCCGCGATCGTCCAGCACCAGTTGCGGCCCCTGCCATCGGCCCACGAGGTAGATGGAACCCCGCCCTTGCCCGACAAAAATCTGCGATTCGACCAGGCCAAATTCCATCAGGCTGCCCTCGGTGCTCCGCCAGCCGCCATAAATCGTGCCGCTCAGCTCGAGAGGCTGGGTCGTATCCCGCGAGGTACAGAGGCAGCCCGTGCCTTGCACGCCGCCGGTGGGGCGCACGCCATCCAGGCGAAGCTGGGAAAAATGAGAAGACGGGTGGAAATAAACGAATAGGGGATACTCAATCCCGCTTTTCGTGCGCAGACTACCGGAACCCCACCAAGTCAGCAGTGGTGTCGAGCGCCCGCCGATATGAAAAGCCCACGGGTCAGTGACGGCGGTGACCGCGTAGAGCAAGGCTACACCGAAGATGAGCACCCAGAGAAGCTGCGGGAGGCAGCCGGCCCGCTGTCGCATCGCAAGAGTATATCCGATGGGCGGCGACCGACTTGATTTCGACGGTGCCCGCTTTCCGGAAAGGCTACAGAACGCGCTTGGCCGAGTTGACACCCCTATCTCGCGGTAGTATTGTGGCCGCCTGGCATTCGCATCCTCCACGATCCTGCCACGGAAAATCTGGAGGAAAACCAAAATGCGGTTACGCCTTCAGTATCAATTTCACAAATACCAAATTCTCAGTTACGGGAACCTATACAGAAAAGTCAGACTGTCTGGGCACCGCGCTGATTACCCCCAAAGGACTCTGCCGCGATGAATTTCAATACGGTCGAAGTCAATGGCGGCAAGGAGCTGCTGTTGATTGAAACCGACTCCGGCACGTTTCTCTCCGGGACAGCGCAGGAATAGAAAAGCGCACTATGGCAAAATGCTTCTCGCGCCAGGGCCGCGGGTGTGAAAAGATTGCTCGCGCGAAAATCGGAAATCCAGAGCGTCTTGCTCCACAGAGCTTCGCTGGTCCGGTAAGTCGCCGGCTGCGACAGGGAGATGCGAAGGCATTACCGCTTCTACCGTGGCGGCGTCCCCGCCCCCGCCACGAGCGGACGCGAGGATATTCATTAGATTGTGCTGCCCCTCGGGTGAACCATTTTCGGCCGCAAGGCGATACCATTTCTCGGCTTGGGAGGAATCTTGTGGAACACCTTGTCCGTGGGCGTACGCAAAACCAAGCTGATTCTGAGCGGACGCTAACCCATGTTCCGCGGCTTTGCGAAACCATCTGATGGCCTCAGGCAAATTCTGCGGCACGCCAGTTCCACTGAAATACATCTGACCCAGTTCGAATTCCGCCGGGCCGAAACCACCTTTCAATGCCTTTCTGTACCACGCGATTGCTTCTTTAGCATCAAACGGAACACCGCGTCCGGTGAAATACATCAGTCCCAGGTTTGTTTTCGCTCCCGCATATCCTTTCGCAGCGGCTTTGCGAAACCAACGTACCGCGGTTTCATCGCTGCGCGAGACGCCGCGACCTTCCGCAAACATGGAACCCAAATTATTTTCTCCAGTGGGATGACCTTCTGCAGCGGCACGCGAGTACCAGCGAACTGCTTCGGCGTCGCTCTGCGGCACGCCCAAACCTCGCGAGTACAGACCGCCGAGATTGTTCTGAGCCCCAGGATTGCCGCGGTCCGCAGCCTTCTTGTACCAGATCGCAGCCTGCGCATAATCGCGCGGCACTCCCAAACCTCTTTCATAGGCTAACCCAACACGGAACTGCGCCTCAGAATCGCCGTTCTCCGCTTTTTGCAGCAGGCGCGACGGATTCTCGGGTGCCTTTGTCTCCCCATCGAACAGCTCTTGAGACCTGCAATTTGCAGCGGCGGCACCAAAAATTGCAATCAACAAAATCAGCGTCCGCTTGGAAGCATGTAATCTCATCGCGCACCCCATGCCTCGAATTGAGTTGCAGCATTGGACGCGGACTGCGGAAGGTTGTCACATCACTTGATTACGAAGTCACAAGATTTTACATATCGCTGCAAGAGCGGCCGTCAACAATGAACAGACGAAGTTGTGACCAAATGTGTAGAACGTGTGTCTATCTTGTAATGTTGACCACAGAAGTGGTCATGGAAACCATCCCGGGAACCAAAGTCAGCGGCATTCTGCGGTCTATCCAGAGTCTCTGAGGCGAGCTCCATGCGACCTGCGAAGAAGGAACTGCAATCCGCGCCCCAATGCCTTGTTAATTGAGAACTGTAACGATAGCAGATTTAACTTCACCATTTAAGTGTTGCAAAGTGATGTACGCAACATCAGGTCCCGGTTTCACTTCCCAGGAAGGACTCAGGGTCAGCATTTAACAGGTGTACGGTACGCGGGCAACGCGCGTGTGCATCACTGCCTTTCGCACACTTTGCCCGATTCAAGCAACTCGCATTTCAAATCTTGTTCTCTGTGGAGGAAAAAACATGTCTCGTATCTCAGCATACTCTCGACTTCTCAAGTCGATCGCATTCACCCTTCTTGTGGCTGGCGTGGCCGTAGCGCAGGCTCCTGCTGCAGCAAAGCGGCCAGCGGCAGTTCCCGCAGATTTTGTCCTTACGCCGTTCGGCTACTTCCACCCTAGCTGTGTCAACCATCTGGCTAAAGACGATGTACTCCGGGAGGATATCAAAGTCATTGAGCGCAAGAATGGCGCCACTCAACCCCTTAAGTGCGACTATCCACACTTCGAAGCCGACGGAACAAAGGTAGTCGGGGATCTGAAGCCAGTTGGGGATGGGAAGACTCAGCCACCGTTCATCGGTCATTCATGGATTGAATATGCCAGCATCCATGAGACTTACGACTATGAGGAAGTCTATTCGCAATGGACAGTCCCCCCCGCCCCAGCTAGCAACGATGGCCAAACCCTCTACTTCTTCAATGGCCTCGAGGACATCAACGATGTGGTTTCGATCATTCAGCCGGTGCTGGGGTGGAACGGCAACGGGCTTAGCAACTGGAGCATCGCCTCCTGGAACTGCTGCCCTAGCGGCACCACCAATGAAGCCACTCCGGAGCCAGTCAATTCCGGAGATCAGATCGAAGGCTACACCTTCAGCACCTGTGCTAAGGGAAGCACGACCTGCCCCACGTGGGACGTGGTTGCTCTTGATGACCAAAATGGAAACTTCTCTCAACTGATTGATACGCCAAATGAGGGGCAGACCTTCAACTGGGCCTTTGGCGGCGTGCTGGAGGTTTATAACATCACGCAGTGCAGCGATTACCCTGCCGGCGAGGAGTCCAGCTACGGCGGCGTAATTGGTTTTCACGACCAGCTTGTCTTAAACCGCAACTATGAGCAGATCGCTCCAGCATGGACAATAACCAACGTGTCCGGGGGATTGACCCCACAATGCAACTATGGTGGATCAACGCGGAAACAGGTGTTTCTGACTTATTGATTCCGCTGTCTAGGCAAGTGTCGGGGTATCCCGGAATCCTCCGATTCCGGGATACCTGGCCATGACCCGCGAAAACACGGCGATTACACACATTGACCTTTCCGTGCGTGAAATCGCTCCGCCTCTTTTTGCGGGCCCCGGGTAACGCGGATCTTTGAGACCGCGTTATAGCGACGCACACGTAGGCGAATTGATGAGCAAAATCGGCTTCGCTCCAATCTGGACGGGTGCTCCTGAAGCCAGACATGTGACGCCATCCGCTGGATCTAGTGTCTCGAATGCGTTGTATTCCGGGGGATTGGTGTAGCCGTGCGTGTTGCATGTCCCATGATGCATTGGATCAGGAGCTCCCGAACAGGAGTAGGTGGCGTCGGTGTCCCAGACCGCCAGCGTTTTCGCCAGGTTCTGGTCCAACTCACAGGTATAGATCGTTCCGGCTAAAGTGCACGGCAGGGCGCTCTTGCCTGCCATCCATCCGTACACCTGATTGTATGCCTTGCCAGACCACCAGAGGCCCGGCCCATAATTGTCGTTCGTATGTTGGGGGCATAGCAGAGTGCCAGTTCCGTCCGGAGGGGTGGAAGCCGTGCAATTGTCTGCGGAGTACCAATAAAAACGGGTCCACCCAGCCGACCAAGCCTCCAAGAGCAGTCGGCCTACAAAAGCAGCCTGAAGGTCATAATCGGTCAGAGCATTATTGTTTCCCTGACAAGGATTTTCGTCGCATCCCCAGCTGCCTTCTGTAATCCATTGCCAGTTCGCCCAGGCATTCTTTTCTGTCTGTTGCAGGTAGCCGCGCATGGTGTCGTACTGAGTAATAACGGCTTCCGGGGCTCCAGTCGCTCCACGAATGTAGTCGTGAGCGATATAAACATCGATCGTCGATGAGGGATGGGCCCCGAGAAGCCCGGTGCTATTGCAGTTCGTCGAGTATCCTGTGCAATATAGAAACCCCTCGATCACCCCTTGCTTGTTGGGGCCGGTGGTTGAGGGAGTCGTGACCTTAGCTCCGACACCGTAGCTTTTCACGATGCTACTCAGATCAGCTGTCATGCGCTGCATTTGGGCTTGGGTCGCATAGATCGTCTGGTTGGTTGTGTTCTGGCATGTGGGAACACAGGAATACAAGCGGGAATTTCGGTCCCACTCATTCATCGGGTCCCAGTACACGATCTTGGCGTGGCAACTGAGATAGCCGGCGCCTCCGCATGCTGCGGTAGTTGTAACTCCATAGACATGGTTCGCAAGCGCGGTAATATAGCGCTGCCAAAAGCCGTTGTTTCCGTCGCCGAGCGTACCGCCGCCAACTGGCAAGTCCTTAGGAAGCACACAACCAATCTTTGTGGTGTTCCCGCAGCTATCGCCGGATGGAAGAGCGTTCACATTCCCTGGGCAATCGGTAGCAGAGGCGCCGCAATTATTTGCGTATTGCGGGACTCCGCCAAAGGTGTAGAGAACATCGTTGACCCCGATCGTTTTCATGTCGGAGAGTAAGGTGTCAATACTGGACCAATTCCAGTCCAGCTCTGGATCACAGTTTGGTCCAGGATCACAGGTCGCGATGCCATTGCCCTCATCATCGCTCCATAAAGTGCTGGTGTCCCACAATCGGAAGGCTCCATAATTCACCATCTGCAAGTCTTGGTACTGGATTCCGTGATTGAAGTGCATGCCGAAGTACGATGTCGGCACCTGGGCGAAACTGCAGCTCGTCCCAACGACAATTAACGCGAGAAGCGTGGATGCTTTTCTCAGACTCACGTGATTCTCCTTTCGAGGTCTGTGTTAAGGCCAGCTAGGGGTTTGTGAAGTGGTCGAGCGAGGATGGGACAACTGATTCTTGGTCGAAGAAGTGCTGTTCGTCAAGGGAAGGATTTCAACATTGCCAAGAAACTTGAGGAAGAAATGTCCAGAATTTGGACAAGAGAAAGGACGGCGGTTCGCTTCTGATTACTTGGCTGCAATTTGCGGGGCTGGCATTTCTTTTAGTTCTTTGCCGAGGAAGGCGCGGGGAAAAAGCATGGCATTGAACTCGGCGCCAATGAGGATGACGAGCGAGATGATATACATCCACACCAGCAGCGCGATGGCCGCGCCGAGTGAGCCATAGATGATGCTGTAATCCGCGTAGTTCTGCAAATACCATCCAAATAATGCGGTGGAGAGAAACCAGAGAACTGTCGCGAGCGTCGCGCCCGGCAACACGCTGTGCCAGGGCTGGGTGCGGGGGACGGCGTTGTGGTAGATGAGCGCGATTACCGCGATGCTGGTTAGCGTGGCGATAAGCCAGCGAATCGCGGTCCACATCAGCAGAACGTAGAGGCCAAACTCGTAGTTCAGGTGGAACAGAATGTTGCGTTCGATGCGGCTGCCCGAAGCTACCAGAATGGTGGCAAAGGTCAGCGGAGTTCCGGCGAGAATGACCAGGGCGAATGCAATCATTCGCTCTTTGATCAAGCCCCAGATTTTCGGGAGTTCGTAGCAGCGGCGAAAACCTTCCATCCAGGAAATCATCACGCCTGAGGCCGTCCACAGGGTGATGAGGGAGGCGCTGATCAAAAGGCCGACCGAGCGCGGAGAATTTCCCTGCAGGTAAGAGATAGCGGTGGGGCTTCCGGCGGGAAGGATTCTGTCCAGGGCATAGGTAATCTCGCGCAGGTAGGCGGCGGTTTTGCGAGAGTTGGCCAGTACTGATCCCACTACCAGAAGCAACGGAAAAAAAGTAATGATCGAGGAGTAGGCGGACGCTTTCGCAATGGCGAAAGCGTCATGCTGAAACGCACGCCAGAATGCCAGCCGCAACAGGTTGAAAAAGCGGAGCAGCACCGGTCCCAGCTTATTGCGCCGGGGCATGGTGTGCAACTGAGAAGTGATCTCCCCTTCTCGATCTTGTAACGGTTGTGGATTGGCGGCCATAGGTAGAAGAGCAAAAAAGAAGGGGCGGCGTAGATAAACACCGCCCCTCCGCGGTTCTTGCTGTTACTCTGCCGTCAGTTCCTCAGTCTCGCCTTCGTGCCGCATTAGCTCGAGCGCGCGTTCGGCTTCCTCGTAGGCTTGCGAGACTTCTTCCTGCACCTTGGCGGCCGCTTCTTCCATTTCTGGCGAGAGGCGGACGTTGCGGTAGTACTCCATGCCGGTGCCTGCAGGGATGAGGCGTCCGACGATGACGTTCTCTTTCAGGCCGCGCAGGTGATCTACGGCGCCTTGAATCGATGCCTCGGTCAGCACGCGGGTTGTCTCCTGGAAGGAGGCCGCGGAGATAAACGAGTCCGTCGAGAGCGAGGCTTTGGTGATTCCGAGGAGCAACGGCCGGCCTGTGGCCGGACGTCCGCCCTGCGCGATCACACGCTCGTTCTCTTCGGCGAAGCGGAATTTGTCGACTTGCTGTTCCAAGAGGAACTGGGTGTCGCCGACGTCTTCCACCTTGCGCCACCGCATCATCTGGCGAACGATGACTTCGATGTGCTTGTCGCTGATGTTCACGCCCTGCAGCCGGTAAACTTCCTGGATTTCGTTGACCAGGTACGACTGCAGTTCCTTTTCGCCGAGCACGGCCAGGATGTCATGCGGGTTGAGCGGGCCGTCCATAAGCGGTTCGCCCGCTTTGACGCGCTCGCCTTCCTGCACGTTGATGTGAACGCCGCGCGGGACCGAGTATTCCTTTTCGGTGCCGTTGTCGGCGATGACATACATCTTGCGCTGACCCTTCGAGACCTCGCCGAATTTGACCGTGCCATCGATTTCGCTGATGACCGCGGTCTCATGCGGCTTGCGGGCTTCGAACAGTTCAACCACGCGGGGCAGGCCACCGGTGATGTCTTTGGTTTTGGTGGTTTCGCGCGGGATCTTAGCCAACACGTCGCCAGGAAATGCGGTATCACCGTCCTGAACCATTAAATGCGCTCGGGATGGCATCAGGTAACGTTTGCTGGCTTTGCCCTTGATCACGATTGCGGGCTGGCGCTTCTCGTCGGGCGAATCCGCGACGACGTGCCGCGACAAACCGGTGACTTCGTCCACTTCCTCGTGGAGTGTGACACCTTCCTGCAGATCCTTGAACTGGATGGTGCCGCCGATTTCGGTCAGGACTGAGAAGGTGTACGGATCCCACTCGACCATGACTTTGCCGAGTTGAACCTGATCGCCTTCGTTAACCTTGACCTTGGCGCCGTAGACGACGGCGTAGCGCTCGCGCTCGCGGCCCTTTTCGTCGACCACCGCGATCGAGCCCTGGCGATTCATGACGACCAAATCGCCGGACTTGGCTTTGACAGTCTGGAGGCCGACGAAGCGCACGCTGCCGTTGGTTTTGGCTTCGAGGCGCGATTGCTCGGAGACTCGCGATGCCGTACCGCCGATGTGGAAGGTACGCATGGTGAGCTGGGTTCCGGGTTCGCCGATGGACTGGGCAGCGATGACTCCGGTGGCTTCGCCGAGTTCGACGAGGCGGCCGGAAGCCAGGTTGCGACCGTAGCACATGACGCAGACGCCGCGCTTCGACTCGCAGGTCAGCACGGAGCGGATTTTAACTCGCTCGATGCCGGCGGCTTGCACCGTTCCGGCGAGTTCTTCCGTGATCTCCTGGTTGATGTCGACGACCACATTGCCGTCGTAGTCTTTCAGTTTTTCGAGCGACACGCGGCCTACGATGCGGTCGCGCAATGGCTCGATGACTTCGCCGGCTTCGACGATACCAGCGACGTAGATGCCGTCGACCGTGCCGCAATCGTATTCGCTAATGATTACGTCTTGGGCCACGTCGACGAGACGACGAGTGAGGTAACCGGAGTCGGCCGTCTTGAGGGCCGTGTCAGCCAGACCCTTACGGGCGCCGTGTGTCGAGATGAAGTATTCGAGCACGGTCAAGCCCTCGCGGAAGTTGGCCGTGATCGGAGACTCGATGATTTCGCCGGAGGGTTTGGCCATCAATCCACGCATGCCGGAGAGCTGGCGGATCTGCTGTTTCGATCCGCGGGCGCCGGAATCGGCCATGACGTAAATCGGATTGATGAAACCTTCTTTGTCGCGCTGTTGCATCTGGCCGAACATTTCGTCCGCGACTTTCTCGGTGATGCCGGACCAGATTTCAATGACCTTGTTGTAACGTTCGCCGTTGGTAATTGCGCCGTCGAGATATTGCTGCTGCACTTGCACGGCTTGCTTCTCGCCGTCTTTCACCAGGCTCTTTTTGTTGTCCGGGATGACCATGTCATCTATGCCGATGGACAAGCCAGCGCGGGTGGCGAAGCGGAAGCCCAGGTCTTTGACCTCGTCGAGCATTTTGACCGTGACTTCGAGGCCGAACCGCAGATAGCCGTAGCTCACCAACTGCCCGATGCCTTTCTTCTTCAGCAAGCCATTGATGAATGGCATGCCCTCAGGCAGGTGGTCGTTCAAAATAGCGCGACCCACGGTCGTGTTCAGGAAGCTGCGCTCGTACTGCACGGGTTCAGTGTGCGTAATTTCCTGATCGTCGTAGGTCGCGGTCAGATCGATTACTTCGCCGGTGTAGCGCAGACGAATGGGTGTGAGGGTTTCGACTTCGCCGGATTCGAGCGCCATCAACACTTCTTCGATGTTGGCGAACGAGCGGCCTTCACCCTTGGCTCCGGGCTTGGCTTTGGTCAGGTAATAGAGGCCCAGGACCATGTCCTGCGTGGGGACGGTGATCGGGTGACCAGACGCGGGCGAAAGAATATTATGCGATGAAAGCATCAGTACGCTGGCTTCTACTTGCGCCTCCGGGGACAGCGGAATGTGTACCGCCATCTGGTCGCCGTCGAAGTCGGCATTGAACGCAGTGCAGACCAGCGGGTGGATCTTGATGGCCTTGCCTTCAACCAGCACTGGCTCGAACGCTTGAATACCAAGCCGGTGAAGGGTTGGGGCGCGGTTCAAGAGCACCGGATGGTCTTTAATGACCTCTTCGAGAATGTCCCAAACAATGGGTTCCTGCTGCTCCACCATTTCTTTGGCTTGCTTGATGGTGGTGCAGTGTCCGGTCTGTTCGAGCCGGTGATAGATGAACGGCTTGAAAAGTTCGAGCGCCATCTTCTTGGGCAGACCGCACTGGTGCAGCTTGAGTTCCGGGCCCACGACGATAACGGAGCGGCCCGAGTAGTCAACACGCTTGCCCAGCAGGTTTTGGCGGAAGCGGCCTTGCTTGCCCTTCAGCGTGTCTGAGAGCGACTTCAACGGCCGGTTGTTTGCGCCGCGCAGAACGCGTCCGCGGCGTCCGTTGTCGAACAGGGCGTCTACGGCTTCCTGCAGCATGCGCTTTTCGTTGCGCACGATTACTTCGGGCGCGTGCAGGTCCATCAACTTCTTCAACCGGTTGTTGCGGTTGATGACGCGCCGATACAGATCATTTAGATCGGACGTGGCGAAGCGTCCGCCGTCGAGAGGAACCAAGGGGCGAAGCTCCGGTGGAATGACCGGGATTACATCCAGGATCATCCAGTTCGGCTTGTTGCCGCTCTTGCGGAAAGCCTCGACAACTTTCAGGCGCTTGGCATACTTGAGCCGCTTCTGCAGCGAGTTCTCGTGCTTCATCTTCTCGCGCAGTTCGGTGGACAAGCCTTCGATG
>Ga0307476_10000827_pt1 | contig 21213 bp, 13 predicted proteins | sample atmos_gasesECM2C_2_FD_203314 | JGI IMG/M metagenome (GOLD analysis project Ga0307476, IMG submission 203314) | Hardwood forest soil microbial communities from Morgan-Monroe State Forest, Indiana, United States - atmos_gasesECM2C_05 | ecosystem: Environmental > Terrestrial > Soil > Temperate...
CGGCTCCAGGAAGATCGGCAGGTCCCCGGCGGCGACGATGGCGAGCTCGAGCACCGGCCAGCGCCCGGCCGACGCGAACCGATCCACGCCGACCAGCCAGGGTTCCCCGTCGTAAAAATGATCGTCGACGAGCTCGCCGTCCGCGTGGAGCCGGGCCGCGTCGCCCCGGTAGTCGATCGCCAGGAGGACGCGGCCCTGCGAGCTCGGGATCTCATCGGGCAGCCGCAGCCGCAGCCGGGTCGCCCGCTGGTAGCTGTCGTCGTCGGGCGCCAGCGGCACGGGCCCGCCGCGCCAGGCGATCGGCGGCCCCATCCGCAGCGGCGGTGGCGCCGGGTTGTCGGCCAGTCGCTCGACCTCCACCGGCGGCAGGGAGAGCGCTCCCACGAGGGGCCGCGCCGCCCCGCCTGCCCGGTAGGTCACGAAATCGCCGGTGCGCGAATCGCCCGGCGCGAGGTCATCGGCGGGATACAGGGTCACGGCGAGCTCCTGATCGTGCGGCGCCGAGACCACCAGGGTCTCGCCGTCGAGATGGACCTCGTGCGCACACAGCACCAGCCGGTCGCGCCCGGCGATCCGCGCCGCCAGGCAGTGGTCGGCCATGGCCTGGGTGAGCAGGATGATGGTGTGCCGGACCCCGGCGGCGTCGACCACGGCGAACCGCTGCGGCTCCGCGGACGCCGGCGGCTCGACCCGGCCGTCGTCGATCCAGCCCTCCGGCCAGCCCTCGGGCGCCTCGATGCCCCGGACGGTCGCCGGGTCGAACGCAAGCTCGGCCGCGATCGCCGGGTGCCGGAAGCACACCAGCGTCTGGCGCCCGTCCTCGTCCCAGCGGGTCAGCGGCTGCACCGTGGCGTAGCGCAGGCGCGCGGCGCCGAGCGAGAGGCCGATCGGCCAGACCACGTACGTCGCCGGCGGGATGTCGACCGGGACGCTCGGGAGCTCGATCGTGCCCTGGCTCGCTTCGACGCGCACGCGCACCCCGGTGAAGCCGGGCATCGGGTGGTGCCGCACATGGTTATTGATGAACAGGAACCCGCGGTCGCCGGCGCCGCGCAGCGCGACGCGCAGCCGGCTGCGGTCGGCCGGATCGAGCGTGGCCCCGACCGGCAACACCGATTCCATCGGAGCGAGCTCGGCGCCAAACGCCGCCAGGAACTGGTGGAGCGCGCGCAGGCGGCCGTACGATTCGCGCAGCTGCCCGTACTGCCCGAGCGGCGCCCGGAAGTCGTAGCCCAGCACCGGCACGTCGTTCGGATAGCCCGACGCCTGGGTCTCGTGGAGGCCGGGCCGCGGGTTGGTGCCGCCGTGGTACATGTAGTAGCCGTAGAGCGCGGCTCCCGAGCCGATCTGCACCAGCGCTGTGGCGGCGACGTCGTCGGTGCTGAGCACCGGGCGGCGGTGATAGGACACGTGCATGCCGCCCCCGGCCTCGGCCAGGAGGAACGGATAGTGGCGCTTGTCGATCGTCCCGCTGGCGGGCGTGCCCTCGACGTTGCCCATCTCGCCGATCGCGCGGCTCGTGTTGAACACGAAGACTCCCGACGGCGGCAGCGGGCCGGTGCCGCCGAACCAGAACCCGTCGGGGTAGGCGCCCGAGACCGGCACGACGTCGCGGGGCGGGATATCGAGGGTCGGCCAGCCGGTCACCGTGTAGATCGGCACCACCAGACCGGCGGCGATCGCCAGTCGCTTGAGCTCGGCGATGTGCTCGGCGCCCGCGCCCGGGCCGACGCGGTCGTACTCGTTCTCCAGCTGGACGCCGAGCACCGGGCCACCTTCGCTCCACAAGAGGCCTCGTACCTGCGCGCCGATCTCCCGGTAGAGCCGCGCCACCCGCTCGAGGTAGCGCGGCGCGTTACAGCGCAGCTCGCCGGTCGCGAGCAGCCAGTCGGGAAAGCCGCCATTGCGCGACTCGGCGTGCACCCAGGGTCCGGGGCGGAGAAAGCAGCGCAGCCCTGCGCGCGCCGCCAGCCGGACGAAGCGTCCCAGATCGCGCCGGCCGGTCCAGTCGAACACCCCCTCGCGGTCCTCGTGGTGGTTCCAGAACACGTAGCTCGCGACGACGTCGATCCCGCCGGCCCGCATCTTGCGGAGCTCGACTTCCCACTCGTCGGCCGGATAGCGGGAATAGTGAAACTCCCCCATCACCGGAAGCCACGGCCGCCCGTCGAGCTCGAGGAAGCGGCTGGTCACGACGAGCGAGCAGCCGCTGGCGCCCGGCGCGCCGGCGCGGAGGAAGTCGCGTTCGATCGGTGGAATGGCCGGCGGCAGCCGGACGGTCACGAGCGCGGCCATGACCAGCAGCCTAGTCGCTGGCGCGAGACGAAAGCAAGCCGCTGTTCGGCCGGTCCTCCGCAGCCCCGGCCACCGTCGGCGAGGTGACCGGCTACATCGGGCCGGCGTTGGCCTGGACGAACGCCTGCGTGGTCGATCCCATCCCGATGTTGAGGGTATACGGCGGGGTGAACACCGACCCGGGGTTCAGGTCGGTCGGCTGCGTCCCGGTGACCCCCGTGAGCACGTTCCCGCTGGACTTGACCGCGCTCGGCGCGATGCTCGAGTTCACGAAGCTGGTCGTGTTGATCGGGGTCTTCACGTTGACGAACGCGTTGTTCTGCGTCAGGACATTGGCGCCGACGCCGATGCCGATGAGGTAGTTATCGCCGGTCGACGTCCACAGGTTGTTGACGAAGTGGTTCTTGCCGAACCGGACGCGCGCCTGGCGCTCGACCACGTTCTGCGCCCACCAGTCGTGGATCCAGGTGATGTTCAGGTGGCCGGTATCCTCCGAGCCGTTGCTGTCGCTGCCGCCGATCAGGTTCGAGAACCGGTGCCCCGCGGCGCCGGTGTCGTTGGGGTCGGAGCGCGCGGTCGAGTAGAAGAACTTGGTGTTCGAGACGGTGATGAAGTCCGAGCCGTGGTTGACGTCGAGGTTGCCGTCCGAACCATCGGAGATCGCGTCGTGATCGAACCAGATGTTGTGCGATTTCTGGACGGTCACCGCGTCCTGGCCGTTCTGACACTGGCCCCCGTTCGCGGTGTCGACGTCCGGCGGCTTGCAGTTGAAGCCCACGATGTTGAGGTTGCGGATGATGACGTTGGCCGAGCTGGACAGCCCGACATGACCGCTCAGGGTCGGGTTGGTGCCCGAGCAGCCGAGGATCGTCTTGTTCGAGCCGATCGTCGCGGTGCCCTGCCCGAGGTTGCCGCTGACGAAGATCACCGCGGGGGTCGTCCCCTTGGCCGCGGTGTTGAACGCCGACAGCGTGGTGACGACCAGCCCCGTGGCCGAGCCGCCCCCGGTCGTGCCGCCGTTCAATGACGCCCAGCCGACCGGGCTCGGCGCGCCGGCGATGAAGCTCGGAACCGGGCAGGACGTGGCCGCCTGTACCACCTCCGGCTCGTCCAGTTCATCGGACATCCCGCAGCCGGCAAAGAGCAATGCCGCACACGTCATGGAACAGCTGTATCTCGGCTTCGCAAAGAACATCGGAGCTCTCCTTGTTGGACACGACAGGCTCGCCAGTACGCGCCACGAGTACACGTGAGGTGCTGGCGCGGATCCGGCGTGGGACGCCGGTGCGACCGAACATCGGGGCGGAGAGTACGGAGGGCATCACAAGCTGTCAAGTGGCTTGCTGGCCAGGTGGCCTTACCAGTGAGCGAGCGCTCGGCACGGGGCAGTCTGGGACGCCACGCGATGTCCGGACGACCACGCTGCTATACCGGCTGTGGGGACGGTAACGCGGCGAACACTTCTGCGACTCCGGAGCTCGCATCTCGCGGACGGTCGAATCGGATCGACGCACTCGTCGTGGACTGATACAAGTCCATCGCGATGGCAACTCCACACACAGTCAAGCTCCACTCCTCGCTGATCGCCGGTGTGCTGGTGGCGTTTGGTGTGCTCGCCCGGCCGGCGCCCGCCCACGCGCAGGCCGATACGATGACCATCGACATGGGTCTGTCCGGCGGAGCGCCGACCTATCGCGCCTCGGGCTTCATCTACGGGCTGTCGCAGGATGCGACGAGGCCGGCGCAGAGCCTGCTGAGCCAGATCAAGGTCAGGATCATGCGCGCCGGCGGATCGCAGATCGGCTGCCCCAACGGTGGCTTCGTCAACGGCGGCTACACCGCCCGGTGGAACTTCGTCAAGGCGTACTATGCCAAGGCGAGGTCGCTGGGCGCGAAGTACAGCATGCTGATCTCCGCGCTGTGGGGCTCGGATGGTCCGTGCAACGTGCCGCGCTGGCCCGGCGACGGTGGGAACTGGACCGAGTACACCACCTTCCTGAACCAGATCATCAGCGACGCGAAGGCCAACGGCATGACGGGCTCCGATGTCCGGTGGGACATGTGGAACGAGCCGAACATCTTCTTCTGGGGCCGGTCACAGGCCCAGTACCTCGAGATGATCCGGCGCGGCACGCAGATGGTCCGGGCGGCGATCCCCGGCGCGGTGATCGAGGGTCCGAGCTTCGCCGGCGTGCCCAGTCCGTCCAATGCGTGGTTCAACACCTACCTGGACTTCGTCGACTCCAACAACGTCGTGCCCGACATCATCAGCTGGCACGACCTGCCGGGGGATCCGGCGACCGACCGGAACAACCTGAACGGCATGCTGTCGTCGCGCGGCATCTCGATCGCCGGGGTCTCGGTCAACGAGTACGGCGCATTCGGCGCCGAGCAGCAGCCGGGCCCGTCGGCCTGGTACATCTCGCGCCTCGAGCGCTGCAACTGCGACGGTGCCCGCGCCAACTGGGGCAACGTCGGTCAGACGCCCTCGCTGTACGACACGATGGGCTGGCTCGTGACCTCCAATGCCAACCAGACCATGGGCCAGTGGTGGGTCTACCGGCGCTACGCCGATCAGACCGGGCTGCGGACCAGCATCACGCCGGGGAGCTCGCACGACGGCATCGTGTTTCAGGACTCCGCGGCGCGCCGATCGATCGCCGTGCTGGGCGCCCGCGCCAACGCCGCGCAGGGCGCGATCGCGGTGCGCTACAACCGCATGCCGTCGTTTCTGGTCAGCAATGGCTCGGTGAACGTGCTGGTCGAGCGCATGCCATCGACCAACGCGCTCGTGAGCGCGCCGACGGTGGTGTCGAATGGCCGGATGACCGTGAGCGGTGGCTCGCTGGTCGTGACGATCAACTGGACCAACTTCAACGACGCCTACGCCATCACGCTGACGCCGTGAGCCGGGTGCCGGCGACGCGTTGACCTCGCCCGCGGCGCGAATCGAACCGATTCGCCGAACCCAGGCGACCAGGCCATTGTTCCTCCGGCTCGTCAACGATCCGCATGGCCCACCCGGCGTAGAATGCACATCGGATGGTCCAGCGCAGTCAACGAGCCAAGCAGGCAGTCCGCTCGCTGAACATCGGAGAGATCGCCCGGCGCGCCGGCGTGTCGCGCAGCACCGTCTCGTATGCGCTCAGCGGCAAGCGGACCCTGTCGGAAGCGACCCGCCGGCGGATCCACGACGTCATCGACGAGCTGGGCTACCGGCCCAACGCGCACGCGCGCGCGCTCAAGGAGGGGCGGACCCGCACGATCGGCCTGGTCATTCCTCCGGCCGGCCTGCGGCTGACCGACATGCAGGTCGCGTTCGTCGGAGGCATCGTGGACGCCGCGGCCCGGGCCGACCTCGACGTGCTGATCTCGTCGTCGGGCGGCGACCACGACCGTTCGTTCGAGCGCGTGATCACCGGGGGCCGGGTCGACGGCGTCGTGCTCATGGAGGTCCTGATGCAGGACGCGCGCGTGGACCGGCTGCTGCGGACCGGCCTGCCGTTCGTGACCATCGGTCGCACCGGGACCACCGACGGGGTGTGCTCGGTGGATATCGACCACGCCGCCCTGACCGCGCGCTGCGTCCATCACCTCGCCGACCTGGGCCATCGCCACATCGCGCTGATCAACCGCCCGCCCGAGCTGGTCGCCGCCGGCTACGGCTGCGCGCGCCGCGCGCAGGACGGGTTCGCCGAGGCGGTCGCCGCGCGCGGGCTGTCCAGCATCGAGCTGTGCTGCGCCGACGACCCTGCCGCGGGCCAGGCGTGCCTCGAGGAGCTGCTCGCCGCGCACCCCCGGGTGACCGCCCTGGCCATCGTCAACGAGGCGGCGCTGGGCGGCATCGGCCGGGCGCTCGAGCGCAACGGCCTGGTCGTGCCGCGCGACTTCTCGATCACCGGCGTCGCCGCGCGCCACTGGGCCGAGGAGTTCGATCCGCCGCTCACCGGCGCCGACGTTCCCGCCACCGAGCTATGTGCGCACGCGATCGAGCTGCTGATGGAGCGCATCAGCGAGCCCGAGAAGCCGGCCCGGACCGTGCTGCTGGCGCCGCCGATCTACCTGCGGGGAAGCACCGGCCCGGTGAATCCCCGGCGGCGGCGGCGGCGCCCGTAGCCGGAGGCGGCCCATCGCGAGATCGTGACCAGGCGACTCCCGGCGCCTCGGCCTCGGCGTCCGCTGAGCGCGATCACGGCGTCGTGTAGCTCAGCAGGTGGCCGCAGTGCGCGGTGCGCACGTTGTCGTCCCTGTCCGGGTCGTTCCGGACGCCCCGGACCGTGATCGTGGCCCTCCGCGCGGCGCCGTCGACGTCGACCCGGACGTAGCCCGGGAGGTCGGTCCCGTCGTTCGGCCAGCCGTCGTCGGAGTCGCCGTGCGTCCAGTGTGCCTGCGGCGTCGGCGGTTTGTCGCGGAGGAACGTGTTGACGAAGTCCCCCATGTTGGCCTGCGGCGACGAGATCTCGGGGAAGTCGCTGTTCGTGCCGTCGTCGAACGCGCCGCCGCTGTGGATATCGCCGGAGATGATCGTGACGCCGGTGATGCCCTTGCCGTGGATATAGTCGACGAGCTCCTTCCGCTCCTCCGGGTACAGCGCCCACGCGTCCCACGCCTTCGTCGTGCGGTTGAACGGCACCGGGCTCAGCACGAACTTCATCTTCACGTCCGCCTGCTGCGCCGCCAACAGCCCGTCCTTGAGCCACTGCTTCTGCGCGGTGCCCAGCATCGAGAGCTTCGGGTTGTTGCGCCACGACCGTCCATCGAGGATGAAGATCTCGACGTCCTTGCCGTACTTGATCCGCTGGTACGATCCACCGTTCGACGAGAAGTCGCCATCGCGGCCCGGGACGAAGTAGTCTTGCAGCACGCGGAACGCCTGCGGGCGCGCGGCGCAGGAGTAGTCCGCGTTGTTGTCGCAGTAGTCGTGGTCGTCCCAGCCGTAGTACATCGGAATCTGACGCAGCGGGTTGACGATGAACCCCGGGGCGGTCGCCGAGCCGATGAACGCCGCGCCAAATCCCGTGGTCGCGCTGCGCAGCTCCTGCCGCATCGCCCGCATCGCCGCGAGGTAGTTCTCCGCATCGTTGTTGGGGTCGCCATCGCCGTCCGGCTTCCCGGGGCCGCGGTGATCGAGGTCGCCGAGCAGGATGCCGAAATCCGGCTGGTCGCCGAGCGCGCGCGTCAGCGCGGGGGCGGCGTGGGGCAGGAAGTCGGTCAGCACCACGAACGAGAACGTCGCCGGCGCGGTATCGGGCGGCGCGGTCCTGAGCTTGTACGCGGTCGTCCAGCTGGCGCCGTCGTCGGTGGTGAGCTGGTAGGCGTACTCGGTCGACGCGGTGAGCCCGTTCAGCGGAACGATCACCGTGTTGTCACTGCCGGTCGCATTGCCCTGCGAGGGCGCGCTCCAGCTCCCGCCCGCGGGCCTGGACCTCACCTTGACCTCGCCGGGGCCGTCGAGCCGCAACCAGATCCGGGCGCGCTGGCTGCGCACGTCGCCCAGCATCGGGCCGTGCGTGATCTGGGGCCCCGCCGCAACGCTCTGCTGAGCGGTGACCGGTGCCGGGTCGTCGCCGCTCGCCGGACAACCGGCACCGGCGAGCGCGAGGGATACGGGAATACTGATCGCAATACATCGCTTCATGAGGTACTTCCATTCACGTGGATCGGAGGTGATGTCACGACGCCGGACGGCGGCCCAGCTCACGGTGGCAACAGGTAGGTGTCGACGTTGCAGTCGTCGTCAACGCCGGTCGGGCAGTTCTTGGCCGAAGCGGGGAGGCCTGGGCCGTAGAACCCGGCCGGCACGTTCCCGGTGAGCACGCGCGGCGGCAGCATCGGTTGGCGACGCGGATCCGTCTTGGCCATGTCGAACCGCGGCGGCATGTGCCTGAAGGCGATCGCCTGATCGCTGAGCGCGGCCGGGCGATCGACGTCCGTGGCGCCCGGCCCGCCGCCGACATGACACGTCTTGCAGAACGCGTTGCTCTCGAAGCTCTCCGGCCGGGGCGCGTTGTAGTGCAGGTTGGAGACGCCGTTGGTCGTCATCCCGATGTAGTCGGAGCGCTTGGACGTCCCGCTCGGCGTCGAGCCGTCGTAGTAGGGCACGCAGCGCTCCCCGCCGGCGGTGGCGTAGATCGAGCCCATCGCGTGATTGCAGGTGATCTCGTGGTTCGCCTTCATCCACTCCGCGTTCAGGACGATCTTCAGCTCATCGACCCAGATCCCGGTCGAGCCCGCGCTGACCGACAGCGTGCTGGCGCTCCAGTCGGGGTTCAGCAGATGCTGAGACCCGGGCAGCACGGGCGCCGAGCCCAGCCACTCGCCGTCGAGGTAGACGTGGAGCTTGCCGTCGCCGGGCGCGCTGCGATTCGACGGGGAGGAGTACAGCACCGCGAGGTGGGTCCAGCGATTCATCATCCCGGTCCCGCTGCCGGGCACGCGGATCGGTTCCCCGCCCTGGGGCGTGACCGTCACCGCGGTGTTCGACAGCTTCACCGAGAACCGACCGGAGATCGACCACAGCGTGAACGGCGCCGTGGTCCGGGTATCGACGAACACGCCGAGGTACCAGGAGTTCGTCCGGCTGCTGGCGTCGGTGCAGGCGTCGACCGGAGTGCACCCGGTGGCCGGGTTGTCGAGCGGGAACGACAGCGCCGCGCCGGCCGGCAGGTACAGGCCACGGCCGTGGATCCCGCCGAGCGCGGCCGGCTCGACGCGCACCGCGTTCGTCAGGTCGCTGATCACCCCGGACGCGGGGATCCGCCCCATGCCCGGAGGCCGCGTCGCCGCGTTCTGCAGGCGGACCTGCGCGACGCCGACGTAATCGCCGGTCCCGCTCTGGCACTGCGGATCGGTCTGGTCGTATCCGTCGTAGTATCGGCCGCGCGCGGCGCCGACGTGGGCGTTGTCGATCACGGCGTTCATCGGCGCGTAGAGGAACACGTTCGGATCGAGGAAGTCGTCGAACGCGATCTCGTCGCTGATGTGGCCGCGGCTCAACTTCCACACCACCTCGCGCCGGGTCCTGGGCACCCAGGCCGCGGTGCCGTTCGGCAGGTTCTCGAGCGCGTCGATGATCGTCATGTTGTCGACGGTGGGGCCGAGCGTCGTGACACCGTTCTCCCGGCCCGACGCGAACCGCACCGGCGGCCCGTCGGCATACAGCGAGATCACCTGCTGCCGCTCGGGGGTCACCCCGGCGCCGAAGTCGATGTTGTTGATCGGGCCGTCCAGCAACACGATCTTGCCGTTGGTCCAGCTGCCGACCATCGCCACGCCGCGCGTCTGGTCGCCTTGCTCTTCCTCGAAGCAGCTGCTGCCCCCCGGGGGGTCGACGCACGCGGACGACGCAAAGCGTCGCTTCGCGGAGCCCTGGTTCTTGCTCGCGATCGAGGTGAAGAACAGGTTCCGGCCGCTCCGGTCGATCCACGGGTAAGTCCCGCTCAGATCCGGGGTCGAGGGCCCGCCGATCGTGGTGATCAGGTTGCCCGCGGCGTCGCGGATCGGGCGCGCGCGAAAGCCATAGCCCGCCAGCGCGCCATCGAACGGCGCGTTCAGGATCGGCTTGAACGGCATCGGCAACAGATCGTCGAGCGCCGCGTTGCTGCACAGCCCACCCGCGACGTACGCGTACACGATGTTGTAGCGGGTGGATCCGGTCCAGCCGTCCAGCGGCACGCTGCCCAGCCGGCCGACCAGCAGCTTGCCGTCATCGGTCACCATCGGCTCGAGCAGCGTGGGGACCGCGAGGTTCGCGCCGCGGTGGACCTCGTGAACCTTCACCGAGGCGATGGTCGCGTTGGGCTGCTTCGCGTTGCTGACCCTCACCGTCACGCTCATCAGATAGGTCCGCGCGCTGGTCTTCGTGTCGTCCTCGATCCCGAACAGCGTCAGGTCGTAGATATCGGTGCTGCCGGTGCTGGTGATCGCCGACGAGCACATCGTGATCTGGCGGATCGAGCCGGGGCCGCTGGGCACAGGCGGTGTGCTGGTCCACACCCCGCTGTCCAGCTTCGACAGCTGGATCGTGCGGCCCACCGGATCCATGCCCACGCCCGTGGTGACGGTGCTCTCGGGGCGGAGCAGGAACAGCTGCACGGCGTTGTCGGCCCCGCCCTCGTCAGTGCCGACCTTCACGCCCACGCCGAGCCGACCATCGCTGGACGTCCGCATCGAGGGCACGGCGTTCACGGTGGACGCGTTGAACACCGGCGAGGTCTGGCGCGCACCGAGCGCATCGACCATGGCCACCGCGTCGGGGTCCAGGTTCCGGGGCGCCGGCGGCAGCGCAGGCGTCGGGGCGGTCTCGCACGCGGGCTGCGGCGCGAGCGAGCCGGCTGCGGCGACGTGCGCGGCGATGCCCGCGCTGTCCTCCGCGTTGCACGCGGCGACGACCACGATCGCCGTGGCGAGCGCGAGCCCCGAGGTCACACCGCGGAGCACGAGGTGCTCCTGTCGTTGCCGATCATGACGAACAACATCATGCAATCATATATGCAATCGATACATCGATCAGGTCAACGCATTCATACAAATGTTCCAACAACATGCGCAGAGTCTGAGCGAGATATGGCTGCAATACGGTTACGTGAGGTCACTCTGGTGCTTTTAACCTTGGTCGAGTAGTGAGCCGCAACACGCTTCACGGCGACCTCTGACCCGCCTCGCCGGATCCAACCCCGACATCGTGCAGCCGGGGTGGTCATGAGGCGCCGCGGGATCAGCGCCTCAGGGGAAGGCGAGGTGCAATTGGCACAGAGCTCGTCCCTTCAGCTGGTGATTCGAGCATCCCGCCATCCGGCAGGGCGACGGCTGGAATCCTCCGTGTGCGATGATACAGAGCGATTCCTTGGCAACGCATATCTCTTCGGAACTTGGCCCGTGGCCATGATCTGGAAGCTTCATAGCGAAGCCTGGCGATGGCTGTTCCTCAGGCAAGAGCTCGATGTACCACCCCTGCCCGCACGCGCTGCAGCCGTACAAATGTTGCGAGTATTCGAGGGTGGGCGCCAGCTCCTCTGTGTCCATCTCCTGGAAGTACTCTGGGCTGTACGCAGCACCCGCAAAGGCAAACCCACGGTGATTGTATTCAATGTTTGCGATGTATCGTGGGAGCTCAGCACAGTTGCACATGGAACCTCACAAGGGTGGTGCGTAGGCGAAGGACCGTTGCTGCGCGCTGGCACTAGTCTCAGCACCATCCTCATCTAGATTACGGCGAGGACATCCGCGATTTCATGCGAGACGCCATCGCGAAGGCTGACCCGCCGCCTGCGAGCGTCAGGGAGCGCGCGGGACACTCACCTGCACGATGCCCAACGGTGGCCGCTTCGAGCTGGCTCGCGATCGAAGTCGGCGAATGATCGAGCACGACGCCAGCACGTTCACCGTGTTCACCGTGACCGGCGACGACGTGCAGGTGACCCCGATGACAGTCGACGGCGACGGTCACCTACACGCGTTCTACCTCGGCGACTCTTGATCGGCTCGGTCTGCATGCGCTGAGCTTGGCCGACAAGGCGGTCGTGCGGCTCGAGACCGCACCCGCCATCGCCACCACCGGCATCGACGGTATCTGTCTCTGCCGTGGCCGGCCGCTGGCGACCCAGAACGAACGCGGAGCCGGCACGCGTCAGCTCGGCGCGGTCGTGGGCAGGGCGTCGCGGCGGCCAAGTACCTGCCGGTTGCAGGCTGGTGAGCGCGGCAAGCCCGGCGACGTCGGTGAGCCGCGGATGATCCGGCAACTCCAGGCGCTGCAGCCCGGCCGCCCGCTCCATGCCGTCGAGCGACACCAACTCGGAGTGGCCGATCACGAGCACGCGCAGACCAGGCCCGAGCGGCAGAGTACCCAGCGAATCCAGCACGTCCGGCTGCTGCACCGTCAGCGACTCCAGCCGGGTCAGCCCCGCCATCGCCCCCGCATCGACGACGCGGATCGCGAGCCGGCGCAGCCCGGGCACGTGGGCGAGCCCCGCCATCGAGCCGTCGTACTCGGTGAGGTCGAGCGAGGTCAGCCACGGCGCGCGCGCGACGCCATCGAGGTCGTCGCCCTCCTCCAGCCGCAGGGCGCGGGTCAGCGGCAGCCACGCCGGTGGCTCGGCGCGGTCGGCGAGCTGGCGCCACAGCTCGGTGGGCAGCTCGCGCCGCTCGTCGGGCCAGCCCGCGATCAGGGGCTCGGCGCGTTGCACGGCGGCCGCCGGGTCGTCCGCGCCCTCCACCGCGGCGAGTAGCGCGGCCCAGTCTTCGGATGCGATCGCGTCGTCCAGGTCCGAGTTCGCCATCGGCGGTACCAACGATAGTACGGGCCCGCTGCCGGGGCCAGGCAGCGACCGGCGCGATGTCCCCGATGGCGAGCGCTCGCGGCTTTCTCAAGAACGCGTCAGTCCACCGATCCGCCCTCCATGTGGGGCACCTATGGGCTGGAGGTCGCGCGCCGCAGCGGCCAAACCATCGCGACGCTATCGTCACGACTACCTGTACTTCGAGACCGCGCGCGAACGCGTGGTCCGCTCCGGATGGTACCTGGCGGGCGAGTGACGCGGCCGACCCGGCCGGTCAGATGCCCTCCTCGATCTCCACCGCGGCGACCTGCGCGACGGCGGCGCCGGCGGCCTCGAGCCGGCGGCTGGACTGCCAGACGCCAGACCGCCACCGGCGCCACATCACCAGGCCGCGCAGCCACTCGTCGACCGCCATCGCGATCCAGATGCCGGGCAGGCCCCAGTGCAGGCGGATGCCGAGCAGCCACGCGCCGGCGACGCCGACGCCCCACATCGACACGATGCCCATGGTGACCGGAAACCGGACATCGCCCGCGCCCTTGAGCGCCGGGATGAACACGGTGTTGAAGTTGCGGCCTGGCTCGTGGATGACCGCGATGAGCAGGATGGTCGAGGCCAGCGCGAGGATGCCGGGATCGTCGGAGAACAGCCCCAGCACGGGGCGGTGGAACAGCTCGAGCGGCACCACCGCGGCCACCGTGCACACCGAGGCCAGCGCGAAGTAGCGGTAGACCCGCTGCTTGGCCTCGGCGTGGCGCCCCGAGCCCACCAGGTAGCCGACCTTGAGCTGCGCCGCCGAGCCGATCGACACGCCCGCCATGAACACGTAGCGCAGCACCGCCATCACGATGCCGTAGGTCGCGAGCGGCACGGCGCCGAGCGTCGAGAGCATCGCCATGATCGCGATCTGCGACACGTTGTAGGCCAGGTTCTCGCCGGCGGTGGGCAGACCGATCGCCAGGATCGCGCTGTACAGCCGCCCGGGGATCCGCGCGGCCTCGGCGAGCGGCAGCTCGAGCTCGCGCCGCCGCCGCATCGCGACGAAGCACAGCGCGCAGGCGACGACCTGGCTGAACACCGTCGACGCGGCGACGCCCGTCACGCCGAGCACCGGGAACCCGAACGGCCCGAACAGGCACAGCGCGTTGCCCAGCACGGTGAGCACGAGGCCCAGCACGTTGACCAGCATCGGATCCCGGGTGTGGCCCCACGCGCGCAGGATGCTGGCCTGCGCGATGTTGAGCGCCATGAAGAACGACAGCCCGCCGTACAGCACGAGGAACTGCCGCGCGTAGCGCGCGACCTCGGGGTCGAGGCCGTACAGCCCGATCAGCGGCCCGGTGGCGAGCGTGAACCCCGACGACACCACGAGCGAGAACGCGACCACCAGGGTCAGGCTGCCGACGCCGATCAGCCCGGCCTCGCGCCGCCGGCCCGCGCCGAGCTGCTGGGTGATCAGGATCGACGCGCCGGTCGAGACCGTCATGTAGAGCAGCTGGATGAAGAACGCGAACTGGTTGACCAGGCTCATCGCCGCGACCGCGTTCTCCGAGTAGCGGCCGAGCATCGCCGTGTCCACGCTCATCAGCGATGCCCGCAGGACGTTCTCGACGAACATCGGCCAGGCGAGGTGCAGGAGCGGGATCTGCGCACGGTCGCGCTCGAGCTCGGACATTGGCGACCCAGGATAGCCGCTGGCGCGCGCGAGGCGAGGGCGCACGTTGCGGCAGTGCGTCGCTCGGCGGTTCGCCGAGGCGTCGGGACAGATGCCCTCCCGGGCGATCGGGGCTATCGTGGCGCCATGACGGCCAGCAACGTCGATCTCAGCGAACCCTGCGAGCACGTCGCGCAGACCAAGATCCGCCACGTGCACCGGCCCGCCGCCGGCTGCCAGGACTGTCTGAAGATCGGCGGCCAGTGGGTCCACCTGCGCGAGTGTCTGACCTGCGGCCACGTCGCGTGCTGCGACTCGTCGCCCAACCGCCACGCCACGAAGCACTACCACGCCAGCCAGCATCCGATCGTCACGTCGGTCGAGCCCGGCGAGGACTGGACGTGGTGCTACGTCGACGAACGGTTCCTGTCGGAGTGAGCGGCGCGATGACCACCGAACCCGCTTCGCTCACCGCGCCGGGCCGTCCCGGGGAGGCGTTCCCGACGCTCGACGCCGCGCAGATCGAACGCGTCCGCAGCACCGGCACCGAGCGCGCGTTCCACGCCGGCGAGATCCTGTTCGAACAGGGCGATCTCGCGACCAAGTTCTTCGTCGTGCTCGAGGGCTCGATCGAGGTCGTGCACCCGTACGCCGCGGGCGAGCACCCGATCACGGTGCACGGTCCGGGGAGCTTCACCGGCGAGTTCGACGTGCTCACCGGGACCCGGACGCTGGTGCGCGGGCGCGCGCGCTCGGCGGGGCGCGTGGTCCAGCTCGATCGCGCGGGGCTGCGCGCGGTGCTGGCGAGCGACGCCGAGCTCGGCGAGCTGCTGATGCGCGCGTTCATCCTGCGCCGCACCGGCCTGATCACCCAGGACGCCGGGGACATGGTGCTGCTCGGCTCGCGGCACTCGTCGGGCACCCTGCGGGTCAAGGAGTTCCTGACCCGCAACGGCCACCCGCACGTGACGATCGACGTCGAGCACGATCCCACGGCGCAGGCGCTGCTCGACCAGTTCGGGGTCGGCATCGCCGACGTGCCGATCGTGGTGTGCCGCGGCGTTCGCGTGCTGCGCAACCCCAGCAACGAGGCGCTGGCCGAGTGCCTGGGCTACGCGACCCCGCACGACGCGACCCGGGTCCGCGACGTCGTCGTGATCGGCGCCGGTCCGGCCGGGCTGTCGGCCGCGGTCTACGCCGGATCAGAGGGGCTCGACGTGCTCGTGCTCGAGGCGGTCGCCCCCGGTGGCCAGGCCGGCACGAGCTCGCGGATCGAGAACTACCTCGGCTTCCCGCTCGGGATCTCGGGCCAGATGCTCGCGGCGCGGGCGTTCGCGCAGGCCGAGAAGTTCGGCACCGACATCGCCATCGCGCGCACCGCCACCCGCCTGGTGTGCGATCGCCGGCCGTACCGCGTCGAGTTCGGCGACCAGGCCGTGCTGACCCGGACCATCGTGATCGCGACCGGCGCGCGCTACCACAAGCCGGCGCTCGCTGCGCTGGAGCGGTTCGAGGGCGTCGGCATCTACTACTGCGCGACGGCCCTCGAGGCGCGGCTGTGCCGCGGCGACGACGTCATCGTGGTCGGCGGCGCCAACTCGGCCGGGCAGGCCGCGGTGTTCCTGTCGCGCACCGCGCGCAAGGTCCACCTGCTGGTCCGGGCGAGCGGCCTGTCGAGCACGATGTCGCGCTACCTGATCCGGCGGATCGCCGAGACCCCGAACATCGAGCTGCTCACCGAGACCGAGATCGTCGAGCTCGGCGGCGACGCGGCGCTCGAGCGCGTCACCTGGCTGGCCAAGCGGACCGGCGAGCGAACCAGCCACCCGATCGGCCACGTGTTCATGATGACCGGCGCCTCGCCGAACACCGAGCTGGCCGCCCACTGCGTCGTGCTCGACGCCCGGGGCTTCATCAAGACCGGCACGGACCTCACCGCCGAGGAGCTCGCGACCGCGGGCTGGCCGCTGCGGCGCCCGCCGTTCCTGTACGAGACCAGCCTCCCCGGCGTGTTCGCCGCCGGCGACGTCCGCGCCAGCAGCGTCAAGCGCGTCGCGTCCGCGGTCGGCGAGGGCTCGATCTGCATCCAGCTCGTCCACAAGGTGCTCGCGGAGTGAGCGGCGCGGCGCCGCGGTGACCGCTGCGACTCAGTTCATGACCCGGACGCGAAACAGGTGGTACTTGCCGGCGCGGTTCGACGCGAAGTACAGCTCGCAGCCGTCCGCGCTCAGCACCGGATCGCCGTCGTCGAGGTCGCTGTTCACCGACGGGACCAGCTGCGGCGGCCCGAAGTCGACCGCCGCGCTCGCCCGGGTCGCATACCACAGGTTGCCGGCGCCGGCCGCCCGCCTCGAGGTATCGCCGAAGCCACACGCCGGGTGATCGTAGAAGGGGTGAAAGCACGCGGGGAGAACCAGGACGATCCAGGCGCAACCCCAGCGGCGCACGCGTACATCTATACCCCGCTGCAGCCCGATGTGGCTCAGCATTGTGCGGCGCCCGGGGGCCGGCTCCGATCCCCCTGTGCGTCGATCACGCGTGCGGTTGCGCGTGCGGGCCGAGCCGCCGCACGATGCCTTCGATCGCGCGCGCGATCCGGGACGGCGGCGGAGCCTCGACCGCCAGCGCTTCGGCCGCCGCCTCGCGGAAGGTCCGGCGCGGAGCGCCGCCGGTGACGCTCCAGAAGCTGCGCTGCGGGAGCAGGTCATGGCGGAGGCCGAGGACGAGCTCGCGCGCGAGCGGATAATCGGCACCCGATACCAGCTTGAGCCACATCGCGGACAGGCCCGGCGTGAGCACCGGGACGCGGACGGACGGAACGCGACGCCCGTCGAGCGCGGCGACGAGTGACAGCATCTCTCGCGCACTCAGGACCTCGGGCCCCGGGATATCGAACCACCGGCTCGTTGGGAGCGGGACCTCTCGCGCGTCGAGCAGGGCGGTGATCGCGTCGGGGAGCGCGATCGGACAGGTCCTCGTGTCGAGCCACCTCGGGAGGATCATGACCGGCAGGCGCTCGGCCAGATCGCGCACGATCTGCCACGACGCGCTCCCGTTGCCGACGATCATCGAGGCGCGCAGCTCCAGCGCCGGGATCTCCCCGGCTCGCAAGATCTCGCCGACCTCGAGCCGGCTTGCGAGGTGCTCCGACGGCCTGCGGCGCGGGGCCACGCCGCCGAGGTAGATGATCCGCCGGCAGCTGCTGACCGCTGCAGCGTGGGCGAACGCCCTCGCGCATCGCCGATCGGTGTCGCGGAAGTCGTCGCCGCGGCCGCCCATGCTGTGCACGAGGTAATACGCGACATCGACGCCGTCGAGCGCCGGTGCGATGGTCCCGGGCCGGGTGAGGTCGCAGTGGATCCAGCGCACCCCGGGCCGTCCGCTGTCAGCGGACCGACGAGGGCTCCGCGAGGCGGCCAGCACGGTCTCGTTCGCGTCGGCCAGCGCCGTGACGAGTGCGCCGCCGACGAATCCGGTCGCGCCGAGAACAAGGACGGTCATGACACGATCACTCTTCGAGACGGGGTTGCAAGCCCGGTGCCGCACCCACCCGCTGCGCGCTCGGTCGTCGACCGATCGAGGTCCGGGTGGGCCCGCTGTTCGGATCCCGGTGGCCCGAGGCGCATCGGCACCGGCCGCGCCGCGTGGTTGCCGCGATGCCTCGATCGGCGCGAGGATGGCGCGGCCACCGCACGCCCCGGAGGGCCGACGATGACGCAGCCGCGCCAGCTCAGCGAAGCCGATCTCGACATCCTCCGGCGCATCGAGCGCCTCCCGTTCGGCCGGTTCCACCTGTTCGGGGCGTTCTTCGCCGGCGCGCTCGGCGATCTGATCGGCCGGCGGACCGTGATGATGGACGCCCTCGCGATCACGGCGGAGGCGCTGCGCCCGGCCGGGCCATGACCTATCATCGGCGCGTGAAGCGACTCTCCCTGCTGGGCGTGATGTGTGCGTGCGCGTCGTCGGCGAAGCACGAGCCCCCGGTGGCGCAGCGCGCCGCACCGCCGCCGGCCACCGCAGCGCCCGCCGAGCCGACCGGACCGGCGACGCGGATCGATGCGCGGCGGCCGGCGACGCCGCCAGCGGCCAGGCCCGATCCGCTGCTCGAGCTGCTCGCCGGCGAGCTGCAGCGCTCGATGACCGAGCTCGCCCGGCACGGCGAGGCGCCGTACCACGCGTCGTACCAGGCCGGCGACGTGCGCGACGTCAGCGTGGCCGCGTCGTTCGGCGTGGTCTCGCGCTCGTTCGAAACCCACCATCGCTGGGTCGACATCGACGTGCGCGCCGGCGACTACAAGCTCGACAGCATGCACCGCACGCGCGCGACCCGCCCGGCCCGTCCGGACCGCGGCCAGACCCGGTCGACCGTGCTGCCCCTCGCCGACGACGACTACGCGATCCGCTCGATCGTCTGGCTCGAGACCGACGCGGCCTACAAGGCGGCGGCCGAGCAGCTCAAGCGGGTACAGGCCAGCGCGAAGGTCACGGTCCAGCAGGATGACGACTCCGACGACTTCTCGCACGAGACGCCGGCCGTGCACCTCGAGACGCCGGCCGCGATGGCCATCGATCGCAGCGCGTGGGAAGCGCGGCTGCGCCAGCTCTCGCAGCTGTTCCGCGGCCACCCCGAGGTCCTCGACAGCTCGCTCGGCCTCACCGCGATCGCCGAGACCGACTACTTCGTCGACTCCGAGGGCACGCGTTACCAGGTGCCGTTCACCCACGCGCGCATCCGGGTCCAGGCCTCGGCCCACACCGACGACGGCATGGAGCTGCACCGGTTCGAGACCTTCGACGTCGCGGCGCCGGACCGGCTGCCGAGCGACGCCGACATCCGCGCCCGGATCGAGCTCGTGATCGCGGACCTCGATCGCCTGCGCCGGGCGCCGGTCGTCGAGCCGTACACCGGCCCGGCCATCCTCGAGGGCAAGGCCGCGGCGGTGTTCTTCCACGAGGTGTTCGGCCACCGCATCGAGGGCCACCGCCAGAAGGACGACAGCGAGGGTCAGACGTTCGCCAAGAAGATCGGCCAGGCGATCACGGCGCCGTTCCTCGACGTCTACGACGATCCGTCGATCGCGACGCTGAACGGCGTCGATCTCAACGGCCACTACCGGTTCGACGACCAGGGCGTGGCCGGGCAGAAGGCGAGCCTGATCGAGCGCGGCGTGCTGAGGACGTTCCTGCTCGGCCGGTCGCCGGTGCGCGGCTTCGCGCACTCCAACGGCCACGGCCGGCGCCAGGAGGGGCGCTCGGTGGTCGCGCGCCAGGGCAACCTGATCGTCACCGCCGCGCGCACCGTCGACCGCGCGACCCTGCGGCGCATGCTGCTCGACGAGGTCCAGCGCCAGGGCAAGCCCTACGGCATGCTGTTCAGGGAGCTCGACGGCGGCTTCACGATGACCACGACGTTCTCGCCGCAGGCGTTCAAGCTGCTGCCGGTGATGGTCTACCGGGTCTACCCCGACGGCCGCGAGGAGCTGGTGCGCGGCGCCGATCTCGAGGGCACGCCGCTGACCGCGCTCGGCGACATCCGCGCCGCGGCCGACGATCTCGAGACCTTCAACGGCTACTGCGGCGCCGAGTCCGGGTTCGTGCCGGTGTCGGCGTCGGCGCCGAGCCTGCTGGTCGCGCACGTCGAGGTCACCCGCAAGGCCAAGGGCCAGTCCAGACCGCCGGTGCTGCCGCCGCCCCTGCCCGGAGGCGGCCGATGACGCGGCCGATGAGGCTCGCCGCGATCGCCCTCGCCACCTGCGCGCTCGCCGCGCCCGATCGCGCCGCGCGCGCCGGCGGCCCGCCGCCCCCGCAGGCGGTGCGCGCGATGGCCGACGAGCTCGCGCGCGCGATCGACAAGCTCGAGCTGCCGGGCATCGGCAAGCCGTACTACCTGTCCTACCTGCTGTGGGACATGCGGACCGCGACCGCCTCCGCCCGATTCGGCGCGTTGACCTCGAGCATCGCCGAGCCACAGCGCTCGGTCGACATCGATCTGCGGATCGGCGACTACGCGATCGACAACTCCAACTTCACCGACGGCTTCGAGCACCGCGAGGAGGTCTTGCTCGGCGCCGAGGACGACTACGATGCGGCCCGCCACGAGCTGTGGCTCGCGACCGACCGCGCCTACAAGGCCGCCGGCGAGGCGCTCGACCGCAAGCAGGCCGTGATCAAGGAGGAGGCGAACAACCCCGACGAGGCGCCGTCGTTCTCGAAGGACACGCCGGTCAAGCTGTCCGAGACCGCGCCGCTCGTGCTGCCCGAGCTGCCGCGGCTCGAAGCGCTCGCCGGCAAGCTGAGCGCGGTGTTCCGCGCCAACCCCGACGCCTACCGCGGCATGGTGCACGTGCGCGAGCTGCGCGGCAATCGCTACTTCGTCTCGAGCGAGGGCGCGTCGGCCGCGGCCGCGTTCGGCGAGGTCCGTGTCGTCGTGACGTGCGCGACCCAGGCCGACGACGGCATGCCGCTGCATGACTCGATCGCGTTCGTCGCGCCGGCGTTCGACCAGCTGCCCCGCGAGGCCGACATGGTCGCGCAGGTCGAGGCGCTGTCGAAGCAGCTGTCGGCCCTGCGCAAGGCGCCGATCGTCGACGACTACGCCGGGCCGGTGGTGTTCCGCGGCGCCGCGGCCGGCCGGGTCGTGCGCGCGCTGCTCGCCGACAACCTCGCCGGCACGCCGGCGCCCAAGGGCAGTCGCCCGGGCGCGCGCACGGCCGGCGACAGCGAGCTCGCCGGCAAGGTCGGCCAGCGCATCCTGCCGATCGGCGTGTCGATCGTCGACGATCCCACGCTCGCCCGGTCGGCCGGCCAGCCGCTGACCGGCCAGTTCGCGTTCGACGAGGAGGGCATCGCGGCGCGCCGGGTCTCGCTGGTCGAGGATGGCGTGTTCAAGCGGTTCCTGATGTCGCGCACGCCGCGCAAGGGCTTCGAGCACTCGACCGGGCACGGCCGGTCGCCGCCGCTCTCGCCGGTGCGCGCCCACCCCGCGAA
>Ga0307476_10000828_pt1 | contig 21182 bp, 21 predicted proteins | sample atmos_gasesECM2C_2_FD_203314 | JGI IMG/M metagenome (GOLD analysis project Ga0307476, IMG submission 203314) | Hardwood forest soil microbial communities from Morgan-Monroe State Forest, Indiana, United States - atmos_gasesECM2C_05 | ecosystem: Environmental > Terrestrial > Soil > Temperate...
TCACTGAGCGGAATCTGGCTAGGATCTGCGCTCAGAAGAGAGCCTTTCTCCTTCCTGCTCGATCTCAGCTACAGAAGGATAACTCTCACTGCCATGGCTACAGAAGATTGGCCGGTAAACTGTCGGTAAGTCCGTCACCGCCAGCTGTGAAAACTTCCCAGATGCCGACTTGAACGGTAGCAATCCTGTTCAGTGGGTGCATTGGCGATCTATCACTCGCAGGTGTCAGGGTTCAGAGACCAGGGAACGGAAGTATGGGCTCGCGAAAATACCAATTGACATTCAATGGAAATCCACTACCATATGGTTGTGGATCGCCTGGGTACAACATTTGCGGCTTTGTCTGATCCAACCCGGCGGGCAATGATCGAACGACTCTCGCATGGGCCTGCCTCTGTGCATGGATTGACGGAACCGTTTGCACTCTCGCAGCAGATGATTTCAAAACATATCGCCTACCTGGTGCGAGCGCGGATTGTGATCAAGACGAAGCGTGGACGAGAGAGTGTGTGCACGCTGAGGCCAGCGGCGATTAAAACAGTCGGCGACTGGGCGTTTAGCTATCGCCGATTCTGGGAAGAGAGTTTCGACAAACTGGATGCAGTTGTAAATCAAATGAAGAAAGAGGAGGTCAGAGATGACAAAAAGCACGGTGAACGAGACCGAGCGGATGGTTGTCACAAGAATTTTTGATGCCCCACGCGAGTTGGTGTGGAAGGCGTGGACAGACCCGAAGTACGTGATGCAGTGGTGGGGGCCGAAGGGTTTTACTTCGCCTGTTTGCAAGATGGATTTTCGTGTGGGAGGAAAATTTCTCTGCTGCATGAGGACGCCGAATGGGCAGGAGTGCTGGAATGCGGGTGAGTACCACGAGATTGTTCTGCACGAGAAGATCGTTTCCTCCATGTACTTTTCGGACTCGAAGGGAAACAAGATTGAGCCTGCGGAATTAGGAATAGAACATGAGGCTATCGACGGTGCGTACGACGTGACCATCTTTGAGGATCTCGGGAACGGCCAGACGAAACTCACCTTCATTGGGAATGAACCCATGGAGAGCGCGAAAAATAGCGGTCAATTAGAGGGCTGGAACCAGATACTCGATAAACTTGCTGCGGTTGTTGCGGGGCTGACGCAGGCGAAATAAGAAGCTGAAGCTTTGATGATCGTCATGCGCGAGCAACTGAACGTAACTGAGAGGGCGGGAATGAAAAGGATGAAGGCGGTTCGAGGGGCGGTGCGGCGAGGCTTGCTGGCGGCAGCGGCGCTGGCGGGGATGGTGATCCTGACGCTGGCTGCGGGAAGCGGGACGAAGCCGGGGAACTCGATCGACTTGGTGCTGCGGGAGGCGGTGGAGCAGGTGGCGGCTACGATATCGCACAGGTCCACCATTCATTGGCACCGTGCAAGACGACTCGTTCAGAGACATTCAGGGGCGCAATTCGTTCTTGCCTTTGGTCTAGGCCGTTTCGTATCCACACCCACAGGCACTAGAGTCTCCGTGACGATGTTTCTCCATCCGCTAGTGGCGCTCTTTATGGTGATTGGCTTGGTATTGTAGGGCGTGGCGCATTGGTCGATCGGTCCGCACAGCATGCGATTCTTTGGGCCATGTTTATCTTCCGTGTCGCTCTGACCGCTGGCGGTTTCATTCCCGAAGCGATCAAAGCCAAGCGCCTGATTTCTGAGACTCTGAGAAACGCAACCATCAATACGGTGCAGCAGCAGACCCCCGTCTGCTGATAACTGACGGAAAATCGCCATTACGCTTATCGACTTGTGGCCTAGTTTTGGGTGCTTGCGGCGAATAGGGGCATGTAGGAGAATCCCATGGACAATGCCTAATCTACAGATCGTTACCCAAAATGCGCCTTTTGTAGGGTTTTGCGAAGCCTGCAAAGGACAATTCAGGTCGTACAACCCAGATAAGGCGGAAGCAGAGCGAATCATCAGAGCACAATTCGAGGCGCATAAATGCCAAGAGGAATCCAGCCAGTCTTCTCCGTCAGCGGGAGAGCGCTAATCTTGCCTTCCTCCGAACCTCGCAGTTGTACATGGGTGGTTGGCGAAAAATCTCTATTACACTGGAGCAGCCGACAAGGCTGTGAATCTAGTGGGGTGTAAGTCCCCACACCACCAATTGCCTGGGCGGGTGGTTAGCATGTCCGATGCATGCGGAGGTAACGAAGCATGTTCTGCTCGGACGTAAAAGCCTCGGCTGCCCTGCGGCGGTAAGTCGCAGCGGTAGGGACGATCTGGGAGGCGAGCAAACTTGGGGGCCTGAACATAACGAAATGGCTGCAGTCTCGAAAAAGAGATCCGTCATGAAATCGTTTTGACGGGTACAAGCGGGAAGCCGACCTCGATAGTGTACGGGGGAAGGCCGATGACGTGGAGGAAGAAACAGGCAAATGCACTCCGCGGAACCGCCGTGGCAGGGGCCCAGGCACCCAGGGAAGGATTCACAGAGATAACGTCGGGAAGGTCCGTGCAGCGATGCTAGTGGCTGTTCTAGCTGGTGAAAGTCCAGCCGGTGGAAATTGCTCAGTTGCCACCGTAGTTATATCCGGCAGCGGTGCGAGCGATCAAGCCGCTGGAAGCCCGGAAGTAAAAGTCTCCGTTGGCTGGAGGGAAACCTTTGGTCAGCTCCGACAGGGAGGCGAGCGAGTCGGCAGGTTGTAACGAAAGCGAACGGTAGTGAAGCCCCGAAATCAGACGTCCCCATGGGAATCGGAGGGTGGGGGTTGTGGGAAATGCCGAGACTTATGGATCTTGGTCGAAGGCCAGCGTTGTCGGCGAAGGAACTGGGTACGTGCAGCCGACGAGTTTCCCGGGGTCGCAGACGATGACATGTCGACAAAGAACAGTCCACGAAAGCACGGAACCACTCACTGGTTGCCTAGGCGTGGCAGCTTGGACGCACAGCGAAGACATCTTGTATAAGCCGTGTCGGTGAAATCGGGATGTGCTGGTGAGTGGGGCGCATGGGGTCGATAAGTGATGATGGACCGGGACAGCATAACCCGGACCGGAGCGAGGACCTCTGGGGTAAAGCGGCAATGGCCGCTTGAACGGTGGTGTACCAGGGCACCGCGCCCCTCGACTTAGAACGAGGATACGGCGCTACAGGCAGCGAGGTGCACGAAGGGCGGATGCAAACCATACGTCGCGAAGAACTCGCAGACGACGGGTAAGGCACCGTCTGATACACCGGCCTTCCAGCCGTACTGGGGAAAACCCGCTGTACGGATGATAGTGGGGACGATGGAAACGGCGGCATCATTCGAAGCCCGATTCGCGCCATCGTCCTACCCGACCGCCGGTAGCAGGGGCTGGTAGCAACCTGCAGAGACTCCTCAAACGAGGCTTAGGCCGAAGGAGAGGAGAGCCGAACGGGAGCGACCAAGGGTACACCAAGCAACTGGAGAGACCCTCCTCGTCCCGTTCCAGAAATGGGCGGAAGCAGGAAGCCGTATAACCGGGAACACCGGGAAATCGGTGGAAGACGAGAGGGAGTCGGAGGGGTCAACAGTAGCGGAGAGGCGGAGTAATGTCCGTGGAGCGAAGAGACCCTGCTGTTTGCAAGGTTCGAACAAAACGGGAGGCAAGGGTGAATGATAAAAACACCCATCAGTTTGCAGGACCTGAGGAAGAACCTATACATCAAAGCGAAGACTGAACCAACCTGGCGTTTTTGGGGATTGTACGCCCATGTCTGCAAAAGGGAGACTCTTCAGGAAGCCTACGAGATGGCCAAGAAGAACGACGGGGCTCCGGGAATAGATGGAGTCACGTTCGAAGCCATTGAGGAGAGCGGAGAGGACAGTTTTCTCGAACGGATCAGGGAGGAACTAATCACCGGCACGTATCAACCCATGCCAGTTCGGAAGAAGGAAATACCGAAAGATGGAGGAACCAAAGTACGGGTTCTCTCCATTCCTTCGATCCGAGATCGCGTAGTCCAGGGGGCCCTCAAGCTCATCCTGGAGCCGATTTTCGAAGCTGACTTCCAACCGGGATCGTACGGATACCGACCGAAGCGAACCGCTCATGAAGCGATCAACCGCGTGGCCCAGGGGATCGTGGAGGCGAAAACCAAAATCATCGATTTGGATCTGCGAGCCTACTTTGACACGGTTCAGCACTCTCTGCTGCTGGACAAGGTGGCGAAGCGAGTCCGAGATGATGAGGTGATGCGACTCCTGAAAATGAGGAATTGGACGAAATTTCGCTGGCTTACGCGATCACGATCCACAAGTCGCAGGGCTCGGAGTTCCCGGTAGTCGTGATCCCGCTTGCCACGCAGCACTACATGCTGTTCCAACGCAACCTGATCTATACGGGATCACGCGGGGCAAGCGGCTGCTTGTCTTGATCGGGCAGAAGAAGGCATTGGGCATAGCCGTCCGCAATGACCGTCCGCAGCGGAGGTACTCTGGACTCCTTGCTAGCCTGAAGGCGACGGGCAAATAGGGCTAGCATCTTAAAAACGATTGCCGAGAACGACTGAACCTCCCCATGAGAACCTTCACCCAACCCGAACCGCTGAACGGCGCCGAATTCGACCCGCCTCGGAGACTTTCTTGAACAGTGCAACGGCGGCGAGGCAATGAAGCTGTGCTTCGAGGTACACCTATGAACAACACTCTTTTGAAAGTGACAATTACGCTTGTTGCGCTGATTGTTTTGGGTGTCCGTCTCATCAAGCCGGAACTCAAAGTCGATCCTGAACTGCTGAGTCTCCTCGTCATTGCTGCGGTGCCGTGGCTCTCTTCTTTTGTTAAGGGATTTGAGTTCTTCGGCGTCAAAATCGAGTTTCGGGAAAACGCGAAATCCCCACAAGAGAGGGGTAAGTCCAACGAACAGCAACCTACGCCAGCCGCGTTTATTGCAGCCGATAACTACTTCAGTAGGCTGCTTAAATACACTCCCCTAGAGCCGATTGTAGGATTTATCGTGGCAAGCTCGATGATTCCAGCGTCTTCACACGGTTTTCGCTCTTTATGGGCTGTCTTCGGCGCTTTTCTTCTTTTGACGTTCATGTATTCTCGATTTGTCCTCAAAGTGAGATTCGTACAGACAGCGATCTTGATGCTCGGATTCTGCGTCTGGGTCTTTGCAATCGGCGGTCCCTTCGTCGCTCTTTCTTGGTACCAACGACTTTACGGCGGTCTTGCTCTTGCCTTGTTTACTTTTGTCGTGCCGCTCTTCGTGTGAACTCCGGTACGGCTCGGAAGACGAACATTTCACCGACTCATGAAGCCCTTCCCGCAAGACGAGCCTCTGACCGAGTTGTGATGCCGAGCGAGTACAACGCAGAGGTCTTCGGTGGAGAGATGGTGAGGCTTGCGAGTTCGGCAGCCTCGAAGAGGGCTAACGCGTCTGCCCAAATATTCCTAAACCTTCTGCTAATCCCCACGCAAAACCAAGAAATAGAATAGCCCCCAACCGTCGCGGTATGATTGTGAAGCCGTAGGCACTACCGCAGTCGGATGCAGTAACAGGGAGCGGATCGTGGGAAACGCGGCGATGCACGACACACAGAGAGAACGCGCTCTTGACATGGTAGATTAGTTCAAACGTGCATCCGTGAATTGCGGGCTTCTCGTGGTGCAGGGGATCGTGGTGATGCGCTGCCCCGGCTCACCGTATACCGACATACCTACGCTTTTTGTGAGACCGACTTGCAGAATGCGATTACGCTCGACCTTCTTGAAAAGCGAAAAGTCGTCGGAAGTTTTGAATGGGAATATTACGTGGCAAAGAAGTGGTAAGCCGGGGTTACAGACTCGACCGCATGACCGATCCAACCAAGATTCTGGGAGCCGCGATCAATGAGATTCGCGGCAAGAACGGTAAGTATGGCAGCAAAATCCAGCTGAAAAATAATACTGCGTCTCTCTCACGCGCGCTACTTCGAGCTATTCCAAAACTACGCGGTTAAAAAGTTTGGCCGGTTATCTCCGCCATTTCGCTCATCTTCCCGGCCACGGTGTAAACCTACTAGGACTCTCGGAGATTTTGGGCGCAAATGCGAAGACGCCCTGTCAAGACCGGATGGCGGCTGCTTTCGACCATCGCCGTTCTACTTTTTCCGCTGCTTGTTTGTGTTGATTTGGATTGAGGCATCGAGGTTCACGACACTTTTGGCAGGTTCCCCCGCTAGACGTGGCCAAATGGTCGGTTACAGCCCTGCTGGCTACGGCTTTAAGCGAGCCGCAAGCGTCTCCCGAAAAGCAGCAAGATTGTTTTTATCGACGATCGTCGTTCCCGTATCCACCGTGTAGGCGTGGGAGGCCATTTTGTCAACGGTAATCTTTGCGGGCCCCTCGTCCAAGTGTCATGCGCGGTTTTCGAATCCGTCCACGGGAATTTCGTTCGAAGCGCGGCTAAGTCATTAGCAAATGCTTATGGTCACACCGCGTGTCTGTACCTCACTTTGGTTCTCCAAAATCGGGGTCTTTCGGGCGAGGGAAGGAATTCTTTGGATGAGTTTGCATTTTGATGTACATAAGCCATTCCCGTCCGAGTGATTCCGTCGGAAAAAATCCCGCTGCCATCTCTTGCGAGGGCAGATCCTTTACGGTGGTGGCAAGATGCGCGTTGCACACATTCCACAAGGGCAGTCCCCAATGGTCGTTATAAACGGATTTGCATGGCTGAATCGATCCATACCAGCCACCCTGCGCGCTCATCGGCGATAGGGGCTTCCCCGCCGATGGCCGTCGAGCGCGGATTACCTCCTGCAGCCAATCCAACATGAAGGCCTTTGTGTCGTTGATGCAGCAGTGGGGAATATTGTTCTGCACCAGATAAACCGAAGGCGATCCGAGAGCGTAATTGTGCTGGAAGAAGGTGTAGGGCTTCGTCGTACCCCCGATTGCGTCATGGCCGCCAACGACAATAAGCTCAGGTACGGCAATGCCTTTCTTATCGAGGACGATTTTATCCACGTTGTCTGGGTCCGTTTGCCCCGGATTTGTCAGAATCGCCGCCAGGACTCGATCAGGGGCGAAGGCCACAAAGTGGCCAAAGTATGCACCCGTCCCAGAAAACCCTAAAATAATCAGTTTTGCATTGGCTAACTCTGTGTGCCCGCTCTCTCTGCCGAGGGCCGTAAGCGCCGAGAAGAGAGATCGCCCCAGACCGTGCTCGGGGTACATATCCATTTCGCCCGTTTCACCGGTCCGAATCGCGGGACACTGAATTGCCAGAACCATCGCCAGATCATTGCGCATCGCAAAATCAAGAACCATGGGATCAGAATAGAAGCTGGTAATATCGGGACCCCGATCATAGGTAACCCACGCTGCCTTTACCGTTCTGCGACCTGCCGGAAATGACGCCTGATAGTCGCAAGGCTGCGCAATGTTTTCACCGGCGCGGGGTGCGACGCTGGTTTTGTATTGATGAAGTTGAGAAGCAGTGGCGCCATCCGTTGACTGGGGACCGGAGGTCTTGCCACTTTGGCTCACCGCACTCGTAATTGCTAACCAGATTGCAATCGGCAAGATTGAGCGTCGCATCGGCCTGCCCTCCAAAACAAACTTTTGCTGCTTTCTACTGCGAATGGCCCACCCAGACCCGCACTTTCCTCTGTAGAAGAACGACAGGCCTGGCGAAACGTTCAACCTTTTTTCGTGCCGCGGATGGATGCAAGCCTATTGCTAATCGGGACGGAGTCGGTATTCCACAACACATCCGTGCGGAGAGTGTTGCCTCCGCAGCTTATCGCAACTCATAATCTCCAGATGAGACGTAGATTGCCTCCTCTAAGAGTGGTGTTTCAGTTCCTTCTCCCTTGCACACTCCTCATTCTGAGTCCGGTCACCACAGGCCAAACTGATACGACCAAGAAGGTTTTCACGCATGTTAATGCATACATCACCTCAGAAACCGCCCAGCATTCTTTTCGGGGAGCCGTCCTTGTCGGGAAGGATGGGGAGATTGTCTTCAAGAAAGCATATGGCATGGCGGATGAAGAATGGGATGTGGCAAACACCACGACTACGAAGTTCCGAATCGCATCTTTGGGCAAGCAATTCGCGGCCGCTTGCATCTTGCTTCAACAAGAACGAGGCTTCTTGAACGTGCATGATCGCATCTCACGGTACCTGCCGGGCCTCCCCGAAACTTGGCAACCCATCACGATTCATCAGTTGCTCACGCATACCTCAGGAATCCCCAATTACACCAGTAGCCCGGAGATTGCCAGAATCGACAGGACGGGCGCTACTCCGCAGGAGATGGTTGCTCTGGTTCGAGACAAGCCATTGGACTTCCAGCCAGGCACGAAATGGAGCTACTCCAACACAGGCTACATCTTGCTCGGCATGATCATAGAGAAGACCTCTGGCTTGCGCTACAACGATTTCCTGAAGAAAAACATCCTTGATCCAATCGGCATGTCTAGTTCGGGGTACGACCGAGCGACCGAAATCATCAAACAACGAGCATCCGGATACCAGACCAAGGAAGGCCGGCTTGAAAATGCCGACTTTATTGACATGAGCGTCCCCTATGCGGCTGGTGACATTTATTCGACTGTAGAAGATATGTATCGCTGGAACGAAGCGCTCGCACAAGAAGGAAAGCTGCTATCTGCGGAGTCGCTGAAGGAGATGTTCACTGAATATCCTGAGGCCACGCGCGAAGGACAGCACTACGGCTACGGAGTTGTGATTTCTCGCCTCAAGTTTGGAAAGTTGCTCTACTACCACGGCGGAGGAATCACGGGATTCTCGACCAGCATCCAACGTTATCCTGCCGAACGAGTTTGCATCGTGGTGCTCTCAAACCTGGAGGACTACAAGCCGTGGGAACTCGGCGATCACATCGCCGCGGAATTGTTCCACCAGTCGGGCCCAACGCGCGTGAAGTCGTTCTTCCGGTGGTGCCACGGCAACGATCTAATGTCATCTGTGACACGGACTCCTTGAGAAAGCATTTGCAAGGCTGAGAGCGAGGGACGCAAAAATGACAGCTAGGGAAGGCATGACAATAGTGGCAAGAGGCAATTCTGGATGGCTATTACCATTCCCGTTGGGTATGCTCGTGGAAACGTTCTGAGTCTCAACCGGGGTTAAAGGAAATCGAGGATCGCTTAAATCGCGACGTTCGGCACGTTCTGCCGGGGCAGTTGGCACGTTCGACCGCAGATGTCATAAACCGCTGCCACTTCGCATAGCTCGCTTTCCTGCATCGCAGCTACAAAACCGCGTCCCAGCCGGCCGTATCCTAGCAATCCCGCCCTGAGCTTTCTTGCCATGTTCTTTCGCCCGTCTAACGCTCGCGTCCCCTTCTCGCCGCTGGTGAACTATGCAGACCTGGCTGGTCGCGAGCGATCCGTATCGCGGCTGGTTGGCTGGTTTATGGTAGCTCTGGCATCTTGCCGGCTGTCCCGAGGGGCGTCTGACCCTCCGGCGCGGCGGGCGAGGACGCCCGCCGGGAAGGCGGCGCTACCTTCCGGGCGGTCAGTACGTCACGCGCAGCCCGAACTGAATCTGCCGCTCTCCGGGAGTTGCTGCTGTGCTTGTGGAAAGTCCGAAGTTAGTACTCCCCAGCCCTCCATTCGGCGTGGCAAAAGTGGTGTGGTTCATCACATTAAAGAACTCGGCGCGGAACTGCACGCTCGTCCGTTCCGTGATCTGCGTATCCTTGATCAGCGAGGCGTCAAAATTCCACCACGCCGGGCCAACGAAGGTATTGCGCCCTAAATCTCCTGGCGTGACCAGTGAGCATGTTGGTTTATTAGGCGGCAGGCATGCGGGCGCGATTGGCGGTATACCGAAGAAGCCAGTCCCCTGCCCCCAGGGAATATTGCTCTGCTGCGAGATCGGCACTCCAGGAGTCAGACCAATCACTGCATCGGAGAAAAATTGATAAGCTCCTCCGGGTAACTGTTTGCGAGCGTACGTTGCCTTCTGGAGCAGATTTGGCCGGGCACCCGTGACGCCTTCCACGACATCAAAGCCGTACTCTGTGGTTTGGAAGTCGACAACGGTGAACGGGTTTCCCGACTGGGCAGAGAAGATCCCCAGCGCCTTCCAGCCCTGCGCCAGCCTGCGGGGAACGCGAGAGAAGTGTCCGAAGGGAAGGTTGTACTCGAAGTTGCCAATAAACCGCTGGCCAATGCTATAGCTGGAGAGCCCCCGCTCGCACGACACGCATAGGGGATTGTTCGGGACTATTCCACCGTTCGACCCCCCGGAACTCCATACAGCGTCGGCGTCCGTCAGGTTTTTTGCCCAGGTGTAATTGGCCTGGAACAGGAGGCCATGCGTGGGTGAAATCTTGCGCGCCTGGAGTTGAAGGGCATTGTAGGTGGAGTGGGCGTTGTTGGTGATCATCTCAAGTTCGCCAATGCCCGGAGTGATTTGAGCGAAGGGAGTGAACTGCGGTAGAGCGCCGCTGAATGCATTCGGATAGTTCGAGTTGTAAAGGTCGACGCCGTTATTGAGGATGTAGGCAGCCTGGCCGGCAATACCTCCGGGAAATTGGTGTTCCAGTGTGACATTCCCGCTGATCGTGTACCCATTGGTCAGCGTACTCGAGGGGTAATCCCCGTTCAGGTTGCCAAGGATGGCCGCGTACGGCGCAATCTGCACCGCGGTATTGGCCGGGACTGTTTTTGAGTTCGTGTACTGTGTCGTCCCCGCAAGGTTGGTCAAGAATGGGAGACTAACCGGCTGTGCGGTTAAAGTGTACGGCCCGCCCGAGATTGTGTTGAGCGAAGCAATTGGGAAATTTACCAAAGCCTGATCCGGATAAACGGTAGGGATCATATTGGTGAAAAGCGCGAACCCGCCGCGCACGACGGTGTTTCCTCCCAGGTTAAGCGCCATTCCAAGGCGAGGAGCAAAATCTCCCTTGAAGTAGTCCGGCTGCCACAGAGGCTGGGTGTTTACGATAAATTCGCCAAAATTCGGGCCAGAGTCGGCGGGCCGAGCGAAACGATTTTTGAGTTCCCAGGGAACGGATGCGTATTCATAGCGCAGACCAAGGTTCACCGTAAGTCTGCGACTGACGGTAATGTTGTCCTGAGCGTAGAGGGCGGACGTCCAGCGGCGCAGGTACCACCAATTGTTACCGCCTCCGGCCGGGCCATAGCCGGGCACCGCCGTTGCGCGTGAGTAATGAGAAGGCGATTGGGTATTCCCCTCCAACATGGCGAAAAGGCTGGGTGTAGGGACCGTTTGCACTTTTTGAGTAGGTGGGACTGAGGGGGGGACATAGCCCGCGGCCAGGGTGATGTTGCTTCCATCGTTCGACGTGATTGCCTCGGCGACTGGCGTGTTAGTAGCGAAGTTATATGCGCCGCTTTGGCCGGTCGAAGTCACGCCCGTGCCATTGTCCCACTCCCGGCGAAATTGCCCGCCCAATTTGAAGGAGTGGCGCCCCCTGGTCCAGCTGACGTCGTCTTTGTAATCGAACACGGTGACGACATACTTGGTATAGAACGTGTCCGGCCCCCAGCCCTGTAGAGTGCCGTCTCCGAACCCGGTATTGGTCGTGGTTGTCTCCCCGGGAACCTCTGGCACCCCTTCGATCCCCCGGTTCAAGGTGAAAGTGAAGTCATTGAGCAGAGTGGGGGAGAAAACGTGCGTATCGCTGATCACGTAATTACGCGCCTGGCCGACATTGCTCGCTGAAAAGTTTCCGCCTTCCAGCTCTGCCGCCCAGGAATCCGTTTCTTTGGTGATATTGTTTTGGTAAGACGCTCGCACAAAGAGAGCGTCCTTGGCAAAGTGCTGATCCACGCGGGCTGACCATTGGTCGTCATTGGTCGGCTGCGAGAACTCGTAGTAGAACGCGTTAGGCCCAGCATTCGCTCCGCCGGTCGGCAGATTCGGCAGCGGATACTTATTAATGATTGAGGCGGCCACGGGATTCACGGGCACCTGGAAGGTGTGCAGTGTATTGATCTGAGTATTCGGGTCGTAGTAGACATACGGGACGATGCCGGTTCTTTCGGCGGCGGTAGGGACTTGAACGACGTTCGGCTCGCCCAGTCTCTGCCGGAGGCCGGCATATTCGACAAAGAAGAATGTCTTTTCTTTCCGGATGGGGCCTCCAAACGTCGCGCCGAATTCATTTCTCTTGAAAGGCGGCACAGCCGGGAAACCCGGGGTAGAGGTAGAGAAGTAATTTCTCGCGTCGAAAGCACTGTTGCGCAAGAACTCAAACGCGCTGCCGTGGAACTGGTTAGTGCCGGTCTTGCTAACGACCTGGGTAATAGTGCCGCCGCCCTGCCCATACTCGGCGGAGTAATTGTTCTGCAGGACCTTGAATTCGGCAATAGCGTCGAGGTTGAAGTTCTGAAACTGAATCGTGCCCATCTCCGCATCGCTGACGTCAGCGTTATCCAAAGTTCCGACCATCGTCTCCCCACGATTGCCATTAGCGATCCACTGTCCCCCCGCCCCCTGGCCGGTCATCCACCCCATTCCACCGGTGTCGGCGACTACGCCGGGCTGCATGAAGACAAGTCCTTCAATGCTTCTGCCGTTGAGGGGCAGGTTCTGGACTTGCTCTTCCGATACCAGGCCGCCGATCGTCGCATCGGTTGTGTTGAGCAGCGGCGGCGTGGTATCCACTTTGACGGTCTCCGAGACCCCTAGCACGGCCATCTTGAAGTTCACTTCCCGCTGCTGGCTAACATCCAGAGTAATCCCAGAGGTACTCCCTTTCTGGAAGCCTTTAGCGTCGGAGCTCACCGTGTAAGTACCCACCTGCAGGTGAGGGATGGTATAAGTTCCAGCGCTGCCCGTCACGGTTGATTGCGACACTTGCGTGGCTTCATTCGTCGCGGTGACCGTGGCACCGGGCATCACCGCCCCCGACGGATCGGTCACGGTTCCGACGATCGCGCCCACGGCCTGCGCAACCGCTGACCGCGGAAGAAGGAAGACAAATGCGAGCAAACACGAACCGATGACGGCTAACCTTTGCTGATGCATAAACCCTCTCCCCATCGCAGAGTCGCGACACTAACAAAACCGAAAATAGTGACCATAGGAAATCGGTTTCCGAAATCGGTTTCTAGCAGCTCCTTTTACCCGCCCTGGCTTAGCGTTGTCAAGTTCTTTCTTCGCGCCTTTCCTGTCCTGAATTTTCCCCCCGTGGCCTAGCGCGGGCGAATCGTGGTACGTTTCAAACGCACAAGGTAATCGCCTGGAAAGGCCTATGCGAAGAACTCGCCAAATCTCTGGAGAACGAGTGAGTCCTACCATGAAGGAGGTGGCCAGACGCGCCGGCGTCTCTCCCGCTACGGTTTCGCGTGTCCTCAACAAGACCCACTACATCGCAGAAGAAACCGAACGACGCGTTCTTGAGATCGTTGAGCAGATGAAGTATTTCAAGAACGTTCATGCTCGCCGGTTGGCCACGGGCCAGAGTGATTTGTTTGGATTGGTGATCTCGGAGATTGCCAATCCGTTTTTCCCCGAACTCATCCGCGGGTTCCAGTCTTGCGCGTGGGATCGAGGATTTGACGTTCTCCTCTGTAACACTCAATACAACCCGGAGCGGGCGAAAACCATCATGCGGAAGCTCCTCGAGAGCGACGTGCGCGGAGTAGCGATCATGACATCGTCGCTCCCCAAAAACATGACTTCCGAACTGGTCGCTGCCGGCATAGGAGTGGTTTTCTGTAATTTATCCCCCCCAGAGAAATTGGTAAGCACGATCACAATCGACTATCAGCGAGGCATTTCACAGTCGATTGAACACATTGTGGGGCTTGGCCATCGGCGCGCCGCTGTCATTGCCGGTCCGGAAGATAATCGGACCGCCGTGACGATCAAGGAGGTCTTGGTTACTGGGCTAAAGGATCATGGCCTACTCCCATTTCCAGTGATTAGCAGCAGCTACCAGATCGACTCCGGTGCATCGGCGGTGCGCGCCATCCTTTCGGCTCAGGAGAAACCTACCGTGATTTTCTGCGGAAGTGATCTCATTGCGATGGGAGCAATGAGCACTCTAGAGCGTGCTGGCATCGAGGTCCCAGAAGACATCTCAGTGATCGGCATCGACGACATCTCTTTCGCTTTCTTGGCACGACCTCCCCTGACCACAATCCGTGTGCCTCGGGAACACTTGGGAGCGGTGGCTTTCGAGGCGTTGGACAAGATGCTGAAACTTAAGCGCCGCAAAGGGGCAGACCATTACGTTGAGACCGAGTTGGTTGTCCGCGAGTCCACCGGCCCGGCTCGCTGATTCGATCCGCGAGATCCGAATGAGAATAGTAAACGAGATAAGAACCGTCGTCCCTAGCCGCGCCTCTCCCGAAACTTCCGGAAACCTAAGTAAAGGCGCGTCAAGCAGGTGGTCGAGACTCACAGAGTAGAGAACGCCAACAGTTGTGTCTGCGAGAGGACCGGCCAGCAACTTGACAGAGGAGCACGAAAAGCATAAAACGAGCAGTACTGCAATCGGTTACCGAAATCGGTTTCAGAGAGGATATGTTTCCTGAACCCTCCCGACCAGACAACCCCTAATTGACGCATGACCCATTTCTTGAATGACATTTTACGGCAGCCGAGCGTTCTCGCCTCCACTGTGGCGTTTCTCGGCGGAGCGGGACACCGCCAACTCAAGGCCGCGGCAGCCATGCTCCAAAGTACCGATCATATCTACTTGACTGGCATCGGCAGCAGTTACTGCGCTGCGCTCGGTGCGGCACCTTTTTTTAATCAAGCGTCTTACCCCGTGTGCCTGCAAGATGCCGCCGAGCTTCTGCACTTCGGTGCCTTCCCGGATCGCTCAGCAATTGTCGTCATTTCTCGCAGTGGACAAAGCGTGGAAATTGTCAACTTGCTGGCCAAAGCTCGCGAATGTGGCACCTTGATCATCGGTCTTACGAACTCGGAGTGTAGTCCTCTGGCTCAGCAAGCGCAGATTCCTCTTGTCGTTCCGGTCGATTTCGATCACGGGATTTCTGTCAACACGTATTCGACGTTGGCGGCAACCGCGTCAGCTCTTGCAATGGCCACTGTGAGCTCTTTCAATTCCCATGCCCAAGCGGCGCTACTGCACACAATCGACAAGACTGCTCAAGCTATTGAGGGTTGGCGAAAGCAGATTACCGACGCAACTTGGTTCGCGCCCCAATCCACTTACTACTTTCTGGCGCGGGGTTCCAGTCTGGCTAGCTGTCACGAAGCTCGCCTGCTATGGGAAGAAGCTGCCAAGCACCCTGCTACCTCTATGGGGACCGGCAGCTTCCGCCACGGTCCGCAAGAGTTTGTCACGACGGGTTCTCGTTTCGGCCTGTGGGTCGACCCCCAGCGCATGCGAGAAGAGGACATTGCCGTAGCTCGTGATCTTGGGACATTGGGTGCCTCGGTAATGCTGATCGGCCAGGATATTCCCGAAGATGCGGCCGATCTCGTTTTGCAAACGCCGGCTGCACCTCCGGGGTGGCAATTCCTTTTCGATATTGTCCCCGCTCAATTGGCCGCGGAGCATCTGGCTAGAATTTCCGGCGTGGATTGCGACAACTTCCGAGTCTGCTCTTATGTAGTGGCAGACGAGCACGGCCTGCTCGGGAAGAAAGCCGAGGTGAGTCAAGATGCAGACTGAGCGTTGTCATTTTCCAGTCTGGGCTTTGATACTGCGGCTGTGACGCATTCATGGATTTGGGCTGTCACGGGATTGCATTCTGCTATTGGTTCCTCGGAGCTCCTTGCGAACACCTAACTCCAAAAAGCACGCCCATAAGGGACTAACACGTGGAAACTTTCGTCGGTGTTTTCGATACTTGCGGCTCTCCTGCTCCCGGCTCTTCTGTCTGGTGGCGACACGCTGGCGTCGTCTTTCATAACTCGGATTCCGTTATATCGGATTCCGATTTATATTTCAAGTATGTGATTTTGGGACTGCGCTATTGATCGGATCCCGTGACGAGTCTACCCTTGTTCGCCGAGCAGAGCCAAGAATCGCTCCACATCTGCGATCCTGAGATTGCTGAGTTGTTGAGTCCGGATGTGCTTGAAAAACTTTCCCAAGCTGTGTCGAGCGGTTGCGATGGTAGTCGGCGAGAGTCCCCGCTCAACCTCCATGTACCAACAGAGAGAATCGATCTCTTCCTGATGCAGAGCCGGCGCACGATCTGATTCCTGCAGTCGGCCTGCAAAACGCAGCCACTTGCACGTAGTCTGCCGAAACTCCTTGTCGGTTTGTTCCGGACCACGGCAACTGGCATTGCGATACGAGCGATGGGCCCATCGCTTAGCGGCCCGCTCGACATCCTTGCGTTCCACGGGGCTAGACTCGTCAAGCTTCATCCAAACGGCGGCCCGATAGATGACGCCCGCGGCGGCTCTGATTGTGTGAAGCGCCACGCCCTGGGCAGCAAGGTGTTCTAGGTAACAACGCCTCGGTGCAACGGACCATTTTCGTGACGTGCGACGGTGCGTGGACAACGATAAAGAGTTATAAACATGAAAAGCCTCCTATGGGGAGGCTCAAGCGATGTCGCCTTTCTGTCCAATGAATACTAGGTCTCTCTCACGCCGAATCGTCGGGCAACGACCTATTCATAGCGCAGTGCCACCATCGGATCGATACGGGTTGCACGACGTGCTGGGACGTAACACGACATTATTCCTACGATGACAAGCAAAGTGCAGACCGCAGCAAAAGTGATAGGGTCAGTTGGACGAATACCAAAGAGAAGACTCTGCAGGAGGCGAGTACCGACGATGGAAGCAACGGTCCCCAACATCGACCCCGAGATTACCAGTACCAGACCCTCCCTCATGACCTGGAGCAACGCATCCCGCCGTTGCGCACCCAGCGCCGCCCGGATGCCGATTTCTCGGGTGCGCAGTGACACCCTGTAAGATAACAAGCCGTAAAGGCCAATGCACGCTAGCACCAATCCCAGAACTCCGAATAGAGTAAAGAGGCGAGTAACGAGGCGTTCCTTAAAAAGCAGCCGGTCGATTGTTTGCGATTGTGTCCTCAGGCCGAAAACTGGGAGGCTGTTGTCCACTTCGCTTACGATGTTCCGAACTGCAAGAATGAGCACTGTCGGCTTCGAGGTGGTCCTTAATGCGAAAGTCGCTCCACCTTCTCTCAAGGGAAGGTATGCTGTCGGAGCGACATTCTTCCGCAAGTCGTCATACTTCGTATTCCCGACCACGCCGATGATCTCCTCTTGCGGGTCCTTCGGGTCCTCCCCTCTAATATGCAAGCCGATTGGGTCCCTCGATTCCAAGAATCGTTCCACAAATGCCTGGTTGACGACGGCAACAGGTTGCTGAGAGCGCAAGTCCGCCGTTTGGAGATTACGGCCGCGTACGAGCGGAATCCGCATGGTCTGGAAGAAGTCTGGGCCGACGGCCAGTATTTGGGTTTCGACGGTGCTTTTCTCGCTTTGACCTTCAATATGGATGTCCCCCGTAGTCAGGCCCCCGTCGAGAGTGCGTCCGACGAATAGCTCGTGGAAACGACACCAGGCAACCCTCCGAGCCTCTTTTCGAGATCGTCATAGAGGTGTTGGATCTTCTCTCCTCTATATCCCGCGAGCGCAGGATCAATTGAGAACAGCAGGATGTTCTGGGTGTCAAATCCCGGATTGATGCTCCTCAATTTGTCGAGCGTGCGCGTCAAAAGACCTGCTCCGATCAGCACCACCATTGAGAGCGCAACCTGAACAACGACAAGTGAGCTGCCCAGTCCAACACGCTGGTTTCCTGCATGGATTGGGACGTGGAGGGTTCCCGAATCTCCTTTGAGGCCTGGTGCAACGTTCACTCTGGTTCCACGGAACGCTGGCGCCAGACCGAAGCCAATTCCCGTTAGCACGGCGATCGCGCCTGTGAAAGCCAACACCGCCGCATCAGGTTGCAGCTTAATTTGCACCGGCGAAGACCAATTGGTAGAGAGAAATGCCGCGAGTCCGCTGGCGCCCCAGTACGCGAGTAGAACACCTAGGATCGCTCCGGCGACCGAGAGCAGCACACTTTCCGTTAGGAGCTGTTGAATTACTCGTCTGCGACTTGCCCCCAACGCCAGCCGCACTGCCATCTCCTTTACCCGCGCGGTCGCACGCGCGAGCATGAGGCCTGCCACGTTCGCGCAAGCTATCACCAAGACGATGCCGACTGCGGCCATCAATAAGAAGAGAGGCGCGCCGAACTCGGCGCGAATACCAGCCAAACCTTTCTGGGCAGGCACTAGCGTGATTCTTGGATCGTCTTCGGATTTCCAAATCGGTTTGTCACCGTGCAGGGGTCTGATTGCGGAACAGATCTCAATCTGATAACTTAATCCTAATCTCGTGGAGGATCTTAGAAGTCTGCAACTAGGTGGAATGTGTGGAACCAAGTTGAGCCAGGCACTATCACCAGAGGCGGGTAAGTGCTTGTGGACTATGTAATCTCCAACAACGAGCACTTCAAGGTCGGTCGTGATAAAACAGACGATCGCGTCTTCGACAGAATCGACGATAGGCTCAACATTATTGTTGAACGAAGTATTGATAAGAATCGGCGTACCCATAAGGTCACCAAATGCAGTTAGAAGGGACCAGAAACGTGGATTAGTGGTTTTCGAGACGGTCTGAAGGCGAGCGGTACCATCAACGTGTGTTACTGCGCCCAGCACACTTCGCATGCATTCGCGAACGGGTAGAGCATAGCTCATGTACGAAAGATCTGCTTCGCATGAAGGCAAGTCGAAAAACTCAGCCACCCTCTCTTCTGGTACGGCGGGCGCAAAGGGGCGGAACTGTTCTCTTTTTTTTTACCATCGAATTGATTCGATCTTTATTCGTAGCTGGGCGCGCATCCGCTAAAATGCTTCGATTTCCTAGTGGTCTTGGACCGAACTCTGAGCGACCCTGCACCCACCCGATAACGGCTCCATTTGCAAGGATCGCTGCGGCCTTGGGGACGACATCACTATAGTGTTCGAACTCGAGAAAACGTCCCCATATTGCCCAAGCACGGGTTTAATGTCATCAGACGCGCCAACGCTGGTGCCAAAGTAGATATGTCGAACGCGATCATGTTTGCTCCTTCCGGTCTTGTTGGAAGTCACCCAGTAAGCAGCTCCTAACGCACCACCAGCATCATGCGATGCGGGCTGAACAAAGGCTCGTTCGAAAAGACCTGATTGCAGGATCTTACGGTTCAATGTGCAATTCTGCAGGACCCCCTGCCAGGCAGAGCTTTCGGAAACCAGTTTCCTGACTAAAGTGCACAAAATCAAGCTTCGACGCAGGTCATCGACATTGGAGGGTCAAATGCCACCGCCACGATCTCCAATTTCGTTGGTGGCGACATTGTCTTGGGCGACCAGGGCACGTATTTCATGAGCAATGGAAATCAGATCGTGAACGTAGACCAGGCCAGCGGCAATGAGTTATGGAGGTGGCAGCCGAACTCGGGCACGGTTGAGATCGTAGCCGCCACGGCGGGTGGAGGCGTCGCGGTGAGGAATATCGTTGGCAACCAGGAAGACGTGGTCCGCCTCGATTCGACCGGCACACCAACCTACGACACATGGGGAACCACCGGAGGGTCCGCCGTGTACGGCGTGGTTTCGAACAGCACCTATTGGACCACTGGGGTCTGGTTTGGTGTTGGCGGCGATCCCGTCATAGAAGGAGTCGAAGGCAATTCGCTGCAGTCGGCACCTACCCATTGGGCGGCTACTGGGGGAACGGAACAACATCAGGGCTCCTCCGATCCAGGGCTGGTCTTGGTGGCGTTTCAGGACTGCCATAAGGTCTCCTCAACGAATATTTTTGTTAGATTTCCGGCATATGACCTAAGTTCGTCGACAACTCAAGTCAAAACACCACAACTAAACTACAGAGTTTTCGAATTCATTCCCGGACAGAAAGGTAAGTGCACCGGTACGGTAAACAAGAGATATAACGATCTCGACCCTTGCAGCTACGGCGACGGAACCGCGCTTGCCCCTTACAACGAGTTTGATGACCAAATATCCAACGGTCTTTGGGGAAGCACCACGAATTTGCGGCAGTACTTTCTTTACGGACTACCCGATCAAAGGCTCTACGGTGTCAAGCAGATCTATAGGACCTTACCTGGGGGTGCGTTGCAGTTGAAGGATCCGAACGTCTCGTGGAATGAACTGCAGGATGTTCCCGGGACGGATCCCCTAATCGACGGACATGCTGATCCTTGGCTAGCTCCTTGGAACCGTGATCCGAACACGTGTGATAGTTTCGGCAGCATTTACTTTCCCCAATAGGGATCCGTTGCGGCTTACAATCCGTGGTCAGGTACCTGAACAGGGGCCACTCAAAGGTGTAGGGAATGAATAAGCGAACTTTGATCGCGTGCGCGATTGGGTCCTTGGCTGTTGGCCTGGTCGTCGTCTATCTGGTGCTGACCGCTCCTAAGAGGCGCATTGACCGATTTCTGAAAGAAATCGCCAAGGTCGAGATAGGCGCTACAAGCCTTCAAAATTGGCGGGAAGAATTGCGGGCTGCACATCTTCAGGGTAGCTCCTTTTCTTGCGACGGGAGGGATTGCGCAATTTCAGAAAAAGTCCAGGTCAAAGCCCTTCACAGACTTCGGCTCGCGCCGCTGAGTGGCATCGCGGCATCCGTGACTTTCAAGGACGGGGTGGCCTCAGAAGTTAACGTCTGGTTTGAGATTGACGACCACAATATTGCCGGGGCGATGGAACCTGGAACAGGTGCGACGGTTCGTCTATCTACGGAAACAGAATCATGTCCGCAGCACTATTGTACTTACGTCAGAGAACGGTGGGGCTACCCCTGGGCAGTCGTGGTGATGGATTCTGCAGCATCTCAGGATGAACGAGCCAGGGCGTTCGCAATCAACACTGGCTGTCTGACGAGGATCGGCGGTTGCAAAAAACCATGAAGAGATCTTGCCACAGGTATTCGGCAAGTCCTAACCAACGGCTGCGTCGCCGTGTGCCCGTCACGGCGCACCGCTTCCATTTGACTCTGCCAAAGTGACCTGTGGTTACCGAAAACTCCGACCGAGCTGAAAACGCGGAGGTTCCGAGCATTCGTGAGATCCTGGTGGTATCACGATGAGCTCTCTTTCGTCGCCCTTTTCGCTCTGGTTGCCTCCAGTTTTCGAACCCGTGCCGCCCTGCAGACGGAGATTCTCGCGCTCCGTCACCAACTCACCGTTCTCCAAAAGAACGCGCCGCCTCGCTTGCGCTTC
>Ga0307476_10000829_pt1 | contig 21149 bp, 16 predicted proteins | sample atmos_gasesECM2C_2_FD_203314 | JGI IMG/M metagenome (GOLD analysis project Ga0307476, IMG submission 203314) | Hardwood forest soil microbial communities from Morgan-Monroe State Forest, Indiana, United States - atmos_gasesECM2C_05 | ecosystem: Environmental > Terrestrial > Soil > Temperate...
GCCGCACGGCGGACGTGTGTCTCCTGGGAGGCGAGCTTCGCCTGCTCGAGGGCTTCGCGCGCCGCACTCACACGCTGCTCGGCGGCGAGCCGCTCCTCATCGAGCGTGCGCAGTGCCCGCTCGCACTCCTCGAGCGCCGCGCGCGCCTGCGCCAGCTCGCTCTCCACGACAAGACGACGCGCAAGGCCCTCCTCGAGGCGCTCCTGAATGATGCGTATCGGCCCATCGCCCGAGCCGAGCTCAGCTTCGAGCTCCGCGGCACGGCGACTGAGCTGCACGCGCTGCTCGCTCATGCGGCCCAGGCGCACGCTCACCGAGCTCTCGGTCGAGCGGCGTGACTCGACACGCACGTGAAGCTCCCGCCCCGCAGACTGCACCGCCTGCGCCCGCACGCGTGCCGCGGCAAGCGAGGCACGGCGCTCATCGCGCTCGGCAGTGAGCGCGCTCCCGGCGACTTCCAGCGTGGCACGCTCGGCGAGCGAGCGGTCGAGCTGCTCCGAGGCACGTTGCAGCGCCTCGGTGGTGGCAGCCTGATCGCGCGCCACTTCGCCTGCATCCGCTGCGAGCCGTTCGCTGCGCTGGCTCGAATCGGTAGCGCGCGCACGGCTGGCCTGGAGCGCACCGAGCAGCTCGGCGTGCCGCTCGTGCGAGCGTTGTGCCTCGGTCTGTGCCAGCTCCCGCTCGGCTTCCGCGGAGGCGAGAGCCGTTCGTGCGGCGCCCAGTGTGTCCTCGGCATCCTTCAGGCGCATGGCGGCGGTTGCCGCGGTGCTGCGCAGCGCCTTGAGACGCTGCTCGCGCTCGAGCACGCCCGCGCGAGGCTCGGGGCCGCGGCTCACCCGCAGCCAGTCCCGCCCGATCCACTCGCCGGCCGGCGTGATCAGTGACTGCCCCTCACCGAGCGCACTGCGGCGACTCAGCGCTTCGGCGAGCGATGCGGCCGTTCGGATGGCCGCGAGCTGCGCAAGCGGTGCGCCCGTTCCGCGAACCCGGCTCGCCAGCGTGTCGGCGCCCGGCGCCGCATTCGTCGCGGCAGCAGGCGACGAGGCGGCACGCTCGAGCAACGTGACGCGACCAGCGGTGAGCGAGGCGAGCGCGGCAGCCGGCGCATCGAGCGCCTCGACACATACCGCCTCGAGGTACTCGCCGAGCACGGTCTCGACGGCGCGCTCCCATCCGGACTCGACATCGAGCGTCGTCGCGAGACGTGGACGGGCGAGGAGCCCGGCCTCACTCAGCCATTCGCGAGCTTTTCCGACCTGGTCCGAGAGTGCCGCGGCCTGCAGCGCCTCGAGCGCCGTGAGCTCCGAGCTCACCGCCTCGCGGTGAGCACGGGCCATACCGAGCTGCGTTTCGGCGTCCAGCAGCGCCCCGCGCGCCGCCTGAACTCTGTCCTGCGCGCCGCGCAGGCCTGCGCTCCTCGCCCGGCTCGCCTCGCGCGTCTGCTCTTCCTCGGCGCTGAGGCGCGCGAGGTGTTCATCCGCCCGCTTCGCCCCGAGTGCGGCCTGCTCGGCGGCCAGGCGCGCCGCCTGGTCCTCGAGACGTAGCCGCTGCTGCGCGAGCTGCTCGATGCGCGCGCGCTCGACCTCGGCGCTCTGCGTAGCGGCATTTGCGAACCGCGTGTGGTCCTCCCAGCGCTGCTGCCACTGCTGCAGCGCTTCTTCCGCCGCCTCGAGCGCGGCGGCAGCCGCGCGCTCATCCCGCTCGGTCGTCTCGAGCTCGGGGGCGAGTGCGGCGAGCTCGGTGCGCACCGCGGCAAGCTCCGACTCGTCACGCGCCGTATGCGCCGCAAGCTCCGCGAGCGTCGCGCTGGTCTGCGCCAGTTCGGTGCGCTGTCGCTCGCGCAACTCGCGGGTGTGCTCGAGCGACTGCTCGAGGCGCGAGATCTCTGCACCGACTTCGTAGTAACGCGCCTGCACCGCCGAGACGCCATCGCTCGCTGCGGCCTGCACCGCGCGTTGCTTCTCGATCGTGGCTTCGGCGGCGCGCAGCGCCGCCAGCTCGGCCTGCAATGCCAGATCCCGCTCGCGCAGCACCGCATCGTGCACCTGCGCGCCGCTGTCGAGGTCGCGCAGCCTCAGCGCCAGCAGCTCCGCACCCAGGCGCCGCTCCTGCTCCCTCATCGCCTGATAGCGGCGCGCCGTAGCGGCCTGGCGCTGCAGGTGGCGGATCTGCTTCTCGACCTCGTCGCGCACATCCTGCAGCCGCTCGAGATTCTCGCGCGTCTCCGCAACGCGCACTTCGGTCTCCTTGCGCCGCTCCTTGTAGCGCGAGATGCCGGCGGCTTCCTCGATGAAGGCGCGCATGTCGTCGCTCTTCGCCTCGATGATCCGCGAGATCATCCCCTGCTCGATGATCGCGTAGCTGCGCGTGCCGAGCCCCGTGCCCAGAAAGAGGTTGGTGATGTCCTTGCGCCGGCAGCGGGTGCTGTTGATGGAGTACACCGAGGTACCGTCGCGACCGACCTGACGGCGCAGGCAGATCTCGCCGTAGCTCGCGTAGGCGCCGCCGATCTTGCCGTCGGTGTTATCGAAAACGAGCTCGACGGAAGCGGTGCCGACCGGCTTACGCGCGGTCGAGCCATTGAACACCACGTCGATCATGCTGTCACCGCGCAGGTGCTTGGCGGACAGTTCGCCCATCACCCAGCGCACGGCGTCTATGACGTTCGACTTACCGCAGCCGTTGGGGCCGACGACGCCGGTGAGATTGCTGGGGAAGTTGATTTGAGTCGGATCGACGAAGGACTTGAAGCCGGCGAGCTTGATCTTGGTCAGCCGCATCGCGTGAGATCTTGCATCGCGTTCTGCCGTGCCGCGGATGGTGTAGTGTAGTGCAATATGTCGCACGCGCCCACATCACAGCTGGAAACTTTTGCGAATCCGAGCGCCGATCGCGACTACACGATCCGCATGCAGATTCCCGAGTTCACATGCCTGTGTCCGCGCACCGGCCAGCCCGACTTCGCGACGCTCGACCTCGAGTTCGTGCCCGACAGGCTGTGCGTGGAGCTGAAATCGCTCAAGCTCTACATCTGGTCTTTCCGCGATCGCGGTGCATATCACGAGGCAGTCACCAACGAGATCGCCGACTACCTCGAGCGCGCCATGCAACCACGCTTCCTGCGCCTGACGGCGCGCTTCAACGTGCGCGGTGGAATCTACACCACCATTGTCGCCGAGCGACGACAAGCGCACTGGCAGCCCGCCGTCGTCGTCACGCTGCCGTGACACGCATCGCTCACTCCGAGCGAGGCCATCCGTGGCCGGCATCCGTGGCCCGCAGAGGCGTTCCCGGCCCGCACTGTACACAACGAGGTCCGCCGGTATAATCGCGCGTTCTTCAATGAGGCTATTGGCATTTTTGAGGAGCAATTGATGCCGGCCAAGAGACCTGCGCCCAAGTCTGCAAAGGGCAAGAAGGCGGCGAGCCGGCCTACCACCGTGAGGAAATCGGCTGCCCGCAAGAGCGAAGGCGTACGCGCGAGATCGCCCGTACCGCACGGCCATGGACAGCCGAGAAAGAACTCGGTCGCACCGAAGAAGGCGCCGCTGCATGCGCCCGAGGGCGATGCCGAATCCAAACCGGAGCCGAAGAAGGTCCTCCGTCCAGCCGCCTCGCCGACGCCACCCTCTCCGGCCACCGGGGTAGCGTCCGCGGTACGCACTGCAGCACCCCAGGCTCCCGCCGAAGGCGACGACGGCGAGCCGCTCGAGCCGGGAAGTCTCCTGGCCGGTCCGCGCAACGTTCAGCCTTACATCGTCAAGCGCGGCGAGCAATACATGAGCAAGGAGCAGCTCGACCACTTCCGCAACATTCTCAATAGCTGGAAGCGTGACCTGATGGTCGAGGTCGATCGAACCGTCTCGCACATGAAGGACGAGGCTGCGAATTTCCCCGATCCCAACGATCGCGCGACCCAGGAAGAGGAGTTCAGCCTGGAGCTGCGTACTCGTGATCGCGAGCGCAAGCTCATCCGCAAGATCGACGAGGCGTTGAAGCGCATCGAGGATGGCTCCTACGGCTACTGTCTGGAGACCGGCGAGGAAATCGGCATCAAGCGCCTCGAAGCGCGGCCGGTCGCAACGCTGAGCATTGAAGCTCAGGAGCGCCGGGAGCGGCGCGAGCGGCAGTACGGCGACCGCGACGACCGCTACCGCTAGGCCCACCCAGGAAATTGCGCGTGCCGCCTCTGGCAAGCGCCGCCCCCCAACCAAGATGCGCAGTTTCCCGGGCGCCCGGAGGGGGAGTGCGGATCGCACACATCAATATGTGGGACGATTTGCCCCATCGCCTACGGGGGCTTTGCATCTAGGCTCCCTGATCGCCGCCCTCGGCAGCTTCGTCGATGCACGCTGCCGCGGCGGCCGCTGGTTGCTGCGGATCGAGGATCTGGACCGCGCGCGTAACGTCCCGGGGACGGCGACGCAGATGCTGCGGACTCTCGAAGCCTTCGGTCTGCATTGGGACGGTGCCGTCGAGTACCAGAGCGAACGCATCGCGCATTATCGCGAGGCGCTCGAGACCCTCACCGCTCGTGGCCTCACGTTCGAATGCAGCTGCACGCGACGCGAGCGCGAGGGCCAGGGCGGATATCCGGGCACCTGCCGCGAGGGGTCTCCCCGGCCGGGGCCGACAGCCACGCGATTCCGTGTAGGCGACGGGACACTCTCCTTCGAAGATCGGGTCCAGGGTCGCTGCACGTTTGGCATGCACGAACGCGGCGACGTCGTCATCCGCCGCCGTGACGGTGTTTTCGCCTATCAGCTGGCGGTGATCCTCGACGATGCCCTGCAGGGAATTACGGACGTGGTCCGCGGCGCCGATCTCCTCGACAGCACGCCCTGGCAGATTTCCCTGCAGCAAGCGCTCGGATTCACGCAGCCCCAGTATCTGCACCTGCCGCTGGTCCTCGAGCCCGACGGGCGCAAGCTCGCAAAATCAAGGCGTTGCATTCCCCTCGACCCCGCTCGGGCCGGCAGGGAGCTCCATCGGGCCCTGAAGCTTCTACGGCAGGACCCTCCGGCCGAGCTCGAGCTCGAGCCAGCCCTGGCAGTCGTGGAGTGGGCCTGCCAGCACTGGCACCCCGAACGGCTGCAGGCGCTGCGGGAGATACGCCTCGCGGCGTAGAGGCAGTGGACCTTCCCGGACAGGGTTCCGCGGGGTGGGCCTCCGCCGGGGCTGACCAGGCCCGGCGATGTTGGAACCTCGCAGTCGAAAGTTAGGTTCCGTACTGCCAAAATGTAATAAGGTAGGGGTCTGCGTTCAGCACTATGGAAGGTGCACAACCCATAGTGAGGGACGGCGATGAGCGAACCGCGCAAGATAAAGAAGTATCCCAACAGGCGGTTGTACGACACGGTCGAAAGCCGCTACATCACCCTCGCCGACATCCGGCGACTGGTGATCGAGCGCATCGACTTCGTGGTCATCGACAAGAAGACGCAGGCGGACATCACGCGCTCCATCCTGCTGCAGGTCATCGCCGAGCAGGAGCACGGCGAGCCGCTCATGAGCCGCGACTTTCTGTCGCAGGTGATTCGCTCCTACGGCCCAGGCGTCCGCAGCGTCATGGGGAGCTACCTCGATCAGAGCCTGAAGCTGTTCGCGACGCAAAGCGTGAGTCGCACCACGCAGGGAACACAGGGCTAAACGTCACCGCCGCAGCGCGGAATTGCCTGCCGGGCGGCTTCGCCTGCCACCCGTGCTGTTGTCCGTCAGCGAGCCGGCTCAGGAGGGTGCGCCGACGTCGCGCATCGAGAGGCGGATGCGCCCCTGGCGATCGACCTCGAGTACCTTGACGCGAATCACGTCGCCCTCTTTCAGCTTGTCGCTGACGCGCTCCACCCGCTCGTTGGAGATCTGCGAGATGTGCACCAGCCCGTCGCGGCCGGGCAGTATCGTGACGAACGCGCCGAAGTCCATCAGGCGAGCAACCTTGCCCTCGTAGACTCTGCCAACCTCGACGTCAGCCGTAATCAGCTCGATGCGGCGCTGTGCCTCGCGCCCCGCTGCGCCGCTCACTGAAGCGATCTTCACCGTGCCATCGCTCTCGATGTCGATGGTAGTGCCGGTCTCCTCGGTGATCTGGCGGATGACGGCACCGCCCTTGCCGATGACGTCGCGGATCTTCTCCGGGTCGATCTTCAGCGTGATGATCGAGGGTGCCCATTCGGACATCTTCTCGCGCGGCTCGCGAATGACGCGGTTCATTTCCTCGAGGATGTGCAGACGGCCGGCGCGTGCCTGATCGAGCGCGACGCGCATGATCTCGGGCGTCACGCCCTCGACCTTGATGTCCATCTGCAGCGCGGTTACCCCGTCTTTGGTGCCCGCCACCTTGAAGTCCATGTCGCCGAGGTGGTCCTCGTCGCCAAGGATGTCGGTGAGCACCTGATAGCGGCTGCCCTCGAGCACCAGGCCCATGGCGACTCCGGCCACCGGTGCCTTGATGGGCACGCCGGCGTCCATCAGCGACAGCGAGGTCCCGCAAACGCTGGCCATCGAGCTCGAGCCGTTCGACTCCAGAATCTCGGAGACCACACGGATCACGTACGGGAAGGTCGTCATGTCGGGCATCACCGCGCTCACGCCGCGCCGCGCGAGGTTGCCGTGACCGATTTCGCGTCGTTTCGGCGAGCCCATCATGCCGGTCTCTCCGACTGAGAACGGCGGAAAGTTGTAGTGCAGCATGAACGGCTCGCGGCGCTCGCCTTCGAGGGCGTCGATGATCTGAGCATCCCGCGTGGTGCCGAGCGTCGTGACGACCAGCGCCTGCGTCTCACCGCGCGTGAACAGCGCCGAACCGTGCGTACGCGGCAGCATCCCGACCTTCACGGTGATCGGGCGAACGGTGCGAGTGTCGCGCCCGTCGATGCGCGGCTCACCGTTGAGGATGCGCTGACGAACGATATTGCTCTCGAGTTTGAAGAGCGTGCTCTCGACCTGCTCGGCATTCCACTTCGCAGCTTCGCCACCGGTGAGCGTCGCGAGAGTCTGTGTCTTGATCTCTCCGAGGCGCGCGTGGCGCTGCTGCTTCTCGGTGATGCTGTAGGCCTGGGCGAGAGCGGCCTGCGCGTGCAGGCTGACCGCGCTGGTCAGCTCCGCCTGCTCGGACGCCGGCTGCCAGCCCCAGCGTGGCTTGCCGGCCTCGGCGGCGAGCTCGCGGATGGCACGGATCGCGACCTGCATCTGCTGGTGGCCGAAGACCACCGAGCCGAGCATGACTTCCTCGGAGAGCTCACTCGCCTCTGACTCCACCATGAGCACGGCGTGCTCGGTACCGGCAACGACCAGGTGCAGTTTCGACTCGCCGAGCTCCTTGGCCGGTGGGTTCAGCAGATACTGCCCGTCACGCCAGCCGACGCGCGCGGCACCGATCGGTCCGTTGAAGGGAATCCCGGAAAGAGCCAGCGCCGCAGAAGCGCCCAGCAGGGCTGGAATGTCGGCATCGATCTCCGGGTCCATCGACAGCACGGTCGCAACGATCTGCACGTCGTTGTAGAAACCGTCCGGGAAGAGCGGCCGGATCGGGCGGTCGATGAGCCGCGAGGTCAGGGTCTCCTTCTCGGTGGGCCGTCCTTCGCGCTTGAAGAAGCCGCCGGGTATGCGTCCGGCGGCGTAGGTCTTCTCGACATAGTTGACGGTGAGCGGAAAGAAGTCCCGCCCCGGCGTCGGTGTCTGTCTGGCGACCGCAGTGACCAGTACCACCGTCTCACCCATCGAAACCCGCACCGCACCGTCTGCCTGACGGGCGATCTCGCCGGTCTCGATAGTTACGGTCTGCGCACCATAAGGAAATGACTTGCTGACAACGCTCACACTCAGTCCTCGAAAAGTGAAAAATTCAGAAGGCCAGAAACTTAAGGGCCGCTGTCGAAGCAGCGGCCCCTAACCGTTCAGCGGCGAAGTCCCAGGCGCTCGACGAGCTCCTGATACTTCTGCGGTTGCGTGGCTCTGAGGTAATCGAGGAGCTTGCGGCGCTGGTTCACGAGCTTCACCAGCCCGCGGCGCGAAGAATGGTCACGCTTGTGCGCCGTGAAATGCTCGCCGAGTCCGTTGATGCGCTCGGAGAGCAGCGCGACCTGGACCTCCGGAGAGCCGGTGTCGGCCGGTCCACGGCGGAACTGTGCGAGTATCCCGCCCTTTTTCTCGCTGCTTAAAGCCATTACGCGATTGTCCTAACTACTTGTCTTAAGAGCCCTTTTAGCAAGCCGCGCATTGTACAGGCCCCGGGAACTTCGGCACAAGCCGATTGGCATGCCGCGTGCTTGCGCGGGTGTACGAGCAGGCCTACGATGATTGATGAGGTGATCACGATGACTAAGCGTTTGATTGCCGGTGCTCTGATCTCAGTTCTGCTCGCGTCCTGCGCCAGCACGCCGCAGGCGACTCCTGCGACGGCTGCGGCGAAACGTCCGCCGGCGGGTTGCGTGAGCGATACCGCGACCCGGCTGCCGGTTCCGGCGGGTGAGTGCGCGGGCGTCGGCAACACTTACACCAAAGAGGACATGGACCGGACCGGACAGGTCTATGCGCAGGATGCTCTGCGCATGCTTGATCCATCGATCACGGCCCGTCCGTAGCCTCAAGCTACGGGGCTCGGTCTGAGAAGCCGGCGCGGATGCACCGCGCCCGACGCCTCGGCGACCCCGATCCCGAAAAAGGCGCCTGTCTGGTCGTAGAGGCGCACGCGCGCCTCGCTCAGGCGCGGCTCGGTCATCACGCTCTGGCCGAGTAGCACGCGCCGCGCCTGGTCGGCGGCGAGATGTACCGCCGGAAGCGCCGCCAGTGCTGCGTCCGGCGCGAGCAGCATCGGCCATTCGCCTCGCGCGCGCTGTGTGGCGATGCTCTCGAGCGTTTGCATGGCTTGCTGCTCGAAGGGCTCGACGTAAATCCTGCGTAGCGCGGTGACGTGCCCGACCGTGCCGAGCATTCCCGCGATGTCCTCGGCAAGCACACGAATATAGGTTCCCTTGGAGCAGAGCGTCTCGAGCTCGAGCACTCCTCCTTCCCCAACAGCAATGAGCCGCAGCTCCGTGAGCTCGATCGGGCGCGGCGCACGCTCGACCGTCACACCGGCGCGCGCCAGCGCATAGAGCGGCTGCCCCTCGCGCTTGAGCGCGGAGTACATCGGGGGAATTTGCTGTCCAACCGCGCGCACGCGCTCGAGTGCCGCTGCGACTGCAGCGGAATCGAGGGTAGGCACCGGCGCGCGCTCGATCACTTCGCCTTCCGCATCGCCGCTCGCGGTACGCGCGCCGAGGGTCATCCGGAACAGGTAACGCTTGCGCGCCGCGCCGAGCTCGCCCGCGATCTTGGTGGCCTCACCCAGGCAGATCGGCAACATGCCGGTCGCCAGCGGATCGAGGCTGCCGACGTGTCCGGCCTTGACCCCTCCGAGGAGCGCGCGCACCCGCTGCAATGCCGCGTTCGATGACAGGCCCAGCTGCTTATCGAGGAGCAGGATCCCGCAGAGCACGAAAGTCGCGACGTCAGCGCCGCCGGCGGCGACGGGCGCCGGCGCGAGGGGCACGATCCGAGTCGGCACCACCGGGGTGAGCGGCACCCCCCGGGCGGTCCGCGCTGTCGGCGCGATCCTCGGAGCCCGCGGGATTCTCGCCGCCGAGGCGATCGCCCGCGACCGCGCGATCGATGAGGTGGGTGAGATGGGCGGCGCCATCGACACTCTCGTCATGAACGAATTCGAGGCGCGGCGCATAGCGCAGCGCGAGCCGCCGTCCGAGCTCGCCGCGCAGAAAGCCGGCCGCGTGGTTCAGCGCGCGACACACCTCATCCGGCGGGTGCTGCGAAGCGAATGGCGTGAAGAAGACGCGCACGCTCCTCATGTCGCCCGCAGCGCTGACCGCGGTGATCGTGACATTGCCGACGCGCGGATCCTTCACCTCGCGCGCGAGCAGAGTCGCCAGCACCCGCTGGATCTCGGACTCTATGCGGTGAGTGCGTGCCTGCGCCATCGTCGGTCTGTAACGTCAATGGTGCGATCGGCGCCAGCGCGGCATCAGCGGGACGGCCGCTGCGGCCTTACTGCAGCGTCCGCGCCACTTCGATGCGCGCAAAGCACTCGATCTGGTCGTTGACTCGCACGTCCTGGTAGTTCTTGACACCGATTCCGCACTCCGTGCCGGCACGCACCTCGTTGACGTCGTCCTTGAAGCGGCGCAGCGACTCGAGCGCTCCCTCGAAGATGACTACGTTGTCGCGCAACACCCGGATCGGGTTGTTGCGGCGGACGAAGCCTTCCGTCACCAGGCAGCCGGCGACCACGCCGAACTTGCTCGAGCGGAACACCTCGCGCACCTGCGCGATGCCGACGATCTGCTCCTTGATCTCCGGCTGCAGCATGCCGGTCATCATCTGCCTGACGTCGTCGATGGCCTCGTAGATGATGCTGTAGTAACGCACCTCGACGCCGGTCTCCTTGACCGCCTCGCGCGCACCGGCGTCGGCGCGCACGTTGAAGCCGATGATGAGCGCGCGCGACGCCGCCGCGAGCTGCACGTCCGAAACGGTGATGCCGCCGAGTCCGCTGGCAATCACCTTCACCTGCACTTCCTCGGTCGAGAGCTTGGTGAGCGCCTCGCGCAGCGCCTCGACGCTGCCCTGCACGTCTCCTTTGATGAGTACCGAGACAACGCCGGCCTTCTCCTCGCCCATCTGTGAGAACACGTCCTCGGCGCGGGTGGTCTGCCGCGCCAGCTTGACGTCGCGGAACTTGCCCTGGCGGTAGAGCGCGACTTCGCGTGCCTTGCGCTCGCTCTCGACCGCAAGCAGCTCATCGCCCGCATTCGGTGCCGTTGACAGACCCAGCACCACCACCGGCATCGACGGCGGCGCTTCGTCCACCGCCTTGCCGTTCTCATCGAACATGGCGCGCACCCGTCCGAACTCGGAGCCTGCGATGATCGGGTCGCCGAGCCTGAGCGTGCCGCGCTTCACCAGCACCGTGGCGACCGCGCCGCGTCCCTTCTCGATGCTCGACTCGATCACCACACCGGCGGCGAGCCCCGAGCGGGGCGCGCGCAGCTCGAGAACCTCGGCCTGCAGCAGTATCGCTTCGAGCAGCTGATCGATCCCCTGTCCGGTACGCGCCGACACTGGCACGAAGATGTTCTCTCCGCCCCAGTCCTCCGAGATCACCTCGTGCTTGGAGAGCTCGGTGCGCACCCGGTCAGGGTCCGCATCGCTCTTGTCGATCTTGTTGACGGCGACCACGATCGGCACGCCCGCGGCGCGAGCGTGCTGAATCGCCTCCACCGTCTGTGGCATCACGCCGTCGTCCGCGGCCACCACCAGCACCACCACGTCGGTGGCGCGGGCACCGCGTGCACGCATGGCGGTGAAAGCCGCGTGGCCCGGTGTGTCGAGGAAGGTGATGACTCCCTTCGGTGTCTCGACGTGATAGGCGCCGATGTGTTGAGTGATCCCGCCCGCTTCACCGGCCGCAACCTTGGTGCGGCGGATGTAGTCGAGGAGCGAAGTCTTGCCGTGGTCCACGTGTCCCATCACGGTGACCACCGGCGGACGCGGCTCGAGGGTCGCTTCGGTGGACGCACCCTGCAGGTCCACTTCGATCTGGTTCTCCTTGAGGAGCTTCGGCGTATGGCCGAGCTCCTCCACCACCAGCACCGCGGTGTCCTGATCGAGCGGCTGGTTGATGGTGGCCATCACGCCCATGTTCATCAGGACCTTGATGACCTCGGTCGCCTTGATCGCCATCTTCTGAGCGAGCTCGGCCACGGTGACGGTCTCGCCGATGCCGACTTCGCGCACGACGGGCGCCGTGGGCATCTCGAAGCCGTGCTTGCCCTCGGCGGACGCCGGTACCATGCGCGCCTTGGCACGACGCTTTTTCTTGTAGCGCGAGCTGACGTCGCCGGTAACGTGCAGCTCCTGGCGGCCGTAACGGGTCTGTTGTCCGTCGGCAGCAGCGGCGGCGGCAGCAGCGGGTGCAGCAGCACTGGCGGCGGGACGCTCGCGGGGCGCCGCAGGGACTGGCGCCGGCAGCGGTCGCTCACGCTCGGCTGCGCGCTCGCCTGGGCGCTCGCCTGGGCGGCGGTCGTGTTCCTCGCGCTCGGTGCGACGGCGTGCCTCATCGTCGCGGCTGCGCTGCTCGGCAACCCGTCGCGCGTCCTCGGCAGCGCGCCGGCGCGCTTCCTCTTCCTCTACACGGCGGCGATTCTCGGCCTCAAGCCGCTCGCGCTCGCGCCGCTCCGCGTCGGCGCGCTCGCTCTCGGCGCGCGCCGCTTCCTCCGCCTCGCGGCGGCGGTTATCGATCTCGTCCTGCTGGGCGCGCGCCTGCTCCTCGAGCACGTCGCGCTTGATGTAGGTGCGCTTGCGTCGCACCTCGACGTTCACCGTACGGGCGCGGCCCTGGTTGCTGGCGAGCTTCAACTCGCTCTGCGTCTTGCGCTTGAGCGTGATGCGACGCGGCGCGCCGTCGCCATCGCTATCGCTGCCGTGACTGCGGCGCAGGTGCGTGAGGAGCTCGAGCTTCGCATCGTCGCTGATACGCGCGTCGGGCCCGGCGACCTTGATGCCGGCCTGGTCGAGCTGCACCAGCAGCCTGTCGACCGGCACCTTGAGGACTTCGGCAAACTGGGAAACGGTAACTTCTGCCATAGCGATTCAGTTCCTCGTGCCGGCGCTCAGTTGCCGGCCTCGAACCACGGCGCACGCGCGGTCATGATGAGTTTCGCGGCGCGGTCGGCGGCGAGTCCCTCGATATCCGCGAGCTCGTCGACCGACTGCTCGGCGAGATCCTCGCGCGTGCGCACTCCACGGCGCGCCAGGGTCAGCGCCAGGTCGGGGCTCATGCCCTCGAGCAGCAGCAGGTCATCGGCGGGCATCGATTGGTCGAGAGTCTCTTCGCTCGCGATCGCCTGCGTCAGCAGCACGTCACGCGCACGGTTACGCAGTTCCTTGACGATGTCCTCGTCGAACTCTTCGATCGCCGCGAGCTCTGCCTGCGGCACGTAGGCGATCTCCTCTATGGTCGAGAAGCCCTCCTGGGCGAGGATCGTGGCGACGTCCTCGTCGACGTCGAGCTGCTTCATGAAGTTCTGCACCAGCTCCTTGGACTCGGTCTCGCTCTTGGCCTCGGCATCCGACTCGGTCATCACGTTCAGGTCCCAGCCGCTCAGCTGGCTTGCGAGGCGGATGTTCTGGCCGCCGCGGCCGATGGCCTGCGAGAGTTTGTCCTCCGCCACCGCGATGTCCATGCTGTGGGCGTCTTCGTCCACCACGATCGACATGACCTCGGCCGGCGACATGGCGTTGATCACGAACTGCGCCGGGTTGTCGACGTAGGGAATGATGTCGACGCGCTCGCCGGCGATCTCGTTCGAGACCGCCTGCACGCGCGAACCACGCATGCCGACGCAGGCACCGACCGGGTCGATGCGCGGGTCGTTGCTGCGCACGGCGATCTTGGCGCGTATCCCCGGATCGCGGGCGGCGCCGAGGATCTGGATCAGGCCCTGACCGACCTCCGGGACCTCGAGCTTGAAGAGCTCGATGAGGAACTCCGGGGCGGTGCGCGTCAAAAAGAGCTGCGGACCGCGCGGCTCCGAGCGCACCTCCTTCAGAAACGCCTTGATGCGGTCCTGCGGCTTGGCCTGCTCGCGCGGAATCATGTCGGTGCGCGGCACGAAACCTTCGGCATTCGAGCCGAGGTCGATGTAGATGCCGTTGCGGTCGACGCGCTTCACGACTCCGCCGACCAGAGTACCCACACGGTCGCGGTAAGCCTCGACCACCTGGGCCCGCTCGGCTTCGCGCACCTTCTGTACGATCACCTGCTTGGCCTGCTGGGCGGCGATGCGCCCGAAGCCGACCGACTCCATCGGCTGCTCGACGAATCCGCCCGGCTGGATTTGTGGGTCGAGGTCGACCGCGTCATCGAGCCTGAGCTCGCGCTCTGGAACCTCGAGCTCCTTGGAATCGTCGGCAAAGACCTTCCAGCGGCGAAACGTGTCGTAGTCGCCGCTCTTGCGATCGATGGCCACGCGCACGTCCCACTCCTCGCCATGCTTCTTGCGCGTGGCGGAAGCGAGCGCGGCTTCGAGCGCCTCGAAAATCACTTCTTTGTCGACGCCCTTCTCGTTGGACACGGCATCGACCACCATCAGGATCTCTTTGTTCACCCGTCGTACCTCAGGACGCCAGACGCGCCTTGCCAATCTCATTGAAAGCCACAGCCACGTGCTCGCGATCGACCTCGAGCGCGATGCCAGCGTCATCAACCGTCAGCAACATTCCGGTATAGCGCCGCCGGCCGGCACGCGGCTCCTTGAGCTCGACGAACACCCGCGCGCCCACGAAGCGCCCGAAGTGCGCCTGCGTACGCAGCACCCGATCGAATCCCGGCGAAGACACCTCGAGCGTATAGCCGGTCGGGATCGGGTCCTCGACGTCGAGGAGCGCCGACAGCTCACGGCTGACGCGCGTGCAGTCATCGACCGTAACGCCCCCTTCCCGGTCGATGAACACCCGTACCAATGCATGCGCGCGGCCCGAACCATATTCGAGCTCGACCAGCTCGAACCCGAGCCGCTCCACTGCCGGTTCGATGAGGGCGATAAGCCCCTCTCGCAAGGTCCCGGTCACTCCTCACCCCGTGTCTGTGCGCCAAACAAAAATGGGCCTTAAGGCCCACCAAAAAGCAAAAAGCCCCATGGGGGGCTTTCCGTCAGTCCACATTCGGGGGTATCTGCGGAGCGTCTTGAGCGACCTCGCCGACACCAGCCACCCGTCCCCGCAGGCAGCTCGTACCGCCCACGGAAGGCGGCGCATTCTACCCAAGTGAGGCGGGCGAGGGAACAGCGCCGTAAACGTGGTAGACGGGGCATGACCGCCGGCGCCACCTCCGCCGCAGGCGGACCCCTGCACTCCCATGCCCTGCAGCACGTACCTGTATAGACAGGTTGCCGCCCGCCGTGTAACCATTGCCGCTGGATCGAGCCCCGAGGAAGCCCGTGCAGCCCGCTGCCACCGCCCGCTACCTGCAGGTGAAGCACTTCATTCTCGACCAGATCGCAGGCGGGGCGCTGCGCGCCGGCGAGCGCGTCCCTTCCGAGAACCAGCTCACCCGCGCGCTCACCGTCTCGCGCATGACTGCCAATCGCGCGCTGCGGGAGCTGGCGGCCGACGGCGTGCTGGTCCGGGTTGCGGGCGTCGGCACCTTCGTCGCCGAGCAGCGCGTGCACGCGCACCCCCTCGAAGTGCGCAACATCGCCGACGAGATCCGCAGCCGCGGCCACGAATACCGCGTGCGCATCGTCACTCTCGAGCGCCTCAGCGCCACGCACGAGCTCGCGGAGCGGTGCGGCGTCAAGCCCGGCACCGCGCTCGATCACTCGCTTCTCACGCACTTCGCAGACGGCGCTCCGCTTCAGGTCGAGGAGCGCTACGTCAACCCGCAGGTGGCACCTGGGTATCTCGCCAACGATTTCGCCCGGGTGACACCTCACGAGTTTCTGGTCCGCATCGCCCCGCTGCAACGGGCCGAGCACACCGTGCGCGCCGTGGTGCCGGAGCGGCGCATGCGCCGGCTGCTGAAGCTCGAGCCGGGAGAGGCGTGCCTGCTCATCCTGCGGCGCACCTTCTCCAATGGGCGCGTCGCGAGCGTTGCCGATCTCTATCATCCGGGCTCGCGCTACGAGCTCGTGGCCACCTGTCAACCGAGGTCCTCATGACCAGCCCATCCGCCCGCCTGCCGCTACGCGCCCCGCGGGGCAGCCAACTCTCCTGCCGAAGCTGGCTCACGGAAGCACCGCTTCGCATGCTGATGAACAACCTCGATCCGGAGGTCGCCGAGCGGCCGGGCGAGCTGGTCGTCTATGGCGGCATCGGCAAGGCCGCCCGCAACTGGACTTGCTATGAGCAGATCGTGACTGCGCTGCGCGCGTTGAAGGAGGACGAGACGCTCCTCATCCAGTCCGGCAAGCCGGTCGGCGTCTTCCGCACGCACGCCGACGCCCCGCGCGTGCTGCTCGCCAACTCGAACCTGGTGGCACGCTGGGCCGACTGGGAGCATTTCAACGAGCTCGATAAAAAAGGGTTGATGATGTTCGGTCAGATGACCGCGGGCTCCTGGATCTACATCGGCAGCCAGGGAATCGTACAGGGCACGTACGAGACCTTCGTCGAGCTCGGGCGCCGGCACTATGACGGCAACCTCGCCGGACGCTGGATCCTCACCGCCGGCCTTGGCGGCATGGGGGGAGCCCAACCCCTCGCGGCCACCATGGCAGGCGCCTCGATGCTCGCCATCGAGTGTCGCCCCGAGCGCATTGCCAAGCGCCTGCAGACCCGTTACCTCGACGTCGAAGCGCGCAGCCTCGATGAGGCGCTCGAGCGACTTGCGCGTGCGCGTGAGAGCGGAAAACCGCTGTCGGTCGGACTTCTCGGCAACGCCTGCGACGTGCTGCCCGAGCTGCTGCGGCGCGGAGTGCGCCCGGATGCCGTCACCGACCAGACCTCCGCTCACGATCCGGTGAACGGATATCTGCCGCGCGGCTGGAGTCTGGAGAAGTGGGACCGCCTGCGCAGCGCCGACCCCGCGCAGGTGGCGCGCGAGGCACGCAGCTCGATGCGCGTTCACGTCGAGGCGATGTTGGCCTTCCAGAAACTCGGCATCCCTGTCTTCGATTACGGCAACAACCTGCGACAGATGGCATACGACGAAGGCCTGAAAGATGCCTTCGCCTTCCCGGGTTTCGTGCCGGCCTACATGCGCGGTCTCTTCTGCCGCGGGCTCGGGCCCTTCCGATGGGCTGCGCTCTCAGGGGATCCGGAAGACATCTACCGTACTGATCAGAAAGTACGGGAGCTGCTGCCGCAGGACACCCACCTGCACCACTGGCTCGACATGGCTCGCGAGCGCATCCAGTTCCAGGGCCTGCCGGCGCGCATCTGCTGGGTGGGTCTCGGCGATCGTCATCGGCTGGGGCTCGCGTTCAACGAGATGGTGGCGCGCGGCGAGCTGAAGGCGCCGATCGTCATCGGCCGCGACCACCTCGATTCAGGCTCGGTGGCGAGCCCCAACCGCGAGACTGAGGCGATGCGCGACGGCTCGGATGCAGTCGCCGACTGGCCGCTGCTGAATGCGCTGCTCAACACGGCGAGCGGGGCGACCTGGGTATCGATCCACCACGGCGGCGGAGTCGGCATGGGCTACTCACAGCACGCCGGCCTGGTGATCGTCTGCGACGGCACCCCCGCGGCGGCGCGGCGCATCGAGCGAGTGCTGTGGAACGACCCGGCCAGCGGCGTGATGCGCCACGCGGATGCCGGCTACGAAAGCGCGATAGCGTGCGCCCGCGAGAAGGGGCTGAACCTGCCCTTCCTCGCGAGCTGAGACTCTCGCGGGTCAGTGTCGATGAGCGCTCGCCTCAGGCTCTGGCGAAACGCGCAGCTCGTCACCGGCGAGCCGCGCACGCCCCGTATCGCCCGCGGCGCCCTCCTCACTCGCGGAGACCGGATCGAATGGGTCGGCGAGGAGGCGGCGCTGCCCGCCGCGACGGTGGACGAGACGCACGATCTCGGCGGCGCCTGGGTCACCCCAGCGCTCGTCGACTGCCACACGCACCTGGTCTTCGCCGGCACACGCGCCGATGAATACGCGCAGCGGCTGCGTGGCGTCTCGTACGAGCACATCGCCCGAGCGGGCGGCGGAATCCTCTCGAGCGTCAAGGCCGTGCGCGCGGCAGACGAGGAGCAACTGTTCGCTGACAGCGCGCCGCGGTTGGCAGCGCTGATCGCCGAAGGCGTCACGACCGTCGAGATCAAGTCAGGCTACGGGCTGACCCTAGAGGACGAGGCGAAAATGCTGCGTGTCGCGCGCGCGCTCGGCCGCTCCTTTCCGGTCACGGTGCGTACGACGCTGCTCGCCGCGCACACGTTGCCACCCGAGTACCGCGGCCGCGCCGACGCATACATCGAGACGATCGCTACGGACTGGCTCCCGGCACTGGTGCGAGAGGGCCTGGTCGATGCCGTCGACATCTTCTGTGAGGGCATTGCCTTCAGTCCCACGCATGCGGAGACCTTGTTCGCCGCTTCACGGTCCCTCGGCGTACCGGTGAAGATGCATGCCGAGCAGCTCAGCAATCTCGGCGGCACGCTCCTCGCCACTCGCTACGGCGCCTTCTCCTGCGATCACCTCGAGTTCGCCGGCGAACGGGAGGCCGTGGCGCTCGCGCACGCCGGGACAGTGGCGGTGTTGTTGCCCGTCGCTTTCTATTGTCTCGGTGCGTCCCGGGTGCCGCCGGTCGCGGCGCTGCGCGAGGCCGGCGCCGCGATCGCGCTGGCGAGCGACTGTAATCCGGGCTCGGCTCCTTGCACGTCGCTGTTGACGGCGATGAGCATGGGCACAAGGCTTTTCGGGCTGACGGCCGATGAGGCGCTCCTCGGTGTCACGCGCCACGCCGCGCAGGCCCTCGGGCTTGCGCACGAGCGTGGCACGCTCGAGACCGGGAAGGCTGCGGACTTCGTGGTCTGGAACGTGCGCGCGCCTGAGGAGCTCGGCTATTGGATCGGCTTCAATCCCCGCCGGACCGTGGTCCGCGCGGCCGAGGTGCTGCGATGGCCGAATCAGAACCCCTGAAGCTGGGCGAACGACCGCTGCGGCTCTGCGATCTGCGCCGTGCCTACGAGGGGCCCGTTGCGGTCACTATCGAGCCATCCGCCCTCGCGGCGGTGCGCGCGGCCCACGACGTCACGGTGCGGCTCGCTGCGGACGAAGCGCCGGCCTATGGGATCAACACTGGTTTCGGGCTGCTGGCCAGCAAGCGCATTGCGCCCGCGCAGCGGGCGTTACTGCAGCGCAACATCATTCTCTCGCACAGCGCAGGCGTCGGCCCGCTGCTCGATGACGCGGTGGTGCGGCTCACGCTCGTTCTGAAGCTCGCCAGTCTCCTGCAGGGGTTCTCGGGCATCAGCCCGGAGCTGGCGCGTTTCCTCGAAGGACTCATCAACTCAGGGCTCCTGCCCTGCGTGCCTGCACAAGGCTCGGTCGGCGCCTCGGGCGATCTCGCCCCGCTCGCGCATCTGTCGCTCGCCGTACTCGGGCTTGGCAACGTACGCCGCCAGGGCGAGGTGCTGGCCGCGTCCGAGGCTCTCGCCCAGTCAGGACTCACCCCGCTCACCCTCGGGCCGAAGGAGGGACTCGCGCTTATCAACGGTACGCAGGTGTCAACGGCGCTGGCGCTCGCCGGATTGTTCGAGCTCGAGATAGTGTTTGCCGGTGCGGTGGTGAGCGGAACGTTGTCCCTCGATGCGCTGCAGGGGAGCGATGCGCCGTTCGACGCGCGCATCCACCACCTGCGGGGTCACGACGGCCAGGCACGGGTTGCGCAGGTGTATCGGGAGCTGCTCGCGGGCAGCGCGATCCGCGAGTCGCACCGCACCTGCTCGCGCGTGCAGGACCCGTACTCATTGCGCTGCCAGCCTCAGGTGATGGGGGCCTGCCTCGACCTCATGGCCCAACAGGCAGCCACCCTGACAACCGAAGCGAACGCCGTGACGGACAACCCGCTCATCTTCCCCGACACGGGCGAAGTGCTCTCGGGCGGCAACTTTCACGCGGAGCCCGTGGCCTTTGCGGCCGATATCCTCGCGCTCGCCTGTGCGGAAATCGGCTCCATCACGGAGCGGCGAGTCGCTCTGCTGGTCGATCCCAAGATGAGCGGGCTGCCCGCGTTCCTGACCCCCGACAGTGGAGTCAACTCCGGCTTCATGATGGCGCAGGTGACGGCGGCGGCGCTCGTTGCGGAGAACCGGATGCTGTGCCATCCGGCGAGCGTCGACAATATTCCGACCTCGGCCAACCAGGAAGACCACGTCAGCATGGCCACGCACGGTGCGCGGCGCCTGCTCGGGATGACGGGCAATGCCGCTCAGATCGTAGCCATCGAGTTCCTGGCCGCCTGTCAGGGAATCGACCTGCGTGCCCCGCTGAAGACATCGGCGCCGCTGCAGAGCGCACACAGCGCGCTGCGGCTCAAAGTCCCCTTCGCCGCTAGCGACCGCTTGCTCGCTCTGGACATAGAGGCAGCCGCAGCCGTCGTGCGCCGGCCAGAGCTGCTCGCGCTCGCGACGCCGCTTCTTCCGAGCTATCGCTGATCCCGCCGCGCGGCGGCGTCCGTGCGGAGCGGCCGGCCGGCTTTGGACGCGGTCGGTTACCGGGCCGAACCGCGCGGTCGGTTTTGGCGCGTTCCGTGACCTGCCGATACGCGATGTCCAGGCAACAGTTATAATCTCCTGCCGCATTATGTCAGGGACCGAAGTGTTGCGGTCACGCAACACGAGACACATGGAGGGACGAGTGATGAGGCGTTTTCTTTTTGGTCTTTTGATCGCGAGCACCCCGCTGCTCAGCCACGGCGGGGACGAGGTCGGCCATTGGTATCTTGAGCCGTACATCGGCGGCATGACCCCGGATGCCGGCTGGCAGACGAAGGAAGGCGTGAACCTCGATTACGGACTCGCGATCGGCAAGAACCTGTCCGGCGACTGGAGTCTCGAGCTCAACCTGAATGGGGCACGCCCCCACTTTCAGGATGCTCCCGGTCACCTCGGGATGTACGGCGAGTCACTCGATCTGCTGCGAGTGTGGAACCGCTCCGGGGTGTTTGCGCCTTACATCGAGTTCGGCGCCGGCGCGCTCGAGGTTGACCCGAGCGGGGGCAGCAACCACGGCTTCTTCATGGCGCAGGCAGGGATCGGAGCGTTCATCAAGCTGTGGGAGAACGCCGATGCCTCGCGCAGCCTCATGTTGCGCCCGGATCTGCTGGCGCGCGGCGACCGCTTCACGCAATCCGACAGCAAGACTGACTACCTCTACACCGTCGGGCTGGTGTTCACCTTCGGCCCCGGCACTCCGCCGCCGCCGCCGCCAGCAGCAGCGCCACCGCCTCCCCCGCCTCCACCGCCACCACCTCCCCCGCCGCCGGTGCAAAAGGTCGTCTGCCCCACGGGGGAGGTGCCCGCTCCCGGCGTCGCGGTCGACGCGAACAACTGTCCGTTGAAGGGGGATGTCGTACTCGAGGGGGTCAACTTCCAGACCAACTCAGCCGAGCTGACCGGTGAGTCGAAGCCGATCCTCGACAACGTCGCCAAGGGGTTGCGTG
>Ga0307476_10000830_pt1 | contig 21141 bp, 16 predicted proteins | sample atmos_gasesECM2C_2_FD_203314 | JGI IMG/M metagenome (GOLD analysis project Ga0307476, IMG submission 203314) | Hardwood forest soil microbial communities from Morgan-Monroe State Forest, Indiana, United States - atmos_gasesECM2C_05 | ecosystem: Environmental > Terrestrial > Soil > Temperate...
TCAGCGACACGATGGTGAATCCGATCTCGCCTGCGCCCTTGAGCGCCGCCTCGAGCGGCTTCATGCCCTCCTCGATGTAGCGCGAGATGTTCTCGATCATGACGATCGCATCGTCGACCACGAAGCCAGTGGATATGGTGAGCGCCATGAGCGAGAGGTTGTTGAGGCTGAACCCCAGGAGGTACATGGCCGCCAGCGTGCCGACCAGCGACAGCGGCACCGACAGGCTCGGAATGATGGTGGCCGGCACGCTGCGCAGGAACAGAAAGATGACGAGCACCACCAGCACCACGGCGAGCGACAGCTCGAACTCCACGTCGTGTACGGAAGCGCGGATAGTGTTGGTGCGGTCGGTGAGGATCGTGACCTCGGCGGCGGACGGCAGCGAGTCGGACAACTGCGGCAGCAGCTTCTTGATGCGGTCGACGACCTGGATGACGTTCGCGCCCGGCTGTCGCTGGACGTTGAGGATGATGCCGGGGGTGTTGTTCACCCAGCCCGCGAGGTAGACGTTCTCCGCGCCGTCCACCACCTGCGCGACGTCCGAGAGCCGCACCGGGTTGCCGTTCTTGTAGGCGACGACGATGGTCTGGTAAGCCTCCGGGCTCTGGATCTGGTCGTTGGCGTTCAGGGTCCACGAGCGCGCCGGTCCATCGAGCGTGCCTTTCGGCGAGTTGACATTGGCGTTGCTGATCGTGGTGCGCAGGTCATCGATGTTGAGTCCGTAGGCGGCAAGCGCACGCACGTTGGCGACGACGCGCACCGCCGGACGCTGCCCGCCCGAGACGCTCACCAGACCCACGCCCTCGATCTGCGAGATCTTCTGCGCCATGCGCGTGTCTGCGAGGTCCTCCAGCTGCGTGAGCGGCAGAGTCTTGGAGGTGATGCCGAGGGTGAGGACCGGCGCGTCCGCCGGGTTCACCTTGGCGTAGATGGGCGGGGCGGGAAGATCGGAAGGCAGCAGGTTGCCCGCAGCGTTGATCGCCGCCTGCACCTCCTGCTCGGCGATGTCGAGGCTCAACGACAGGCTGAACTGCAGCGTGATCACCGATGCCCCACCGGAGGAAGTCGAGGACATCTGGTTCAGCCCCGGCATCTGCCCGAATTGCACTTCGAGCGGCGCGGTCACGGAGGAGGTCATGACCTCGGGGCTCGCGCCCGGGTAGAAGGTCTGCACCTGGATCGTCGGGTAGTCGACCTCAGGCAACGCCGACAGGGGCAGAAAGCCGTAGGCCACGATACCGGCCAGCAGGATCGCCACCATGAGCAGCGACGTCCCGACCGGTCGCAGGATGAAGAGGCGCGACGGGTTCACGCGGTGCCCCGAAGTTCCTCAGTTGCCGGAGGAGTTGCCGCTCTGTGGGCGGTGCTGGTGCTGGACCTGCTGCTGCCCGGAAGGCGTGCCGCCGGCGCCCGGCGCTTTCGGCTGCGGCAACATCACTTTGGCGCCATCCTTGAGCTTGTCGGCCCCGTCGACGACCAACCGCTCGCCGACCTTGAGGCCCTGCGTGACGGTGATGTTGTTGGCATCGCCGGGGCCTAAGGTCACCTTACGCACGTTGACGGTGCTGTCCGCGTTGATCACGTACACGTAGGTACCGGGCGCGCCGCGCTGGATGGCAGCCTGCGGCACGAGGGTCGCGCCGTGCATCGTATCGAGCAACAGCACCACGTTCACGAACTGCTGCGGGAAGAGCGTTTCGTCGGTGTTGGGAAAGACCGCCTTCAACTTGATGGTGCCGGTGGTGGGGTCGATCTGGCTGTCCACTGACTGGAGGGTGCCAGTGGCGAGCTGCGTGGTGACGGTGCGATCCCAGGCGGTCGCGGTGAGCGGCTGGCCGGCGCGCACCTGCTTCATGAGTTGCGGGATCGAGTCCTCGGCGACAGTAAATACGACGGTGATCGGTTGCATCTGCGTGATGACTACGAGTCCGTTGGGCTCGCTGGGAGTCACGTAGTTGCCGACGTTGACCTGCTGCAGCCCGACGCGTCCGCCGATCGGTGAAGTGATATGGCAGTAGACCAGATTGAGTCTTGCGGCATCGATCTGGCCCTGATCCGTCTTGACGTTGCCCTCGTCCTGGTTGACCAGGGACTTCTGCGTCGCGAGCTGTTGCTCGGCGATCGAGTCTTGCGACCATAGGGTCTGGTAGCGATTGAGGTCGATATGGGCGTTGTCGAGCAGCGCCTTATCGCGAGCGAGGGCGCCTTCGGCCTGCTCGAGCGCGACCTGGTATGGGCGCGGATCGATGAGGAACAGCGCATCGCCCACCTTGACCTGCTGACCTTCCTTGAAAAGGATCTTCTGGATCTGGCCGCTGATCTGGCTTTGCACCGTTACCGTGGCGAGCGGGGTCACCGCACCGAGCCCCGAGAGTGTGATGGGCATGTCACCGCTTTGAACGCTCGCGGCGACGACCGGCATCGGGCCGCCCGTCGCGAATCGACCGCCGGGGGGCTTACTTCCGCCCTTCGGGGTGAGGAGCCAGGCGAGCAGGACGAGCAGCAGCAGGACCGCCACGATGACGAGAACCCTGCGGCCGGTGAGGCTCCTGCGCCACGCCGGCCGCGTGTCGCTCTCCAGCGCATCGCCCTGGGTCGGATAACGGTTGATGTCGTTCATAGGCGTGGCAGCACGTCAGAGACTGCCGGTAAGGTACACAATTCAATTGCCATAATGCGGGGCCGCGTGGCTTCACGGCCCCTGCGGAGGGCAGTGCGCAAGTTCGCATACCGGCGCTGCAACATAGGTATCCGACTCGCAAGGAAATGCAAAAAAGTCTTTAAGGCAGGCGGGGCAACCAGGCTCCCGTTGCGGACCGTGACAGGATCGCCAAGCGGCCGGGATGGGGCCTGCTAGGCCCTACAGAAAGGCGAACGGCTCCCACGAGGGAGCCGCCCCTTAACTCTCCAGAGGTTTTAAAGTCCGCTCAGCGGAGCTCGAGCAATCAGCCGTCAGCGACGGCGACGGCGAGCGATCCCTAAGCTTCCGATACCGAGGGCGAGCAGCGCGAGCGTCCCGGGCTCAGGCACCGATGACACCGCCGGAGCGCTGGTTGCGCTGTCCATGCGGGTCATCATCGTGTCACGCGGACGGGGGTCCGCCGACGCGCTGGTGAACGCCACTACTGCAGCCAGACCCGCTGCGATCAACATTATCTTCTTCATCGTTCGATCCTCCAGAGACCGATCCTTAGCCATCTACGCTGCGCCGTCCGCTTGATTCGTGGATATTGTTGCAATCCTTGTGCCGCGTGAGAGAGCTTACTTCAGTGGCAAGTACTTGCAAGCGCTTCATGACATAAGTACCTGAGGCTGCGCCATTCTTTTGTAAATAGTCCCGACGCCGCCTACCAGAGCGCTGGCTATGCTTCTGAAGCTTCTGGCTGACTGCTTGGCACCATAACCACTGTCGAGTGTGCAGCCCATCACGTGAGGCATGTGCGGCCAATCACAGGGTGACACAAAGCGCCCGACTTGATGTCGGATGTCGGAGCCTCGCGACACACTTTTATCAGAAATATCAAGTAGTTAATGGGCTAAAATACCTTGTTAAATGGGGGGCGTCGGGTGGTCGCGACGCACCCGCCGCCGCAACTGCGCGCCAGCGCCTCGGTAGCTGCAGCCGCGTTCACCCGCCTCGAGCACAACCCGATGAAAGTCGAGGCAAAAATCTTCGCGGGCATGCCCTTTGCTCTTCTCTGATCTGGCCGCGCGCGGCTCTTCGCTTGCTACCGCCGCGGATTTTCAGGTGCTTGCAAGGTCGGTCACGGGGGCCGGCCGGGGGAGGGTTTGTCTTGAAAATCTTGGAGAGTCTCAAGGGAACGGCCTTGCTGGTGGTGGCGCTCGGCGCCTTGCTCGCAGGCTGCGATGGATCGGATGGTTCGGCCGCCACGGCGAGCGCCGCCAGTGCGGCCACGACTCCGCAGGCGTCTAACACGCTCGTAACGCGCGGCGCAACGACGACGGCGCGCGGTGGCACAAGCAGCACCGGGACGACCAGCGACACTAGCGGTCAGTCCACCACCAGCAGCGCGCCGAAGGACAGTCAGGGGATCAGCGGCAACGCCACGGTCTCTTGGGATGCTCCGACTTCGAATACCAATGGGTCGGCGCTGACGGACTTATACGGCTACCGTATCTATTACGGGTCCAGCGAAGGCGAGATGACGGAAACGGTGCAGATCACCAACGTCGGCATTCAGACCTACGTCATCGAAAATCTCAAGGCGGGCACCTGGTACTTCGCCGTGCAGGCGCTGAACATCGACGGCACTGAGAGCCCCCTTTCGGACGTCGTCTCGAAGAGGATCGGCTAGCCGGCCGGCCAGTCGGCCGCGGTACGCGCCGTCCGCCGCGGCGCATAGCACCGCACGTAAGATAGGCGCATGACGGCGAATGGTTTCGGTCGCTTGGCGCTTATCGCGGGCCTCGCGTGCACGGTCGCGCTGATTTGCTGGCCGAGCTCGGTGCTCCTCGGCGACAGGTGGGCCGACACCGTCAATCTCGGCTATACGCACGGCTGGCTCGTGCTCGGAATCTGCGCCTGGCTCGTCTGGCGCTCACACCGCGAGCTTGCAGCCGCGGCTCGGCAGCGCTCAGCGTGGGCTTTCTCATTGCTCGCGGCCGCGATGCTCGGCTGGCTCGTGTGCTACCGGGCGAGCGTCGAGATCGTGGAACTCATGCTGGTTCCCGTCATCTTCTGGCTCGCCGTGGCCGCCGCTCTCGGTTGGGCGGTCGCGCGAGCGGTGCTGTTTCCCGCTGCGTTCTTCTGCTTCGCAGTACCAATCTGGGACCCGACCTTACTCAGGTACCTCACTATTCACGCGGTGCACGGCATGCTGCGGGTGACGGGGCCGACCGCCGCGTTCGCCGGCGATGTCATCAGAATCCCCAACGGCACGTTCGTGATCGAGGAAGGCTGCAGCGGCGTGCATTTCATGATTGTCGGGCTGGCCGTGGCCGCGCTCTATGGCGAGCTCGAGCGTGACCCATGGCGCATTCGTCTGCGTCAGCTCGCGCTGATCGCGGTGCTGGCGGCGATCGCCAACTGGATACGCGTCTATACCGTGATCGAAGCGGGTTATCTCACCGACATGCGGAGCTACCTGGTACGGGTGAGCCACTACGGTTTCGGTTGGTGCGTCTTCGCGGTAGCGCTGATCATCTTTTTCTGGCTCGCCCCGCATCTGCGTCGCGGTGCATCCGTCGGATCGGTCGATGCTGCGGAGCCTGAGCACGCCGCCGCAGCGGCGCTGTCGCGAGAGCTTCGTCTGCGCCCCGATCTGATCGGGTTTGCCGGCGCCGTATCGCTCATCGTCGCGGTGCCGGCTGTGAGTGCACTCGCGCGTATCGGTCATCCCGCCAGGGCGGATGGCGCGCTTGTCGCCGCGATGAGCGCTACAGATCCGCCGCCGCGCTGGCATCTGCTGGCGGACCGGGAACCATCAGAATGGTCGCCGCGGTTTCCCGGGGCGAGTGAAGCGCGGCTGATCGAATTTGCCGATGCAGCCGGCCGGAGAATCGAAGTGCTCACGGTGACGTATCGGGAGCAGCGCGACGGCGCCGAGTTGGTCGGCGAGAGCAGCTCTCTGCTCGGCGATCGGCTGGAGCCGCAAGCAGAGGAGCTCATCAACAGCGGTATCGGTGTATTCCGTGAGACTGAAGTTGCCGACCGAAAACAGGCTCGCTCGTTGTTGTGGTGGCGGTACGAAGTTGCGGGACGCCAGCTGGTCAGCCCGCCTCTCGAGCAGTTGTGGTTCGGCTTCAATGCACTCTTCTCGCGTCCGCCGGCGCAGCTGATCGCGCTGCGCACCACCTGCGGCGACGATTGTGGCGCTGCGCGGGGCGTGCTGAGCGAGTTCGTCGCGAACAGTGGCGTGCACTGACGGAGGGCTCTCGAAGCAAGGCGCGGATGCTGCTGCGTGTCCCACTGAACATATATCGACTGTGGCGTTCTCTTACCCCGCATTCGCGAGGCGCAAGCAGCACGGTGCCCGCTGGCGCGTGCGAATTCTCATCGCGACGGCTAAGCTTTGCTTGTCGTAACGAGGAGACGCTTCGGAACGCCACGAGTGCTGTACAACACTCGGAAAACAACACGTGTACAGGTGCGGTTCATCTCGGCGGCAACGACGATATCGAGCGACGATTTGAACGCGCCACGTACGCAAGCTTCTGATAGGCTCATCGGCGTGAAATGGGGATACATCAAGGTACAGCCGCGCTCAGCTATGCTCTGCAGCGGGCTGCTAGCCGGTGCTCTCCTCGTTGGTTGCGCTTCGAGCCAGCCGGTTCAGCCGGCCGCACCGCCGAGCGCAGCGGCGGCCAAGGCCACCGAGAGCAACTACATCATCGGACCCGGCGACACTCTGGAGGTATTCGTGTGGCGCAGTCCGGATTTGTCCGTGACAGTGCCCGTACGCCCTGACGGAAAGATATCCACGCCGCTGGTCGAGGATATGGTGGCGATCGGCAAAACCGCTCCACAACTCTCGCGTGACATGGAGAGCGTGCTATCGGAGTACGTGCGCTCACCCAAAGTCAACATCATCGTTACGCAGGCGGCCAGCGCCTTCAGTCTGGTTAAGGTGGTTGGGCAGGTGCAGCATCCGGCGGCTCTGCCCTATCGCGAGGGCATGCGGGTGCTCGATGCCATCCTCGCGGTCGGTGGTCTCACGCAATTCGCGTCCGGCAATCGTGCGCGGATTGTGCGCGTCGAACATGGACAGGAGACGGTGATTCACGTGAAGGTTGCGAATCTCGTAAACAGCGGCGACGTGAGTGAGAATGTCGCCCTCAAGCCGGGTGACGTACTGGTCGTGCCGCAATCGATGTTCTAGCGCTATGAATCAGGCACTCGAATACCTGTTGCAGCAGTTACGCGGCGCGTGGCGCTTCCGCGGTACGGCGCTGTTGGTGGCGTGGGTGGTTTGTCTCGTGGGCTGGCTCATCGTATTGGCGTTGCCCGACACATATAGTGCATGGGCGCGTGTGTACGTAGATACGCGCACCCGGCTGAGTCAGGTCACCCAGGGCATCGCGGTCGAATCTAACATCGCCGCTCAGGCCGAGGAGGTGCGCGAAGCGCTGCTCGGCGGGCCGGAGCTTGCCAAGGTGGCTCGCCTGACGCTTCCGAGTTTCGCCAAGGCGGACTCCGAGGGGCAAGCCGAGATCGTCCAGGGCCTGCGCACCAGTCTAGACGTCCAGGCGAGCAACGAGCACGAGACGCCGTATAAGAATCAGCCGGCCGATCTCTACACCATCACCTACACGAACCGCAGCCGGGCAACGGCGAAACGCGTAGTCGATCAGCTACTGCGCGTGTTCCTCGCCAACTCCCTCGGTGGCACGCAGGAGGGCTCGGAGCAGGCTCAGCAGTTCCTCGTCCAGCAGATTTCGGAGTACGACAAGAAACTCGCTGATGCGGAGAGTCGCCTGGCGCAGTACAAACGCGACCACGCCGGACTAATTCCGGGATCCACCGGCGATTACTTCACGCGTTTGCACAACGAGACCGATGAGCTCGAAAGGAATCGTCTGGCGCTGGGCATGGCGGAGCAAAAGCGCGATGAGTTGCGCAGGCAGATCGCGGGCGAGCAGCCCGTCGCGGGCCTCTCAGGAGGCGGTGTGCATGGTGGACCGCTCGATACGGGGAGTGCCGTGCGCGAGGCGCAGGCGCATCTCGATGAGCTGCTGTTGCGCTACACCGATAACCATCCTGACGTCATCGCCGCGCGCCGCACGCTCGAGGAACTCAAGCAGCGACAGAAAGCCGAGCTCGAAGCCATACGCCGCGGCGATCCGGCCGCCATCGCGGCGTCGGGACTCTCGGCCAACCCGGTGTATCAGGCGATGAAGCTGCAGCTTAGTCAGGCGGATATCGAGGTCGCCACCGCGCGGCAAGCCGTCGCCGATCAGGAGCAGAAGATCACCGAGCAGCGCAAGATGATCAACACCGCCCCTGAGGTGGAGGCTGAGTACGAGCGGTTGAACCGTGATTACGCGGTAACCCACACCGAGTACCAAGCGCTTGTGGACCGGTTGAGCCGAACAAAGCTCTCCGATAGGGCTGATGCGACCGGAGTCGTGCGCTTCGAGGTGGTCGACCCTCCGACGGTAAATGCCGACCCGGTGTTTCCCAACAGGCCTCGCCTGATCATCGCGGTGTTGCTAGGCGGTCTTGCCGCAGGTCTCGGTGCCGCTTACGTGCTCCACCAGTTGCGGCCGGTTTTCTCGAGCACTCGCCAGCTCATGGAGCTCACGCAGCTGCCGGTACTCGGGAGCGTCAGCATGACCTGGCCGGAGCGGCACTATGCCCGCTCCCGGCGCGCCGTGTGGTCCTATGCCTTTGGGGCGGTACTGTTGATTGCGCTGGGGGTCGTCACCCTCCTGACCGAGGATATCGCCTCGCAGTTCCTCCATGGGGTGATTGCGTGAGCGTCATCGAGAACACCCTCAAGAGACTTCAAGGGCAACAGCGGGCCGTGCCGCCCGCCGCGCCTCCCCCCGCGTTTGCCGCCGTGGTGTCCACCGGGGCGGCCGCACGCCGCCAGGCCAGCAACAGCGGCGACGAGGTGCCGAAGCCGGAGCGGGCCATAGTGATTGACCAGGCGGCGCTGCGGGCCGCCGGCATGCTGCCGCCGGCGCACCAGGAGCACGAGCTCTCGCAGGAGTACCGCCGCATCAAGCGCCCGCTCATCAACAGTGCGCTCGGCCGCGGCGTGGCGGCCCTGCCGCGCGGCAACCTCATCATGATCACCAGCGCCGTGCCGGGCGAGGGCAAGACGTTCATGTCGCTCAATCTCGCCTTCAGCATCTGTCTCGAGGAGGACGTGACGGTGCTGCTGGTGGACGGTGACGTAGTGAATCCGCGCATCAGTCAGATCCTCGGTGTCGAGACGGAGCCGGGTCTGCTCGACCTCATCAAGGACCCCTCGCTGCCGTTCGCTTCGCTCGTCCTGCCGACCGATGTACCCGGCCTGTCTTTCCTGCCGGCCGGCCGGCAGGATGCCAACGCGACCGAGCTGCTCGCCAGCGCACGTATGCAGGCGGTGATGTCGCAACTTGGCAGCGCCGACCCCTCGCGACTCGTACTGTTCGACTCGGCGCCGCTGCTCGTCACCACCGAGTCGCAGGCGCTCGCACATTCTGCCGGCCAGGTGCTTGCGGTCGTTCGCGCCGATCAGACGCCCCAACACGTGCTGCTCGATGCGCTCGACACGCTGGACGAGGGCAAGCCGGTATCGCTGGTGCTCAATCAGTCTCTGCGTCCCAATTCCGGCTACTACTATCAGTACGGAGTGAGCGCCCGGCCACGCGAGCAAGCGAGCACCAACCAGTAGGGTTCGCACTGAACGCAGTGCGACGCTGAAGGGGCGTGCATCATGGAAATGCGAGCGGAAAAGGAGCAGCACCGCTGGCGGCTGAGCGCACTGGGACTCGTGCTCGCCTGCGCGACTCAACTCTGCGCGGCTCAGGTTGGGCCCCTGACCTACCAAAACCTCTTCTTCAACCAGGGAAGCAACGCGCAGATGGGTGACTATCTCGCAGCCGATGCCGGATTCGTATATACCAACAACGCCGGCTATTCCAACAATGGATCCGGGGACACCCTAGCCGAGGTCGGCCTCGTGGGTAACACGGCCTACCAGGGGCCGAGGCTCGACTACCACCTCGACTCAGATATCGCCGCCATCAAGTACCTGCACGATACCTATCCGCTGGAGCCGACCGGGTACCTCGACGGCACCGCCGACTTGAAGATCCTGCCCGGCACGTTTTCCTGGACAGGCCGTGAAACATATACGCAGCTGGTGATCAACCCGTACGAGCCCGCCAACCCAGACAATCTGGAGGATATCAACACCATTACGACGGGGCCGCGCATCACCTTGCGGCCGACGCTTCAGACCAGCGTGACTCTCGACGGCTTGTATTCCTACATCTACACCCACTCCATCTCGCCGTTTTACGTCAACCTCGACAACCACCGCTATGGTGGGGCGCTCAAAATCGAGCATGCCTTCAGCAGCGCATCGAGCGTCTATCTCAAGGGCGACTACGAGAAGGTCTTCTTCAATGATCTGGCGATCAACAACAACTTCACAGTCGCCGACCAGATGCTCGGCTACAAAGTGGAGAATGGCCGAACCGTACTGGATATGTCGGCAGGGTACACGGAGCTGCACGAGTTCAACGTTCTCGTACCGATTGAGACGGTCATCGGTACCGAGGAGCGTTCTACCACGCGCACGCTGAACACCCCCAACTGGTCATTCAGCCTCTCACGGCTGCTCACGCCGACTCAGCGCCTGGCGCTCTTTGCCTCCCAGCAGGTCCTCGATGCCGCCAATCTCTTCCAGGCCGATCTGACTCTGGCCGTGCCCACCCTTGCAACACCGCAAACGGCGATCGGAGCTCCGTTGACCGATCGCATCTATGGGGCGGATTGGCGGGTGCAGGGGGAGCGCACTACGCTCGATATCGCCCTGATCGACACCGAGCAGCGCTATGAGTTCAGCTCGGCCGCGGCTCAGAATCGCGACTTGAAGGATGCAGGCGTGATGGTTGCGCGACAGCTCGGGCCCGTGCTCAACTGGGACCTCGGCGTGCACATCGAGCGCCAGGACCTGAGCGGCGCGCGCGCGGTGAACACGACCACCGAGGTCACCAGCCTGCGCTGGCGAATCGGTGCGCGACTCGGATTGCGCTTCATCTACGCGCACTCCACATTCTATGGAATCAGCGACAACCAAGTTGGTGTGCTCGGTACCTACACGCTGTTCGGCGGCAACGGGGCCGCGACGCCGTCCCCGGCTCCTGAGCTGGCGCCCTACGGCCTCGCACCGGTTTCCCCCTTGAGCACACAGCCCGCGCCGCACTGAAATGCCGCCGCAGAGCTCGGCGCTGGCCGGCGAAGAGGCGCTGACGCTGCGCAGATGGAGTGTCGCCGACTGGCTGCGGAACGAAGCCGGTTGGCGTGCGCTCCTTGAGCGTTCGCGGGCTGATCCGCTGTTCCTGTCATGGGAATGGCTGACCAACTGGTGGCAATGCTTCGCCGCCGAGCTGGCGGCGACACCTGAGATCCTCGCGTTCTACCGTGGAGCCGATCTCGTGGGTGTGGTGCCGCTTTACCGCAGGCGATTGATCCGTGGTGGCATGCTGCCGGCGAGCTCCATCCAGCCGATTGGGCTCGCCTGGCGTGATCCCGCGGCAGTGATGTCGGAGTATCTCGACGTCGTAGCGGCCGAGGCGGATGCGCAGACGGTGCGACGCGCCTGCGCCCGGGCCCTGTTGGAGGAAGCGACCTGGACCGAATGGGTCATCGGTTTCACGGCCTCTGCCCGACAATGGTGCGAGGCGTTTGCCCGGCGCGAGCCCGGCCAGCGGCAATACGTCCGTGATCCGGATCGGTCCGCCAGCTATCAGGCCGATCTCAGCCAGGGCTTCGCCGATTACCTGCGCGCGCTTGGCCCCTCGACGCGGCGCAGCCTATGGGGCCTGCGCCGGCGCCTGACCGAGGCAGCCCAGGTCAGGTTCGAGACACTCGGTCTGGATGAGATCGATGACGGTTTCGCCGACCTCAATCGCCTCCATCAGCTGCGCTGGAAGAAACTCGCTTTCGGTGGATCGCGACTGGCTTTCCACACGCGCCTCGCGAAGCGGCTGGCTAGCCGCGGGGAGCTTGCAACCTCGCGCTTACGGGTCGGAGGAGAGGTCGTCTCGGTGCTCTACGACATCCGCAAGGGAGCCTGCCAATACAACATCAGCATGGCCTTCAATCCTGCCTTCAGTCGCAAGTTGTCGATCGCGCTGTTGCATCTCGGCTACGCTATGGAGAGGGCGGCAGAGTCCCAGGTAGCGACGTATGACCTGCTCGCGGGGCGCGGGCAGCGGAGCGATTACAAGCGCCATCTGAGCCAGAGATCCCGCGAGCTCAGCTGTGTGCAGGTGCTGCGCGGCCATTTCCTGCCGCCGTTGTATCGCTGGCACGACCGCGTGCGCGCTGTGAACTGAGGCGAGAATAGCCCACGGTCGTCTCGACCCCGTTTGGTGTCGGCACGTTAAGACAAATCGCCTCTTGCAACCGTCGAGCAACTGCGGTGAGGATCACACCCGCCGATAAGGTCGGCTTTACACGATCGTGTAAAGTTCTGGGTGTTCACTGGCTTCGAGGTCACACGGTCTTTCATGCGCGTCCGGATACTCGGGCAGTACGTACCAGCATCGCTCGCGCTTCTTGCGCTGATCGAAGCGGTGCTCGCGTTCCTGGCGCTGTACGCTGCGGCTTCCATTCGCTTCGACGCCGGCGTCCACGAGCTGCCGGAGGTCGAGCAGCAGTACGGCCCCTTGTGGCCGCGAGGTGTGGCGTTCAGCGTCATCGTCATCGGCTGCCTGCTCGCCTTCGGCCTGTACAACTCGCGTCAGCGTGTGCAGTTGAGCGGCGTGATGGCGCGTGTCGTGGTGGCGCTGGTCGTCTCGTCCTGCGCGACTGCAGTGCTTTTCTACGTCGTGCCGAGCCTGCACCTCGGTCGCGGCGTGGCGGCCCTCGCCCTGCTGCTGGTGACGTGCGGCGTGATGGCCTCACGGCTGGTGTTCGCGCGCGTCGCCGAAGAGGACATTTTCAAACGCCGGGTACTGGTTTTCGGCGCGGGGTCCGCCGCCAGCGCGATTGCGGGGCTGCGCCGCTCGAGCGACCGTCACGGGTTCTCGCTCGCGGGATTCGTGCAGGCACCGTCCGAGGAGCGTGTGGTGCCGGCAGAGCGAGTGCTCGATGCCGCCGGCGACCTGTGCCGGCTGTGTTATCGCCTCGGTATCACCGAGGTGGTGATGGCAATGGACGATCGCCGCCGCGGCTTCCCGATCCCCGAGTTGCTCGAATGCCGGCTCGCGGGTATCGAAGTCACCGAGCTTCTAACATTCCTCGAGCGCGAGACCGGACGCGTACGGATCGACGTGCTTCACCCGAGCTGGTTGATCTTCGGGCAAGGCTTCCGTCGCGACCCGCTGCGGCTGTTTTCGAGCCGCGCGCTCGACGTGCTCGCGAGCCTCACGCTCCTCATCTTCGGACTGCCTGCGATGCTCCTCACGGTCCTTGCCATCAAGCTCGAGGATGGCTGGCACGCGCCGGCTCTCTACACGCAGGCGCGTGTCGGGCTCGGGGGCAGGGTTTTCAGGCTGGTGAAGTTTCGTAGCATGCGGCTCGACGCCGAGCAGAACGGCGCGCAGTGGGCGCAGGACGGCGACCCGCGCGTCACGCGCGTCGGGGCGATGATTCGCAAGCTGCGAATCGACGAGCTGCCGCAGGTTGTCAATGTCTTGCGTGGCGACATGAGCTTCGTCGGTCCGCGCCCCGAGCGCCCGGAGTTCGTGGCCCACCTTGCGGAGAAGATTCCGTATTACGCGCAGCGCCACTGCGTCAAGCCCGGCATCACCGGCTGGGCGCAGCTGTGCTACCCATACGGATCCTCGGAGGCAGACGCCCTGCAGAAGCTGCAGTACGACCTCTTCTATATCAAGAACAACAGCCTGCTGTTCGACCTGGCCATCCTGATCCAAACGGCGGAAGTGGTGCTGTTCGGCAAGGGAGCACGCTGATGGCTGTGTCCGCGCAGCGGCGCAGGCTGCTGATCCTCGAGAACGATCGCTCGTTGCGCCGCGAGCTCGAGGCGGTGTTTTCCGATCTCGACGTAACGGCGTGCGAGACCTCGGAGCAGACTCTTGCCACGGTGCGCCGCACCGAGCCGGACGTCGTGCTGTTCGATCTCGGAACCGCACACAAGCCAGCGCTGGCCGCGCAAAGCCTCGAGCTGCTGCGACAGATCCTCAACATCTCGCCCGACACGAAGATAATCGCCATGACCGAGCGCGATGCGCGCGAGCTGGCCGTGGCGGCCGTAGGCCTCGGCGCGGTCGACTTCTATCACAAGCCGCTCGATGCCGGCGTGCTCTCCATCGTCGTGCGGCGGGCCCTGCGTATCCGCGAGCTCGAGGAGGAGAATTGGCGGCTGCGCGAGCGCACCGGCGCAATGGCGCTCGAGGGCATCATGGGCGTGAGCGATTCGATGCGCAGCCTCTGTCGCGCCGTCGAGAAGGTCGCGCCCACCAACGCCACCGTGCTGCTTCTCGGAGAGAGCGGCACTGGCAAGGAGCTGCTCGCACGCGCCGTGCATCGCCTCTCGGGTCGCGCGCACAAGCCCTTCGTCGCCATAAACTGCGCCGCCATTCCCGAGACGCTGCTCGAGAGCGAGCTGTTCGGTTACGAGAAAGGTGCTTTCACGGGTGCCGCGCGTCGCACTGCCGGCAAGCTGGAGCTGTCCGACGGCGGCACGGTGTTCCTGGACGAGATCGGCGAGATGCCCGCACCATTGCAGGCCAAGCTGCTGCGGGTCGTGCAGGAACGCACTGTCGAGCGCATCGGCGGCCGCACGCCGCTGGTGCTCGACCTGCGCATCGTTTGCGCCACCAATCGCAATCTCGACACCCTGATCGGCAACGGCGCCTTCCGCGATGATCTCTTCTACCGCATCAGCGAAGTGGCCATCCGGGTGCCCCCCCTCCGAGACCGGCAAGGCGACAGCCTGCTCCTCGCGCAGTTCCTGCTGCAGCAGATCTCCGAGCGCTTCGGCAAGCCGACGCGCGGACTCGCGCCGGATGCCATCCGCGCGATCCAGGCTCACCGCTGGCCGGGAAACGTGCGTGAGCTCGAGAACCGCATCAAGGCCGCGGTCATCATGGCCGAAGGTGCCGTGGTGACCGCCAGCGACCTCGGGCTCGAGGATCCGGGCGATGATCCGGAGTATCTCAACCTGCGGGTCGCCCGTCAGCGCGCGGAAGTGCAAGCGGTCAGGCAGTCGCTCGCCATGGCGAGGGGCAACCTCTCGCGTGCCGCGGAGCTTCTCGGAGTCACCCGGCCGACGCTCTATGATCTCCTCGCGAAACACGGCATCGATGCGGCCCAGTTTGGACGCCATGCGACGGTCTCGGGCGACGGCGGTGCCGCGAAGGATGACGTGAAGACGGGTACCGGGGCGGGGCCGGGTGGCCAGGCGCCTCCGGTCATGGATGCTGAATAGCCTCTCGCCCCCGCCGTCACAAATGCGCGTCTTCGCGTTTGGAGCGGGCGATTCCTATACCGCCTGCTTCAACGCCGCGTTGCGCGCGCGCGGCATCGAAGTACTCGAGGCTTCCTGGTCCGGAAGATGGCTGCTCGCAAGAGTGCGGCGCGGCGACGTGCTGCACCTTCATTGGCCCTCGTTCCTCTACACGGTGCCGGAATCGCGAATCGCGACCTGGCTCGGCCTGCTGCGCTTCACCGTGCTGATGAGCCTCATGCGGGCCCGCGGCGCGAGCATCGTGTGGACCGCACACAATCTCTACCCCCACGACAATGGCCACGCACCGGTGCACCGGCTCGGCCGTCGGATCGTGGTGGGGCTGGCATCGCGGATTTGTGTCCATGGGCCCGAGGCTGCCGCGCTCGTGCGGCGCGAGTTCAACGTCCCTGCCGCGGCGCTGGTGCCGGTTGAGCATGGCAACTGGATCGATCGTTATCCGAATACCATCACCCGCGAGCTCGCGCGCCAACGGCTCGATATACCGCGCGACGCCTTCGTTCACCTCTTTGTGGGCCTGTGCAAGCCGTACAAGAATCTCGAGCTTCTCGTGCGCAGTCACGCTGCACTGGCGGACGCATCGCGGCTATGGATCGTAGGTCGCTTCCAATCCGATGCTTATCGCAAGCGGGTGCAGCAAGCCATCACCGCGGCAGGCGGTTCCCAGGTGACCCTCGTCGACACGTTCGTCGCGGATGCGGATCTGCAGCTTTACCTCAACGCCTGCGATACGGTGGTGCTGCCGTACCGGGAGACTCTGACGTCCGGGGCGGCTATGCTGGCGCTTGGCTTCGGGCGGCCGGTGGTGGGGCCGCGCCTGGGCTCGCTTTCGGAAGTGGTCACGGACGACTGCGGCGTGTTGTACGACCCGGAAGCCGAGAGTGGCCTGGTCGATGCCATGCGGGAGGTGCAGCGACGCCGCTTCGACTCGGGCAGAATCGTGGAGCGGGCACGGCAGTTTTCGTGGACACGCAGCGCGGACAGCTTTGCGAGGACTGTGCCGGGAGGTGCGGAGACCCCCACGGAGAATCGGTGATATCGAGCACGCGGGTTAGGTAAGGACCCATGATCGCTTCTGGCAGGGACGCGGTGCGCATCGGCGTGGTGATTCCGTATTTCCAACGGGAACCCGGGCTGTTGCAGCGAGCGCTGCGCTCCGTGGCGGCACAGGAGCACCCGGCGGCTCAGGTCGTCGTGGTCGACGACGGGTCACCTCGATCCGCCGCGGACGAGATCACTGCGGATCTGTCGGAGAACCTCCCGGCGCTGACGGTGATCCGCCAGCCTAACCGGGGAGTCGCCGCCGCGCGGAATGCCGCCCTCGAGGCCCTGGCGGGCGATATCTCGGCGGTCGCGCTGCTCGACAGTGACGACTACTGGGTAGGCTCGCACCTGCGCTACGCGGCGGCGGCGCTGTCACTAGGCGCTGATTTCTTCTTTTCGAACTCGAGGACCGAGCAGCAGACGGCCGACAACTTTCATGAGCATCCGCGTCGGAGTCTGCTGCTGAGCGGAGAGCGTCTTCAGGGCATGCCGCATCTCATGCGCTGGTCGCACGGGGTGTCGGCGCTGTTCGGTGCCGGTTGCGCATTCGTCACCTCTACGGTGGTCTTCCGCCGCGCCGTCATGCCCAACGTCCGTTTTCAGGCAAGACTGCGCTGCGCGGGCGAGGACCATCTGGTGTTCTGGGCGCTCCTGACGCGCGGCTCTTCCATCGTCTATAGCGGCGAGCCGACTGTGGTCTACGGACGTGGCGGCCTCGGTACCTGGCAAAACTCGACCTGGGGATCGGTTGCGCATCTGGTGCGGCTCGCGGACGAGATACGAGTACGTCGGCACGTGCTGAGAACCTACCCAGTCGACGCCGTTGATCGGCAATTGATGTACCAGGGCATTGCTGAGCGACGAACGTTCGCGCTCCATTCGGCGTTGCATTTGATACGCCGTAGAAGAAAGGGGGTCGTCAGGGAGATTCTGTATCTGATGTGGTCCGATCCGCTGTCCGCGGCAGCCTGGTGTGTCAGTCTGCCAAAGCTGCTTTTGCGGAAACTGCGTGGCGCGCGTGCCGCGACCGGCTGACGACGTGCTCCGTCGATTCTCGAGATGCGGTGTGACCTGCGGGAGCTGCGCGTGACGACGGCGCTGATCATCTCCCGCGCGTTCCCGGTCAACAACCGGATCTCCTGGGGCAACCTCCTGCGGCTCGAGACTCAGCTCGAGGCCCTGGGCCGGGTTGTCGATCGCATCGAGTGCCTGTTCCTCGTACCCGAGGAGTTGGCGTTCTCGCCGCAGGAGGTGCGCGGGCACGAGGAGCGGCTGAGAAGGCGCTGGTCGACGAAGGTATCCGTGCAGCTCGCCTCCGTGCTGCGCCCAATGCGCACGCCCACTCGCTGGCAGTACTACGGTCCGGGCATGTTCCATTACCACGCACAACAGGCTGCCGAAGGGATTGGAACCGAAGCCGCGTTGCGCGTCGTCCGCTCCGCCGTACGTGCAGGGCCCGATCTGATTTTCGCCCATCGCCTGCCCGCGATGTCGCTGCTGCTGAAGATGCGCCGGGAGGTCGGCGAAATCCCCGTATTCTTCGATCTGGACGACCTCGAGCACCTCTCGTTCGCACGCCGCCTCATGCATCACCCCGGGTGGCCGCTCGAACGGTTGCTGTTGCTGCAGCTGCCCAGACTTGTGCTTACCGAGATGCGGGCGGTACACCGCTCCCGGTCGACGTTCGTGTGCTCGGAACGGGATCGCCGCTATCTGGCGAGGCTCACCGGGTCGCGCCGCATCGAGGTGGTGGCCAACGCCATCGGCATTCCCGCTGACGCCCGCGCCGGCGCGCCCGAGCCCGTCGTGCTCTTCCTCGGCGTCATGAGCTACCCGCCAAATGCGCAGGCGGCCGACACGCTCGTGCGCGAGATCTGGCCCATCGTTCACGCGCGGGTTCCGCGCGCCCGCCTGATCATCGCCGGAGCCTGCTCGGAGTCGTTGCAGTCCCGTCGGGCTGCGGACGCCAGCGTCACATTCAGCGGCTTCGTGGAGGACCTCGCGGCTCTCTACGCGCAATCTCGCGTGGTGTGCTGTCCGATTTTCTACGGCTCGGGAACCCGCACGAAGATCATCGAGGCTGCAGCGTATGCGCGCGCGATCGTGTCGACCACGCTCGGCGCAGAGGGACTCGCCTTCGAGAATGGCAGCGAGATCGTTCTGCGTGACGGCATCGCGGCACTTGCAGATGAATGCGTGCGGCTGCTCGAGGATGCGCCCGCCGCCGAGCGGTTCGGTACGGCGGCTCGCGAGCGGGCGCGCGCCACGTACGACCGCACGGTCGTGGTTTCCAAGCTCGAGCGACTGTTCGCTGCGGGTCTGAGCGGAAGCTGCGTAACCTCAGTTTTCTGAGGCCTGATCTGGAACCACTTTCGAGCGAAAGATGACCCTGATTGGCAAGGTAGCAAGACGATTCGCACCGCGATTGCTGTGGCGCTACCGAGTGCGCAAGTGGCACATTGCCCCCCCGGAGCAAGAGGTGATGCTACTGCCACGGCTTACCGACCGCCGAAAACTGTCAATCGATGTCGGCGCGGCCCGTGGCGACTACACCGCCCATCTAATACCCTTGTCGCGTCGGGTCGTCGCCTTCGAGCCGACGCCGAGGTTTGCAGAAGCACTGCGGCAACAGTTCTCGGATACCGCGCTCGTAACCATCGAGCAGGTAGCGCTCTCGGATCGATCTGGGTTTCTCAACATGCGAGTCCCAAAAGATTCGCTCTGGCGCGCCACAATCGATGATCAAAACACACTGGCATACAGCACTGAAGTCGAAACTATTTCGGTCGCGGTACGAGCCCTAGACGAGTACGGTTTCCGCGACGTGGGCTTTCTCAAGATCGATGTCGAGGGTCATGAGTTTGCGGTCTTACGCGGAGCGTCGCAGACGATTCATCGCGAGCGGCCCAACGTGCTGGTCGAAGTCGAGGAGCAACACCGGCCTGGCGCTTTGGAAGATACATTCGGATTCTTTGAGGGCGCCGGCTATTCCGGCACGTTTCTCCTAGATGGCGAACTCAGGCCTTTAGCTGAGTTCGATCGTCGCATCCATCAGAATTTGACACACCTCGACTCACGAGGCGAGAAGACAGACCGCTACATCAACAACTTTTTGTTCGTCTCGCCAACTCGGGTGGGCTCGAGGTGGCTGCATCGGTACTTTCGCTATCTCTCGCGCAGGAACAGCACGTCCGCTGCACGATCAGTCGGTGCGCGCGTAAGGCGCGTGAGCAGCGCCGATCGCGGACGTGATGTATACATCCGAAGCGAGTAGTCGTTCGCAATGGTGTACGCGGTATAGCCGGCCGCGGAGAACGCCTTGAAAATCTGCGCGACGTCCGCTTGGCGTCCGGGGCAAAGCTGTGGTGACAGCTCGATCGCCCACAATGTGCGGGGCGAAAACTCCGACAACGATGCGAAGAGTGGCTGCAGCACAGTCAACTCGGCGCCCTCTACATCGATCTTGATGACCCGCGCGTTGCGAAGATCTTGGTCCGGGACTAGCGAGGTGAGCGTGGCGGAACGCACCCGCCCCTCGAGGCGCATGCCCTTGGCCAAGCCGAGCGCTGCCACCGCAGTCGACTGCCCAAGGTTTGCGGATTGCAGCCAGAAATCCTCTTCACCGTCGCGGTCAGTCACGATGGCGTTGATGGCGTGTACGTTGCCGCTACGATTTAGCATTAGATTATCTTGCAGCATGGCAAAAATCGACGGACTTGCCTCGATGGCGTAGACGCGCCCCGTCTCGCCGACCATCCGCGAGGCCAGCAGAGAGTAGTAGCCGATGTTAGCCCCGACATCGATGAAGGTGTCGCCCGGGGCGAGGGTGGAGCGAACGAAAGCTGTGATGCTCGGCTCCCAGCGGCCGGTCAGCCATATCACCTTCTGAATCTGATCCGGCAGCTGAACGTGGACACTGAACCCGAACGGTGTCGTCGCGATCCGCGGAGCGCTTCGCCAGCTGAAGCGATCGTCGTAAAGCCGCCAGACTCGCTGCTTGCCAATCCGCAGGGGAGAGTAGCGTATGTAACCGCGCAACAGGCGATCGCTGAGCCGGATCGCCACTGACCTCAGAGTTTGGCGCATCGCCGTTGCTGCCATTGTGCGTCCTTGCCGTGTCAGGAGATTGCCACTATCACGCTACCCGATGCACCGCGGGCGTGCGCTGAGCTTCAGCGCTGCTTGAACTCCTCGGGTGTGAGCTGATGCCGTGCGAGGAGCTTGTAGAAGTCGGTGCGGTTGCGCCGTGCGAGACGCGCCGCCTGACTGACATTGCCGCCGGTAATCTGCAGGATCTGGGACAGATAACTGCGCGTGAACTCATCGCGCGCCTCATCGAAGGAGGGCAGACGCCCCGGGGCGCCGCCGAGGGACTGCTGTACCAGCTCGACCGGGATGATCGGCGTCTGTGACAGTGCGACGTTCTGGCGCACGACGTTCTGCAGCTGGCGGATGTTGCCCGGCCAGTCCGCGGTCGCGAGCAGCTCCACCGCCTCCGGCGCATAGATCTTGCGCACGCCGCTCTCCTTGGCGATCTGCGCGAGAAAATGGGCGACGAGGAGCGGAATGTCCTCGCGGCGACGATTGAGCGAGGGCATCTCGATGTGCACGACGTTGAGGCGGTAATAGAGGTCCTCGCGGAACTGACCTCCCGCCATCAGCTGTTGCAGGTCGCGGTGCGTGGCGGAGATCACGCGCACGTTCACGGGAATGGCTTCGGTGCTGCCCACCGGGCGGATGACGCTCTCCTGCAACACGCGCAGCAGCTTCACCTGCAGTCGCATCGGCATGTCGCCGATCTCATCGAGCATCAGCGTGCCGCCGTCGGCGGCCATGAAGAGGCCGCGGTGAGCACGCGTCGCGCCGGTGAACGAGCCCTTCTCGTGTCCGAAGAGCTCGGACTCGAGCAGATTTTCCGCCATCGCGCTGCAGTTGATGGCGACGAACGGCTTGTTGCGTCGTGGGCTCCCCTTGTGGATGG
>Ga0307476_10000831_pt1 | contig 21135 bp, 15 predicted proteins | sample atmos_gasesECM2C_2_FD_203314 | JGI IMG/M metagenome (GOLD analysis project Ga0307476, IMG submission 203314) | Hardwood forest soil microbial communities from Morgan-Monroe State Forest, Indiana, United States - atmos_gasesECM2C_05 | ecosystem: Environmental > Terrestrial > Soil > Temperate...
CCATCCGCGGCTTCAAGGCCATCATTGCCGGCGAGTACGATCACCTGCCCGAGCAGGCGTTCTATATGATCGGCCCCATCGAAGAGGCGGTCGAGAAAGCCAAAACGCTGCAGTAAATCATGGCCAACACCATTCACGTCGACATCGTCAGCGCCGAGGGCCAGGTCTTTTCGGGCGAGGCCACGCGGCTGTTCGCGCCGGGATCGCAAGGCGAGCTCGGCATTTACCCGCGTCACGCGCCGCTGCTGACCACCTTGACGGCGGGCGAGGTGCGCGTTGAGACCGAGGGACAGGAGGAGCAATCCTTCTTTGTCGGCGGCGGCGCGATGGAGATCCAGCCGCACCTCGTGACCGTGCTGGCGGACACCGCGGTGCGCGCGAAGGATCTGGACGAGGCTGCCGCGCAGGCCGCAAGAACGCGGGCGGAGGATGCCGTTCGCAACCGCACTGATAAAATGGATATCGCCGAGGCGCAGGCAGAGCTGGTGCGCGTGTTGGCGCAGTTGCGCGCCATCGAGCGCCTGCGCAAGAAACGTTAGGAGCCCGGTTCCTAGATTCTTTTCGTCCTGGGAGTCTGCATGCAGCTTTCGGTCGTGATATTGGCGGCGGGCCAGGGCAAGCGGATGAATTCCGACCTGCCGAAAGTGCTGCAGCCCCTGGCCGGCGAGCCGTTGCTGCAGCATGTGATCAACACGGCGCGCACCTTGAATCCCGGCAATATCTACGTCGTCTACGGGCACGGCGGCGCGCAGGTGCAAGCGGCTCTGCACGATGAGCCCGTCGAGTGGGTCTTGCAAGCCGATCAGCTCGGCACGGGCCATGCGGTGATGCAGGCCATGGGCGTCATTCCCGATGAGCACACGGTGCTGGTGCTGTACGGCGATGTGCCGCTCATCAGCGGCGCTTCGCTGACTAAATTGATTGCCGCTGCCGACACCGGCGCGCTCGCCATATTGTCCGTCAATCTCGACGAGGCGCACGGTTATGGGCGTATCCTGCGCGACGCCGACGGCCAGGTCGCTGCGATCGTCGAACACCGGGACGCGAGCGCGGAGCAGCTCAAGATCCGCGAGGTCAACTCGGGCCTGATGGCGGCGCCTGCGGGACGTCTGCGCGAGTGGCTCTTGGGGCTGGGGAGGAACAACACCCAGCGCGAATACTTTCTGACCGATGTCGTCGCGGGCGCCGCTAAAGACGCAGTCCGCATCGAAGCGATTCCGGCGGCCAATGCCCTCGAGGTGGCGGGCGTCAACGACAAGATTCAACTGGCGCAGGTCGAAGCGGGTATCCGGCGCCTGCGTGCGGAAGAACTGATGCTCGCGGGCGCGACGCTGGCGGATCCCGCGCGCATCGATATCCGCGGCGACATCCAAGTGGGCCGCGATGTCTTCATCGATATCAATGCCGTGCTCATCGGCAAGGTTCATCTCGCGGCCGGCGTGAAGGTCGGACCCAATTGCGTGATCGCCGATTCTCGCATCGGCGAGGGCACCGAAATCCTTGCCAACAGCGTCATCGATCATGCCGTCGTCGCGCAAGATTGCCGCATCGGACCCTTCGCGAGGCTTAGGCCCGGCACCGTCATGCACCGCGAGGTGCACATCGGCAATTTTGTCGAAGTGAAGAACACCGAGATCGGCGCGGGCAGCAAGGCCAATCATTTGACCTACCTTGGCGATTCGCGCGTCGGCAAGGACGTGAACGTGGGCGCCGGCAGCATCACCTGCAACTACGACGGCGCCAACAAGTGGCCGACCTTCATCGAAGACGGCGCGTTCATCGGCTCCGGCACCATGATGGTGGCGCCGGTGCGGATCGGCGCGGGCTCCACGACGGGCGCGGGATCGACAATTGCCGCGAACACGCCTGACAACAAGCTTACATTCGAAAGATCCCAGCAGATCACCAAGGATGCTTGGATGCGGCCGGTGAAGCTCGGCGAAAAAGAAAAGGCCGAAGTCATCGCCAAGAAAATACCAAAACCTCAGCAGTGAATGCGCCGCACGCGAGCCGTGAATGCGCCGCACGCGCTCGGCACTTCTTGACAGAACTTTGATGCGCGGCCGCCTATAGTGCCGGCGCGCAAACGCGCTAAGGGGTATTTATGCGGCGATCGGCAGCGCGACTTGATATTGCGAAGGTTTTGCTCAGCGCAGCCTGCGCGCCTGTGCTTGGCTTCTGGGCGGCGCCCGTTGCCGCGCAGCAGGCAGCGCCGTCGGGCCGCAAGGCTCTGCAGGAGATCACGGTCACGGCCAGGAAGCTCTCCAAAACCGACGAGGAGATGACGGCGCAGGTGGAGACCGCGCTGCACTCGGATCGGTTTATCTTTTCAGAGCATGTAACCATTGCGTCCAAGAACGGCGTCGTCACCTTGAGCGGAATCGCGGTGGACTATTGGGATGTCATAACCATGAAGCGCCTGGTCAGGAGAATGCCGGGCGTGAAAAAAGTGGTTGATAATATTGACATTAGTCTCGGGGATTGACTTGGTCTCGGGGATTGAGGCGTTTCTCGAGGCGATTGAAGGATTTCTCGGCATTCAGTGTAATGGATCACAGTAGACGCCCGTTTCTACTGCGCCGATCATTAGCATATGGCGCCGCCGCGTAAAAAAATCCTGTGCGTAGAGGACGATCTCGAGACCGCAACGCTCATCGCTGAGGAATTCGAGGAGCGCGGCTACGAAATGGCCCTCGCGCATGACGGTCAAGCCGGGTTCTCCGCCGTGCTTAAATCCACGCCCGATCTTGTGCTCTGCGACGTCAGCATGCCGGTCATGAGCGGCTTTGAACTGCTCGATCGCCTGGTCGACCTGACGCCGCGCTTTGCGTCCATGCCGTTCATCTTCCTCACGGCACTCGGGGATCGGGACAATCAGCTCAAAGGGCGCCGCCTTGGCGCCGATGATTACGTCGTCAAACCGATCGACTTCGAGATCCTCGACAGCATCATTCGCGCGCGCCTCGCCAAAGTGGCCCGCACCGAAGCTTGGACGCGGCAGGTCGATCTGAGCGAGCGCGAGGTTGAATCCTTAACCTGGGCGGCGCGCGGCAAGACCTCCACTGAAATCGCGCAAATCATCGGCACGAGCAAGCGCAACGTCGATTTCCACATTGAAACCGCATGCCGCAAGCTGAACGTTGCCACTCGCGTGCAAGCCGCGGTCAAAGCCATCTCCGGCCGGTTGATAGAGCCGTGAGCGGCATTCCTATCCGAACCCTGCTGTCCGCCGCCTCGCTGCTGTTTCTCCTGCTCATGATCGGACTGGGCGTTTTCAGCATGCAGCGGCTGAGCGACGTCAATCGTGTGTCCGACGAGATCCGCAATCAATGGCTTCAGGATATCCGCTTGATCGGCGATCTCAACAATTACATGTCCGACTACCGGACGGGTGAGGGCACCCACCTGCTTTCCAATACCGCGGTGGAACTCGCCGCGAGCGAAAAGGAGATCGCGGACCTCGACTCGCAGGTCACGCGCGCGCAGCGCGCTTACGAGGCGCTGCCGCATGAGGATTCGGAGCAGCGGCTCTACGATGAGTTTGCGCGCGAATGGGCGGCGTACAAGAGCATCGCGGCTCAAGTGCTCGCGCTGTCGCATTCGGGGGTGAAGTCCGATGCGATCGCCATGTACATGGGAACCTCGCGGCGGGCTTTCGATAGGGCAAGCGATACCCTGGGCAGGCTGACCGACCAGACCGTCTCGAAGGCGCGGCAGGCGAGCGAACGGGCCGCCGGCGCCTATCTGCACGACAGCCGCCTCATCGTGACCGCCATGATCGTGGCGACTTGCCTGGTCTTGGCGATGATCATCTACATCACGCGGTCGCTATCGCGGCCGCTGCTCGATCTGGCGCGGCGCATGCAGGCCCTGGCCTCTCACGACACGAACATCAGCATTCCCGGCACGCACCGCGACGACGAGATCGGCGAGATGGCGCGTTCGGTCGCGGTTTTTCGCGACAATGCGATCGCGTTGGTGCAGAGTCAGCAGCGCTTGATCGAACAGGCCGCCGCGCTGGAGACCACGCTTGAGAACGAACGGCGCGCGACGGCGCAACAGCGCAATTTCGTCACCATGACCTCGCATGAATTCCGCACGCCTCTGACCGTCATCGACGCTCAGGCGCAGCGGCTGATCAAGCTCAAGGACCGCCTTGCGCCGAATGACCTGCTGGAGCGGGCACTGCGCATTCGCAGTGCCGTTACGCGGCTGACGGGCATCATGGACAGCCTGCTCGGCGCTTCGCTGCTGCTGGATGGACAAGCTGTGTATCGTCCCAGCGATTTCGCACCCGCCACGCTGCTGCACGAAGTGTGTCAACTGCATCGCGAAACCACGCGAAGCGCGGATATCCGCGAGGACTTGGGCGGGCTGCCGAGCGTCATGCACGGAGATCGAAAATTGCTGTTCGCATTGTTCAGCAACCTCTTGTCCAATGCCCTGAAGTATTCCGCGGCGGGCGACCCGGTCCAGGTCACGGCGGACCGCGACTCCGGGCAGAACATCTCGGTTCGCATACGCGATCGCGGCATTGGAATATCGGAACGCGATCGTGCGCACCTGTTCGAGCGCTACTTCCGCGGCGCCAACGCGGTCGGTGTCGCGGGCAGCGGCGTCGGTCTTCACCTGGTTGCCATGGTGCTCGAACTTCATGGAGGCACGATCGAGGTCGACAGCAGCGAGGGCGTCGGCTCCACTTTCACCGTGCATCTGCCCGTTGCCGCCGCCGCCGGGACGGCGCCCGCGGAGCTGAATCTGGGCGCAGCCTGACGAGCAGTCCGCGATGCAGCCGAACGAGATCCAAAAATGAGCAACGCGCCAGGCGAACCCGAGCAGCCTGCGGGCGGCCAGGAAGCAATCAACCGGCGCGCGTGGCCGCGCGAGCGGCAATTGCTCGCGGCCGGCATCGGCATGGCCTTGGTGGCGGCAATTGCTTTAGGTGTGTGGCTGGGCGGCGCACTGTTTCGCAAACCCGAGAGTTCCGCCGCCGCGGCCGCCTTACCGCCCGGCACCTTTCGAGCCTCCCCGCAACAGATGAAGACGCTGACGGTTGCAGAGGTCGGGCTGCATGGTTTCGTCAGCGAGGAGCTGACCGAGGGCAAAATTGCCGCCAACGGCGATCGCGCGACGCCGGTGTTTTCGCCCTTTTCAGGCCGAATCACGCGCATCATTGCCGGCTTGGGCGACACCGTGAAAGCCGGCGCTCCTCTTGCGACGCTGGAAGCGTCGGAATTCGTGCAGGCGCAAAATGATCTTGCCACGGCCGCCTCGCAGGTAAAGCTCGCGCGCATCACCGAAACCCGCAAGCACGCGCTGTACGACGCCAAAGGCGGCAGCCTGCAGGATTGGCAATCCGCGCAGAATGACCTGACGGCGGCCGAAACCGCGCTGAGCGCGGCTCGCAACCGCTTGAGCATTTTGGGAAAGTCGCCCGCCGAAATCGCCGCCCTGGAAAGCAATCGGTCCATCAGTCCAGTCGCGACGCTCTCCGCACCCATCGCCGGCGTGGTCGTGGATCGACAGGTGGGGCCGGGCCAATATGTACAAGCCGGCGCCGGCACGCCGCAATTCACCATCGCCGATACATCGAGCGTTTGGCTGCTCGCCAATGTCCGCGAAACCGACGCGGCGCGCGTCAAGATGGGGCAGCTGGTGGAGGTGCATGTGCCCGCTTATGCAGACCGTGTATTCAAGGCACGCCTCACGTATGTCAGTGCCGTGGTCGACCCGGTTACGCACCGCTTGCCGGTGCGCGCCGAGATCGGCAACCGCGATGGCGCGCTCAAACCCGAGATGTTTGCGAATTTCCGCATTCTCACCAGCGATGCATCCGAGTCGCCGGCCGTGCCGCAGAGTGCGGTGGTCTATGAAGGCGCCGCCGCACACGTGTGGGTGGTTGCGGCGGATGGCCTCTTAAGCTTGCGCAGCATCCGCACGGGGCGCAGCAATGACGGCTTGATCGAGGTTCTGGAGGGCTTGAAGCCCGGCGAAAATGTCGTGACCAAGGGCGGCCTGTTCATCGATCAAGCGGCGGTCCCCGCTTCTTCATGAACGCCATCGTCAGCTTCGCGCTTCGTCAGCGCGTGCTCATTATCGTGATCTTGGGTATGGTGCTGGCCGCCGGCGCCGCCAGTTTTCTCAAGCTCAACATCGAAGCCTATCCCGACCCGGTGCCGCCGCTGGTCGACATCGTGACGCAGAACTCGGGGCAATCGGCCGAGGAAATCGAACGCTACATCACCATCCCGCTGGAAATTCAAATGGCGGGCATCCCCAATGTGCAGGCCATCCGCACGATCTCGCTCTTCGGCCTCTCCGACGTCAAGGTGCAATTCACCTATGACTTTACCTACACCCAGGCCGAGCAATGGGTCACCAATCGTCTCTCGCAGCTCGGCAGCCTGCCCAACGGCGCACAGCCGCAAATATCGCCGACCAGCCCCATCGGCGAGATCTACCGCTATCGGGTAGTCGGACCGCCGAACTATTCGGTCACCGACTTGAAGACTCTCGAGGACTGGGTGCTCGAACGGCGCTTCAAGGCCGTGCCCGGCGTGATTGACGTGACCGGTTGGGGCGGCAAGACCAAGACCTACGACATCGCCATCGACCAGCGCAAGCTCATCGGCTACGGCCTGTCCGTGCCGCAGGTTTTGCAGGCGCTGGGCAACGCGAACATCAATGTCGGCGGCCAAACGGTGAATTTCGGCGCGCAGTCCGCCGTGGTGCGCGGAGTGGGCCTCATTCATTCCGCCGATGAAATTCGCAACACCATGATCGCCAACATTCAAGGAGCGCCGGTGGTGATCGGCGACGTGGCCGAGGCGACCATCGGCAACATGCCGCGCCTAGGGATAGCGGGCTACGACGACGTCGATGACATCGTGCAGGGAATCGTGCTGATGCGGCGCGGGGCGGAAAGCATTCCCACCATCAAGCGCGTCGAAGCGGAAGTGGACAAGGTCAACAGCAGCGGGATTCTGCCGCCCGGCGTCAGCATTCAGCGCATCTACGATCGCAGCGATTTGATCCATGTCACGACGCGCACCGTGCTGCACAACATGATCGCCGGCATCGTGCTGATCTTCCTGCTGCAGTGGGCGTTCCTCGGCAATGTACGCAGCGCCGTCATCGTCGCGATGACCATACCCTTCGCCCTGTCGTTCGCGATCGGGCTCATGGTGCTGCGGGGCGAGTCGGCAAATCTGCTCTCGGTCGGCGCCATCGATTTCGGCCTGGTCGTCGATGCCACGGTAATCATGGTCGAGAACATCTATCGGCATCTGGCGGAGGCCTCCGCGCACCTCGGTCAGGGTCCCAGCGCCTTGCATCGCATGCGCGTGCGCAGCGGATTTCGCGGCAAGACCGGAATCATCTCAGTCGCGGCCGCTGAAGTCAGTCAATCGATTTTCTTCGCCGCCGCCATCATCATCGCCGGATTCGTACCTCTGTTTACCTTGTCGGGGATCGAAGGACACATCTTCGGACCGATGGCGAAGACCTACGCCTACGCAATCGCCGGCGGACTGATCGCCACATTCACCATCGCACCGGCTTTGAGCCTGCTGTTGTTCGATGTGAAAGCCGAGGAGAGTGAGACCCTGGTCGTACGCTGGCTGCGCCGCGTCTATGAACCGGCGCTGGAATTCGTGCTGGCAAATCGCATCATCACCTTCGCCGCGCTCGGCGGGTTGGCGTTGCTGGCGTTTGTCGCCGTGCGCTCCTTGGGATTGGAGTTCCTGCCCAAGCTCGAGGAGGGAAATCTCTGGGTTCGCGCCACCTTCCCGCAGTCCGTTTCCCTGGAAGACAGCGACACGTACGTGAATCGCATGCGGCGGCTCATGGCGGCCTATCCGGAAGTGGAATCGGTGGTGTCGCAGCACGGCCGGCCCGACGACGGCACCGACGCGACCGGCTTTTTCAACGCCGAATTTTTCGTGCCGCTAAAGCCGTTCGATAGCTGGCCCGCCGGCGTCGACAAGGAAAAGCTCACGCAAGTGATGACCGATGCACTGGAGCAGCAGTTCCCGGGCGTGGAATTCAATTTCTCTCAATACATACAGGACAACGTCGAAGAAGCCGCGTCGGGCGTCAAGGGCGAGAATTCCGTCAAAGTCTATGGCAACGACCTGGAAACACTGGAAAAGACCGCCGATCGCATCGCCGCGGTGCTGGCCAAGGTTCCGGGAATCACGGATCTCGCCGTGCTGCATTCACTCGGCCAGCCCACCATCCGCATCGACGTGGATCGCGTGCGAGCCGCCCGATACGGTCTCGCGCCCGGCGATGTCAACGCCGTGGTGCAGGCGGCCATCGGCGGGCAAAGCGCCGGCGATCTCTACGAAAGCAGCAGCGATCGGCATTTTCCGATGATCGTGCGGCTTGCCGCGCCGTTTCGGCAGAATCTCGAGTCCATCCGGCGCATTCCCATCGCGGCGCAGTCCGCCTCCGGAAGCGTCATCCAGATTCCCCTCGAGGATGTGGCAAGCGTGGGCTTGGTCTCCGGCGCGGCGTTCATCTATCGCGAGCAGCAGCAGCGCTACGTACCCATCAAGTTCAGCGTGCGCGGCCGCGATCTCGGCGGTGCCGTACTCGAGGCACAGCGCGGCGTCGATTCCGAGGTGCAGTTGCCGGGCGGCTACCGGTTGGAGTGGGTCGGGGAATTCGGGAATCTGCAGGAGGCCATTGCGCGCTTGAGCGTGGTCGTGCCGTTGTCGATCGCGCTCATCGTGCTGCTCCTGTATTTGAATTTCAGCAGCCTGCGCGATGCGCTGCTGGCCGCGAGCGTCATTCCGATGGCTCTGGTAGGCGGCATCTTTGCCTTGTGGATCACCGGGACGCCGTTCAGCGTCTCCTCTGCGATCGGCTTCGTGGCCTTGTTCGGCATCGCGGCCATGGACGGGATTCTGGTCCTGTCGTACTACCATTTGAGCCTCGAATCGGGGCTCGACCGCGCCAGCGCCATGCTGCAAACCTGCCGCACGCAGCTTCGGCCGGTGATGATGACTTGCATCGTGGCGTGCGTCGGTCTTTTGCCGGCGGCGTTTTCGACCAACATCGGATCGCAAGTGCAGCGTCCGCTGGCGCGCGTCGTCGTGGGCGGCATGCTGTTCGCGCCGCTGTTGATATTGCTGGTGCTGCCGGTGCTGATTTTGAAATTCTCCCGGGCCCAGGAACTGCCGCAGGAATTGCCGCGAGAGAGCGGCGCATGAAGCACGCAACCGCGATGTCCTGCTGCGCGGCCCTGATCTTGAGCGCCTGTGTGGGTCCGAATTTTCACCGGCCCCCGCCGCCCACGCCCGCGCGCTTTACGGTCGAGCCGCTGCCTCCCGACACGGCTTCGGCTTCAGGACCCGGCGGCGCCGCGCAGAAGTTCTTGGCCGAACAAGCCGTGCCGAGAAACTGGTGGCTGCTATTCGGCTCGCCGGAACTCAACGGTCTGGTGAGCGAAGCGCTGCGCGCCAATCCCGATGTGCTGTCCGCTCAAGCGGCGCTGCGCCAGGCCCTCGAGAATACCGCCGCGCAGCGCGGCAGCTATTTTCCGGCCGTGCAAGGCGATTTCGACGCCAGCCGCAATCTGAACGCCACCGGCGTGTTGGCGCCGAACCTGGCCTCGGGTACGGCTCTGTACAATTTGTACACGCCGCAAGTCACGGTGAGCTTCGTTCCCGATATCTTTGGCGCGAATCGCCGCCAAGTGGAATCGTTGGCGGCCCAGGCGGAAGCCGCGCGCTTCCAGCTCGATGCCACTTACCTCACGCTCACGGCGAATGTCGTGACCTCCGCCATACAGGAAGCCGGGTTTCGGGAACAGATTGCCGCAACCGAACAGGTCATTGCGCTGGAGCGCGAATCCCTGACCGTGCTGCGGCGAGAACTTGCTCTGGGTGCGATTGCGGAAGTCGATGTTTACGCCCAGGAGGCGGCGCTCGCACAATTGGAAACCACACTGCCGGCGCTGCAGCGGCAACTGCGTCAGACCGAAGATCAGTTGGCGGTTTTGACCGGACGATTGCCCGCGGACTTCACGCCTGCCAATTTGCGGCTGGATCAATTGGTGCTGCCTGTGGATCTGCCGCTCGGGGTGCCCTCGGAGCTGGTCGAGCGGCGGCCGGATGTGCGCGCGGCCGAGGCGCAGCTGCACTCGGCGACCGCGCAGGTCGGCGTCGCCACCGCCAATTTGCTGCCGCAATTCACCATCTCCGGCAATATTGGCAGCGCTGCAACCGCCATGAGCGATCTATTCAAACCCGGCACCGGATTCTGGAGCATCGGCGCCAATGCCACTCAGACCCTGTTCGCCGGCGGCACCTTACTGCACCGTAAACGCGCCGCCGATGCCGCGCTGGATCAGGCTGGAGCGGCGTATAAATCCGCGGTGCTGACGGCATTTCAAAACGTCGCCGATGCCCTGCATGCGCTGGCTGCGGACGCAGCGGCCCTGGACGCCGCGAGCCGGGCGATGAGCGGGGCCGAAAAAAGCCTCGACGTGACGCGGCAGCAGCTGAAGATCGGCGCGGTGAGCTATTTGGCGCTGCTCGTTGCGGAACAAACCTACCAGCAGGCAGTGATAACCGTGATTCAGTCCCGCGCCAGTCGCTTTGCCGACACGGCTGCGTTATTTCAAGCGCTGGGCGGCTCGGTGGTCCCAGACAAAGCTGCAAGCCTTACCGCACGCTAGCTCCAGACCGCACGCGAGCTCACGACCCATCAGACCGTACGCGAGCTCACGACGCATCAGAGCGCACGCGAGCTCACGACGCATCAGAGGTACTTGGTGACTCCCTGGAACTCCTTTATCAGCTCCCGGAACTCGCGCGGCAGCACCTCGGAAGTCTCTTCCATGCAGTGATGAATGTGATCCTTGATCAGCTCTTTCTTGGCGTTGCCGATCGCCTTTTCCACCGCATGCAGTTGCTGCGCCAGGTCCATGCAGGGGCGCCCGGACTCTATCATCTCAATGACCGCGGTGAGGTGGCCTTGGGCGCGTTTCAACCGTGTCGCGATTTCCGGAAATTTATGCATTCTGCCTCTCGTCCAATATGCTCGCATCCTATCCCCCTAGACAGGATAAGGGAAGAGGCATAGGATGCGCCGAGCTTTGCAGACAAGTGCGCGGCTCGAGGACCCGTGGGCGCGCTTTCCGACATTGATTCGTCATCGAACTGTCTTACCGTCAGCGGACATGTTTTTCGGGATGAGCCATGCCTATACATGATCATGAGCCAAATTTTCGCGGTGGCGTCTTCCTGTGGGGAGGCATCGGGCTCGGTCTGCTGCTGCTGGTCGCACTATTGACCCATGGATTTGGACTGCTGGGCCGCGGCAACAAAGGACCGTCCGAACCAGAATTGATGGTGCGGCAAGGGGACAAGATCATCGTCCCCGAAGGTTCGGCACTGCGCAGCCGCTTGAATGTGATGGCGGCATCATCGCAGGCGGTCAGTCCCAAGTTGCTGCTGCCCGCCATCGTCGAGTCCGACCCCAAGCTCACCGCCGCGGTGCTGACGCCGTTGAGCGGCCGGCTGATCGCGCTCAAAGTCGCGCTCGGCGATCGGGTAAAGCGCGGCCAGGTGCTGGCGATCATCGATTCGCCGGATCTCGCGCAGGCCTACACGGACAACGATAAGGCCGCCGACGCCTTCAAATTGAATCAAAAGAATCTCGAGCGCCAGGAGGCGCAGAACAAGCTCGGTGTGGCGTCGGATCGCGATTTGGACCAGGCAAAGAGCGACTACGCCCAGGCGGCCGCCGAATACACGCGCACTCAGTCGCATTTGAAAACGCTCGGCGTATCCGCCGAAGCCAAACCTGCATCGCGCGAGCTGTCGGTTGCGGCGCCCGTGGGCGGCAGCGTAACGGCCTTGAACGTGGCGCCCGGGAACATGATCAATGATCCAACTCAGCCGCTAATGACCATCGCGGACTTGAGCACCATCTGGGTCACGGCGATGGTTCCGGAGAAGGACATTGCCGAGGTCTCCAAAAATCAAGATGCGCAGGTCACCCTGGTGGCCTATCCCGACCGGGTGCTGAACGGGAAAGTCTTGTTTCTCTCGGATGTCATCGATTCCGATTCACGCCGCGGCAAGATTCGCATCGCCTTTGCGAACGGCGACTATGCGCTCAAGCCCAATATGTTTGCGTCGGTCGTGCTGTCGGGAGGCGCGCGCTCCTTGGTGGTCCTGCCGAGTTCAGCGCTGCTCATGAACAACGATAGGACCAGTGTGTTCGTCGCGACTGCACCCTGGACCTTCGAGCGGCGCACGGTCGATGCACAGCTCGAGGAGGGCTCATCGGTCGCCATCCGCTCCGGCGTGAGTGCCGGCGAGCAAGTGCTCGTCAAAGGCGCAATCCTCTTGAATGACTGATTGCCATGATTGATCAATTCGTCGCCTTTTGTCTGCACCGGCGCATCGCGGTGATCATCCTGGCCGCGTTGCTCGCGGCCTACGGCGTTTACGCCTGGGAAACGCTCTCGGTCGAGGCGTATCCGGAACTCGGCGATGTCGCGGCGCAGGTCACCACCCAAATTCCCGGGCTCGCCGCCGAGGAGGTGGAACAACTGATCACCGTGCCGCTCGAGCGCCAGATCAACGGCACGCCCGGCTTGTTGTTGATGCGCTCCTCGAGCACCTTCGGCTTGTCTTTGATCACGGTGCTATTTCGAGATGGCTATGAGGACTACTGGGCCAGGCAGCGCCTGATCGAACGTATCGGGCAGGCGGTGCTGCCGGCCGGTGCGACCCCCTCGCTCGATCCCGTCGCGGGTCCCGGCGGCGAAATTTACCGCTACACGCTGGAGAGCGACACAAAAAATCTCCAGGAGCTGTCCGAAATCCAGCGCTGGGTGGTGATTCCGGCATTGAAGTCGGTTCCCGGCGTTGTCGATGACACGAATTTCGGCGGCTTCAGCACCGAGTATCAGCTTGATCTAGATCCAAAACAGCTGCAGCACTATGGACTCGGCATCACCGATGTCATCAATGCGATCAACAACAACAATAGCAACGCCGGCGGCGGCCGCGTCTCTCGAGGCGATCAGAGCTATGTCATTCGTGGCGTTGGACTGATCCACGACCTCGCCGAAATCGGTTCCATCGTCGTCACACAGGCCGGCGGCACGCCGGTGCTGGTGCGCGACCTCGGCAGCACGGCGCTCAGTCACCAGGAACGCGAGGGCATTCTCGGCAAGGACAAGAATCCGGACACGATCGAAGGCATCGTGCTGATGCTGAAATATCAGAACCCGTCGCAAACCTTGCACGGCGTGCATGCCAAGGTGGCCGAGCTCAACGCCAAATTAGCCGCGCAAGGCGTGCGGATCGTGCCCTATATCGACCGCGACGATTTGGTGAAGAACACCATTCATAAAGTCGGGCAAACCATTCTCGAAGGCATCGGCCTGGTCTTCCTCATTTTGATTCTGTTTCTAGGCAGCCCGCGCAGTGCCTTCGTGGTCGCCGTGAGCATCCCCTTCGCGCTGGTGTCGGTCTTCACGCTGCTGAATCTTACGCACGTGTCGGCCAACTTGCTGTCTCTCGGTGCGATCGATTTCGGCATCCTCGTCGACGGCGCCATCGTCGTGACCGAGGCCGTGCTGCGCCGGCGCGAGGCCATGCCGAACGAGGAACTCAGCGAAAGCGAAGCCAAGGCCGCGACGCTGCAGGTCACGCGCCCCATTTTTTTCGCGAGCCTCATCATCATCACGGCATACCTGCCGTTGTTTTCGTTCGAGCGGGCGGAAGCAAAATTATTCACGCCCATGGCCTATACCATGGGTTATGCGCTGTTCGGGGCCCTGCTGACCGCGCTGGCTCTGGTGCCCGGCCTCGCGTACCTGGCATTTCGCAAGCCAGGGCGCGTGTACCACAACCGTTGGCTCGAGCGCCTCACCGTCCAATACGACCGGGTGCTGAGCGCGTGCCTCAGTCAGCCGCGGATCATTTATGGCGTGGTGATTTTCGCGCTGTTTGCCGTCGTCGGTCTGGGCGCCACGGTGGGCCGGGACTTCCTGCCGGACTTGGATGAGGGTGCGCTGTGGCTGCAGGTGCAAATGCCCACAGGATTAGCCTTGAACAAAGCCAGCGACATGGCGAGCGATTTGCGCCGAGAAGTCCTCAAATATCCCGAAGTGTCTTACGTGGTCACGCAGACCGGACGCAATGACGATGGCACGGATCCTTGGACCATGTCGCACATCGAGGCGCCGGTGGGACTCAAGCCCTATGACACGTGGCCTGCCGGCGAATCCAAGCGGCAGTTCGTCGACCGGCTGGCCTCCGATCTCAACAAAGACCTCCCCGGATATTCCATCGGCATCAGCCAACCCATCATCGACGGCGTCAACGATCTGATCGGCGGCGCACACAGTCCCCTGGTGGCCAAGCTGTACGGCGACGATCTCAACGAGCTGCGCGCCGTCGGCGCTCAGATCGTCAATGTGCTCTATGGCATCCAAGGCACCTCGAGTGCGTCCCTCTTTCAGGAGCCGCCGATTCCGCAGATCGAGATCAAGCTGGATCATGAAAAGGCCGCCCGCTTTGGGATCAATATGACCGACGTGCAGAATGTCATTCAGACCGGCGTCGGACAGGCACCTGTATCCACCGTCTATGTGGGTGAAAAAACCTATCCCCTGACCGTGCGGTACACGCAGGACGCGCGCAATTCACCGCAGGCTTTGGGCAATCTGCTGGTCAACACCTCGAGCGGCGCGCAAATGCCGCTATCCGAGCTGGCCGACATTCGCGTCCGCTCCGGAGAGAGCACCGTCACCCGCGAAAACGGCCAGCGCAATCTCACGATTCGGATCGACAACCGCGACCGCGACCTGACTTCTTATCTCGAGGAAGCGCAGTCCAAGATCGCTTCGCAGGTTCATTTTGACCGCACCAAGATTCGGCTGGAGTGGGGCGGCCAGTTCGAGAATCAACGGCGTGCGGAAGCGCGGTTGCTGGTCATCCTGGCGCTGGTGATGGGCATGATGTTGATTTTCCTCACCATCGGCATCAAATCTTTCCGGCAGGCCTTGCTCATCCTGGGCGTGGTGCCGTTGGCGACGCTCGGCGGTCTGATTTCACTGCACCTCACGGGGCAGAATCTCAATGTGGCGAGCGGTGTTGGCTTCATCGCGCTGTTTGGCGTCGCGGTCCAAAACGGCATCATCATGGTGTCGAATCTCAATCGCATGCGAAAGTCCGGATTGGAATTGCACGAGGCCATCATGACGGGTGCAACGGAGCGCCTCCGGCCGGTGCTGATGACCGCCACCGTCGCGACCTTGGGAATGTTGCCGGCTGCCATTCACACGGGCGTCGGCAGCGACGTTCAGCGCGGGATCGCGACCGTGGTGGTCGGTGGGCTGGCGATATCCACGGTTCTCACCTTGTTTGTACTGCCCTCGATGTATCACGTCATCGAGCACTGGGCCGAGCGGCGCCACGGCGAAGCGCGGTGGGGCCGATGAAGTTTCGTCGCCTCATCGCCGCAGCGCTCAGCGTTGTCGTGTCGGCTTGCGCGGTGGGTCCCAATTTCAAACGGCCCACTCCGCCCGACGCGACGGGGTATGGCAGCGCCTCGCAAGCGCAGACCACCGCAACCGAGAGCGCGGGTGGCGACGCGCAGCGCTTTGTGGCCGGAATGGATATCCCAAACCAGTGGTGGACGCTATTCAAGTCGCCGCAGCTCGACCGCATGGTCGAGCAGGCACTCAAGGCCAATCCAAATGTGGGCGCGGCGCAGGCGGCGCTGCGACAGGCGCACGAGTTGTACTTGGCGCAGTGGACCAGCTTCTTCCCGGTCGTCGACGGAAACTTCAGCGGTACTCGCGCCAAGAACGCAGTGGGGACCATTTCCAACCCGACCAGCCTTCCGCAATCCAATCCCTACTACAACCTTTTTACCGCTCAGCTCACCGTGAGCTACCTGCCGGACGTTTTTGGCGGAACGCGGCGCGCCGTCGAAGCCGCCAAGGCCCAGGTCGAAAACAGCCGGTATCAGCTCGAGGCGACGTACCTGACCTTGAGCAGCAACGTCGTCGTCACCGCGGTGCAGGAGGGATCGCTCCGAGGGCAGATCGCCGCGACGATGCGGCTCCTCGAGCTGCAGCATCAGCTGACCGACAAAGTGCAGCATCAGCGGCTGCTCGGCACCGCCAGCGATCTGGACGTGCTCGCCCAGCAATCCTTGGAGGCACAAACCGCGCAGACCCTGCCGCCTTTGCAAAAGCAATTGGGTCAGACGCGCGATGCGCTGACGGCGTTGATCGGAAGATTGCCTTCGGAAGAGCCCCAGGAAATATTTCAGTTGGACGATATGACGCTGCCTACCGACCTGCCGGTTAGCCTGCCATCCAAAATTGTTGAACAGAGGCCGGATGTTCGCCAAGCCGAGGAAAACATGCACATGGCGTCGGCCGAGGTCGGCGTCGCGATCGCAGATCTTCTGCCGCAGTTTGCGATCAGCGGCAATCTCGGGTCGAGTGCGCTGACGCTCGGCACACTATTCAAGCCGTACACAGGCTTTTGGGATGCGGGCGCATCGTTGACGCAGACCCTGTTCGATGCCGGGGCATTGATCCACAAGAAACGCGCGGCGGACGCAGCCCTCGATCAGGCGGCCGCGCAATATCGCGCCGCGGTCATTTTGGCATGCCAAAATGTGGCCGATACGCTGCGCGCGCTCGACTCGGATGCCGATGCGCTCAAGGCCAGCGCCCAGGCGGAGCGCGCCGCGAAAAAAAGCTTTGATCTCGCGCAGAGGCAGCTGGCCTTGGGAACGATCAGCGTGGTGGCCGTGTTCAACACGGAGCAAACCTACAACACCGCGGTGTTGGCCCTGATCCAGGCCCGCGCGAATCGGTATGCCGACACGGCGGCGTTGTATCAAGCGCTCGGCGGCGGTTGGTGGAATCGTACGGAGGAGCCTCGCTATGAGCGACCTAGTCCGAAGGGAGAATAGCGACGGCGCTGCGACGCTGACGCTCAATCGCCCCGAAAAATGCAATGCGCTTTCCAAGGATATGTTCGAGGCTCTCGAGGTTCATGTCGACGCCTTGGCGCGCGAAACCAAGACCATTGGCCTCGTGATCCTCAGGGGTGCGGGCGGCAATTTCTCGGCCGGCTATGACATGCAGGAAGTGCTGGAGCACGTGAAGGCGCATGCCAAGCCGCACTTTCACTCGGAGGTCATTCAGAAGATTGCGAACCTGCCGCAACCGGTGATTTCGGCGGTGCAAGGTCACTGCTCGACCGGGTCGCTGGAACTGGCTTTGGCGGCCGATCTCATCGTCGCTTCCGAATCGGCGCAATTCTCGGATGTGTATGCAAAATGGGGCCTGACGCCGGTGTGGGGTCTGAGCATGCGGCTGCCGCACCGCATCGGTACGGCCAAGGCGGCGGAAATGATGTACACCTGCCGCAGTTATTCGGGTACGGAGGCGGAGCACATGCACCTCGCCAACTTCTGTTTCCCCGATGCTCGATTCGATGCCGAACTGGCTTCCCTGACGACCGACATCTTGAGCAATTCCTGGTACGCCAATCGGGTCAACAAGCGCGCGCTCATAGAAACCGACGGCTTGAACTTGCACGATGCTCATGCACTGGATCTGTTCAAGAACGAAGGGCTGGCGCCGGATGCCGCCAAGCGAATCGCGAAGTTCTTTTCGCGCTAGCGCCAGCTCGCACCAGCTCGCGTCCCGCACCCTAGCGTCAGTGAGCCGCGAGCGCGGCATCAGGTTCGGCCGCCTCCGGGCTCGAGGCGGTGCGCGCGACCAGCATGGATTTGGCGAACATCGCCTGCAGCTTACCCGTGGCCCGGGCCAGATGCATGAGCGAGGTCAGCAACAGAACGCCCGCCAGTCCAAGAAGGGGAATCCCAAATCCGGTGTGGAATACCCACTCAGGCTGCGCGGTGGAGAACACCTCGACGCCTCCCAGGCCGAACCATCCCGCTTGCCCAAGCACGCCGATGATGGGCAGCGCGGTGAGCGACAGACTCACCGACAGACCTGCGACGGCAATCACGAAGTAGAGGATGCCCATCGGCAGCATCAGGACGAAGTAGGCGATCGTGGTCCAGGTGCGCGGGTCTTTCAGCATCTCGCCGATCCGCGCCCAGAATCCCAAGGCTGTACCCTGGTACACGGGCCGGCGCGGCATGCGCACACCGGTCATCGCTTCGATCAAACGGCCTTCGGCCAAAGAGACAACGCGGCAGATCGCCGTGAACATGAGAAAGAATGGTACGCCGATGATCAGAACTGAAAAACCGGCCGACAAGGAAAGTCCGGTCACCGCCAGCACGAAATATATGATGCCCCTGGGCAGTCCCAGCAACATCAAGAACAAAGACGTATAGGTGCGCGGGTCCAGAAACACGCCGAAGAATCTCCCCATGGCGGACTTCGCCTCCTTGCGCGGTGTCGCCATGGCGGCTTTGACCTTGACTTCGGTGTCGCGGTAAGCGGTGGCGACCTCATCGGGGGCGCCGTAGGTGGAGGCAATGAGTTCGAGCACGTCGGCTTCCGACTTGTCGGGATGCGCCGCGACTTCCGCGCGCAGATATTCTTCCGCGTCATACAGAGCATCTTGAATGAGCGCGGAATCCGCTCCCGCGAGCTCTTCGCGTAATTGCCGTAGGTATTGATCGATGGAACGTGGCGCACTGCGGTTCATGACGAATGTCCTGTGTCGGAATTTTCTGTTTCTGTAAATCGATCCACGAAGTCTCGAGTTCCCTGCCAAATAAGCTTCCATTCAGCCAATACACCGCGGCCTTGCTCGGTGATCCGGTAGTAGCGGCGCGGCGGACCGGAATAGGAGGGCACGATACGACTGGTCAGCAAATTCCCGGCTGAAAGGGCACGCAAGACCGGGTAGATGGTGCCCTCCTTGAAGATGGAGGTCCCGTCGTTGGCGCTGGCCAAACGCTTGGCGATTTCATAGCCGTACAGGTCCTCGTCGGACTCGGCGAGCACGGCCAGCAAAACCAGCCCCACCAGGCCTCCGTTTAGCTCCTTTTGGAATTTGCGTTCGTTGCTATCGTCCATAGGCTAATACTATATAGTTACTAATACTGTTTGGCAAATAGTATTATTTGGCTTGCAAGACTGGTCACGGAAAGACCTGGATTTCCGGCCGGCCTCGGGCACACTAGGCAGCCTTTTTCACGACGAGCCGGAAACCCTATGTGTGGCATCGTGGGCGTGGTCGCTGAGCGTGGCGCGGTTCCAATCCTGATGGAGGGATTGCGGCGCCTCGAGTACCGCGGGTATGACTCGGCCGGGATCGCGGTGCTAGACCACGGGCGGCTCGCCCGGTTGCGCACCGTCGGCAAGGTCAAAGTCCTGCAAGACGCATTGGACGCGCAGCCAATCAACGGATCGATCGGCATCTCGCATACGCGCTGGGCTACGCACGGGGTGCCCACCACGGAAAACGCGCACCCACACCTATCGCGCGGCCAGGTTGCGATCGTGCACAACGGCATCATCGAAAACCACGAGAGCTTGCGCTCCGAGCTCAAGAGCTTGGGCTATGACTTCACCTCGGAAACGGATACCGAAGTCATCGCGCACCGCATTCACTACTATCAGGCCACCTCTCCCGATCTTCTGGCCGCCGTCCGCAAGACGGTGGCCGAATTGCAGGGCGCCTACGCACTTGCTGTTTTAAGCGAGGCCGATCCGGAATGCATCGTCATGGCGCGCCAGGGCTGTCCCGCGGTCATCGGCTTGGGAATCGACGAGAATTTCGCAGCCTCGGATGTGGCCGCGCTGCTGCCGGTCACGCGCCGCTTCATGTTCTTGGAGGAAGGCGATGTTGCCGAGGTTCGGCGCAAGTCGGTTCGGATCCTGGACGCGGCGGGCCAGCTCGCCGTCCGCGCGATCCGCGAAAGCGATCTGCCGGCGGACGCGGTGGAGCGCGGCCAATATCGGCACTTCATGCTCAAGGAAATTCACGAACAGCCGCGTGCAATCGCTCAAACACTGGAGGAACGAATCGCCGGCGGCAAGCTATTGGACGCCGCATTTGGTCCGGGCGCCGCGGAGATTTTCAGGCGCGTCAAGGCGGTGCACATAGCCGCCTGCGGCACGAGTTTTCACGCGGGCCTCACCGCCAGTTATCTGATCGAGCAGATCTGCCGGATTCCGGCGCGCGTCGAAATTGCCAGCGAATACCGTTATCGCGATCCGGTGATCACGCCGGATACGCTGTTCGTGACCATTTCCCAGTCCGGCGAGACCGCGGACACGCTGGCGGCGCTGCGCAACGGCAAGCAAGCGAAGTATCTGTCCACCTTGAGCATTTGCAACGTCGCGGAAAGCTCCATGGTCAGGGAATCAAATTTGGTGCTGCTGACGCGCGCAGGACCTGAAATCGGAGTCGCCTCCACCAAGGCGTTCACCACGCAGCTCGCCGCACTGAGCATGCTCACGATTGCCTTGGCGAAAAACGGCCCTGCCGCTGCGCAAGAGAGCGCATTGGTTTCGCAGCTGCTGCAGCTGCCCGGGTTGGTGGAAAAAACGCTCAAGCTCGACGCGACCATTCAGGCGCTGGCCGAGATCTTCGTGGAGAAGCATCATGCGCTGTTTCTCGGCCGCGGACCCTTGCAAGCCATCGCCATGGAAGGGGCGCTGAAGCTCAAGGAGATTTCCTATATCCACGCGGAAGGCTACCCCGCGGCGGAGCTCAAGCATGGCCCATTAGCGCTGGTCGACGAGGACATGCCGGTGGTCGCCATAGCGCCAAGCAATGACTTGCTGGAGAAGCTCAAATCCAACTTGCACGAAGTGCGCGCCCGCGGCGGAAAATTGTATGTTTTCGCCGACCCGTTGGCCGGCATGGAGAGCGAGGACGGCATCACCGTCATCCAGATGCCGGCACATGCGACTGCGCTGCAAGCACCGGCGGTGTTCGCCATTCCGATGCAGCTGCTGGCTTACCACGTGGCGGTACTCAAAGGCACCGACGTGGATCAGCCGCGCAATCTGGCGAAGAGTCTGACCGTCGAATGAATCCGCCGGGCTTACGATGTTGCGCAAACACCTGATATCAAGTCAAACGAGCGGCGAACCCGGTTTCCATTGGCGGGGCGCCGAGGTCACGCGACTCGAAGGTTTTACCG
>Ga0307476_10000832_pt1 | contig 21112 bp, 19 predicted proteins | sample atmos_gasesECM2C_2_FD_203314 | JGI IMG/M metagenome (GOLD analysis project Ga0307476, IMG submission 203314) | Hardwood forest soil microbial communities from Morgan-Monroe State Forest, Indiana, United States - atmos_gasesECM2C_05 | ecosystem: Environmental > Terrestrial > Soil > Temperate...
GTCGGGTGGAGCGGGGACGATGGCGGAGAAAGTCACTGCAGGGTCGGTGCCGATGGCGACGGCGACTTCCATGCGGCCTGTCGGGTGAGTGGTGGCCAGGATCGAGCCTCCGGAAGTTTGCGCCATTATGTTTACGGCCGCGCGCGCAGAATCCGCGCGCGCTGGACGGGCGAATGCGCCCGTCCCTACATGGTTCGTGCTTTCGCCCGCGGCGTTTCGCAGGGATTGACGGAAATGTTCTGCAGCTACCTTCTGTCTCTGCCAATGAGCGCCTAGCGTGTTTTTGTCGTAGACCTGGAGGCGGTACATGCCTAGGTTGCGTTTGCCGGTTTTGGAGTCGCGGGTGGTGACACAGGGGAGGGTGATGAAGCGGCCGGCATCTTGCGGCCAGCATTGCAGGATGGGGAAATCCAGGAGCGAGGAATTGTCGTGCTTGATGACTTCTTTGCAGGGGCCGGTAGGGACGGTTTTAGGGAAAAACTTTCCGGCTTCGGTTAAGAGCGGTAGCATTTTTAGTTTGTCGAGGAAGCCTTGGGGAGATTTCACGTCGAGAAACATCTTGATGCGGTCGGCAAATTCGTCGAAGGAGTTCACGCCGAGAGCGAGTTTCATGCGGGACTCAGAGCCGAACTGGTTGATCAGGAGTTGAGCGCCGGGGTGACCTTTGAGGTTTTGGAAGAGAAGAGCGGGGCCGCCGGGGTTGGGGAAATTCCGCCTCGCTTCGCTTGGCGGGACGGCCGAGGCGGCCGTCCCTACATGAGCTGTGTTGGGTCCCCACATATGCATTTTGCTGACGCGGTCGGTGATTTCGGCGATTTCCAGAATGGGGTCGACTTCGGTGTGGATGCGTTTGAGTTCGCCGGCGCGGTCGAGGGCGGCGATCCATTGACGGAGGTCGTCGAAGGGCAAAAGATTTCTCTCCTGGGAACGAATGATTATAAACAGTGAGTTGTGATTCGTGGCTAGTGGTCAGTGATCGCATCAGCCAATCTAGCGGTTCGGTGGTCGTCGCTTTGCCGTCGATCTACGCTAGGTGAGGAGTAACGTGCAGAACTTCGGCGATTGTTCGGTCGCGTGAGAGCTTATTGACTTCGCGCGGAATGACAATCGGGTGCTCACGTCGTAGCCCTTCGAGATAACGACTCAGAAAGTTGAGCCCGGCTGCCTGAGCAGCCGGGCTTGCTGCAGCAATGCACTTCCTAGTTGATCGTGAACGTCAGGGCGCTGGATTTCCCCCCTCCAGGTGCAGGATTCGTGACAATAACGCTCGCCTTCCCCGACGACGCGACGTCACTCCAAGGGACGTACATAATCATCTGGGTCGGACTCGCGTAATCCACTGTTCTCTCACTGCCATTCCAAGTCGCTTGCGTGCCCGGAACAAAACCCGAGCCAGTGATGGTGATTTTGAAATTTCCGCCTCCATGGATGGCGCTCGCAGGGGACAATGAGCCGGCCACTGGCGAGGGATTCTCTGTGCCGGAAACTGGCTGCATCATTGGGCTCTGAACAAGCACGGTCTGGAGGACTTCGCTACCGCAACAACCGGTCGCGGCAATAAAGGCCAGCCCGTTCTTGCCCCAACTGATGAAGGTAGGCGTGACGCCCTCACTGATCTGAGACAAATTGATAACGGCGAGCGGGGTAAAGTGCGCCAGATTGTAGCTGGTGATTCCGAGGGCATTAAAGAACGGTGAGGTTCCAAGCACGAAAGTGGAATTGATCGCCGACTCCGGCAAGAGGTCGTTACTGGTGAACCCCCCACCGACATCGTAGGTGCCGACCAACTCACCGATCAGCGGATTCAGAACCTGCCCGCCACTTCCGTAGATCAATCCAGCGTCAAACTGAATAGTGTTGCCGGTCACCAGACCATTCCATTGGGTAGTCAGCGTGCCTCCGCTCGCATTCACGCTAACCTGGCTTACCGTGTTGCTGGCATACCCATACAGAGTGCTGGCGTCGGCAAATTGCATGGAAGTGATCTGCGGGAACGAGATGGAGTTCGGAAGCAAAGTCGAATCCGTAAAGAATTCGAGCGGACCGCCTCCGCAGCACTGGCCGTTGCCGAGAGTCACGGCAAAGGTGTGCGAATCACCCGGAGAAACCTGCAGATCCCCTGCCATGTTCAGCCCGCCAAACTCGCTTGTTCCCAGGTTGACATCGATATCAAGCGTAAAAGCGGGAAGAACAAGCCGCTGTACAGATCCATTTCCATTCAGGCCTGCGTAGAGGTAGCTCGCGTCTGCGGACAATGCCAACTGCGTAGGTTCGCTGCCAGCAAAGTGGTAGCCGCCGATGCTGCCGTTCGCCGGGTTGATGACTGCGATACTGTTGCCATTCGCCCCAAAACTGCTCGGGACCGATGCATAAATCCTCTGTGCGAACGGGTCCCACACGAGATCGTTGGCCGGGATGTTTAGGATCCGGACAACGGCCGGGAATGTGACGTTGAAGTTAAGGGTAGAAGAAACGCCGCCCGGGGAGGGGTTGGAAACGGAAAGCTGAATGATCCCAGGTTTGGCAAGCTCCGTAGTCTTGAGTTGTGCCTGCAGTTCGTTCGAATTGATGTAGGTTGTGGCGAGCGGGTTTCCGTTCCACAGCACCTTAGCGCCCGTCATGAAGTTGTCGCCATTGAGCGTAATCGATGTGGCTGCGGTTCCGGCCACCAGAGATAATGGGGAAACCGACTGTAGAAACGGATCAAGAGCGACAATCTGGAATGTTAGATCGCCGGAACTTCCTCCACCGGGAGGAGGGTTCGTGACACTCACGAACTCGGAACCGGTACCGGTCAGGAAAGAGGCAGGAACTTGTGCTTTGATCTGCGTGCTGCTCTTATATGTGGTGGTAAGCGGGATGGAGAAGCCCCAGTACGCTACCGACGTGGGCAGAAACCCAGTACCGTTGATGGTGAGTGTGAAACCGGCGCTTCCCGCATAAGCGCTCGCCGGCGAAAGCGAAGTGAGAGTCGGAACTGGATTTCCACCCGACCCCTGCAATGGAATCGTGAGCGGACTGCCGGTACCCGTGAAAGCGATCGACAGGCTGGCAGAAAGGCTTCCTATCGCCGAAGGGGTGAAAGTCAGAAACATCTGACAAACTTGACCACCTTGGATGAAGCCGACGCAGTTAGGCCCAGAGAATGCGAAATCCGAGCTGTTCGCGCCAGAAAACGTCATGGCGGTCACATCGACCGTGTTGGCGGACGAGTTGCTTAACAGGATGAGCACGGGAATACTCGTCGAGTTAAGAGGGACGGTCCCAAACTGTATTGGATCGGGATACACGGTGATGGGCACTTGCGCTGCTTGCGCAACGCTCCAGCACAAAAGAAACCCAATGCCTACTAACAAGAGGTGGCGTAGTTTGCGGGTCATTTTGAACTCCTATCAAACGAATTTCCCCTTTGAGGTCAAACTCGGCCGCGACTGTGCACAATTTGGCAGCTCGCATCCTGCAAATTAACAAGGGCCCGGGGTTCTTAACACGTGGAACTGCGGCGCTCAACGGCTCGCAGAAGTGAGAATGATCTCACTCAAGGGGAGCGAGGAATATATTACGGCGGGTTCTGCTTGTCAAGGCCAATAAGGGTATTAATATACTTGGCAAAATGAGTTGGCCGGGTTCTCTCGCCACTGCACGCCACAACTTGTGCGCCGCTCGTCAGCGCTTTACTTCCTTAAAGGCCGGGAATGTGTGAAGTACTTTCAAGTCACCGTCTATCATCTTTTGCAATCGCACCTGAAATTCGACTGAGCGACGTACCTCTATATGGAATTGTGTGCCGTCACGAAAAAAGATAGTCACACCGGGCATGTCGTCATTGGCAATGTCAATTTCGCTGACGACTTTACCAGCCACGGAGCGGTAGGTACGCCAGCCACGAGCAGGTTTACGTTTCATGCTGATTCCTTACTTTGGCTATAGCATATTGTGCAAGTCATAGGCTATAGCCAATGCTAGGCAGGTGTCCACTACTCTTTGGCGGAAGTTCGGGAAGCGGCTGCGCTCATTACGCAACGAGCGGAAATGGTCGCAAGAGGAGTTCGCTTATCGGGCAGGCGGCATGAACGTGAGTTTTCTAAGCGAACTCGAAACGGGCAAGAAAGAACCCTGTTTGACTATGCTGCATCGGATCGCAAAGGGATTCGGAATCAGCATTTCAGAATTGACGCAGGGAGTGTGAGCCGTCCTCTGAATTAAGGTTTTTTGCCCTGCTAACCATGTACTATGGTCAAAAACCAAGCAGCAAAACCAGCCCAAAACCAAGCAGCAAAGGCAGCAACGATGACCCAGAACCAAAACCGCAACCTGCGCTTTGGTTTGCCGGGCATCATCTCACTTCTTCGATCGCCTTTTTCCTTCGTGTTCTTTCTTGTCGTGCTCCCGCGCTTCGCGCTTGAGCAATTCTTCCTTGGATACCGTGAGCACTTGGCGCACGGCGTTATCGAACCTTTGAAACTCTGTCTTGCCGGGAACGTTCGGAGCAGGTAAAGGCTTCATCAAGGTCAACAATAACGCCTTTCAGGGGTGCGGTGCAAAATTAAATTTTCGGCAAGATTGCGAAGGCTAGCCAAAACAGGCCAATTTCCACAGGTACATCGTTTATGCGTACTTGCGGTCCACAGGCAAGCAGCGAAATGATGAATTCAGGTAGCGCCCCTGCTCCCTCAAGAAAGAGAGGATTATCCCCTGGTCCTTTTTCCCTACTCCAACCAGCCGTAAACGGATTCCGCTTCCGGCTCACAGTTTGCTGCGGAGCATGGTGATTACGTCGTCGGAGGTGATGACGCCTACGAGCTTATTGTGCTGGTTAATCACGGGGAGGGTCATGAGGTTGTATTTGTCGAAGAGTTCGGCGACTTCGTTGTCGCCGAAAGCTTCGTGAGCGAAGACTAGAGGCTCCTGCAGGAGCGTGAGCAGAGGGGTTGAAGACTCGGCGATGACGAGCTTCGCAAGCGGAACGGCGCCGGCGAGGGTGCCGTGAGAGTCGACGAGATAGATGGTGCTTAGGGACTCGACGCCGCCTTCGAACTCGCGCAGGACACCGATGGCGTTTTCAACCGTAGCGGTGACGGGGAGCGCGAGGAATTCGGTGGTCATGCGGCCGGCGGCGGTTTCTTCGCGGTGCTCGAGGAGTTCGACGACCTCCTGGCTGGCCTCGGGTTCCATCTGTACGAGAATTTGCTCGGTATGGTCCTGCGAAAGATCGGCGAGCAGGTCGGCGGCGGCGTCGGGATCCATTTCCTCGACAATGTCGGCGGCGCGTTCGGAGTCGAGCGATTCGACGATGGATCGCTGAACTTTGGGGTCAACCTCTTCGAGAGTCTCGGCGGCGACGTCTTCGTCGAGAGTGCGGAAGACGGCTTCGCGCTCGTCGGGAGCGAGGTCTTCGACGATGTCGGCGATATCGGCGGGATGGAGCGTCGCCAAGCCGTCGTGAGAAATTTTTAGTTTGACGCGGCGCGCGGGATCAGTCTCGATGAGATCGACGAAACTCCAGGGGATGGTGCGGGGAGGAATGCGCTGGAGCAAGACCGCAAGAGCGGCGCGTGGAGCCAAGCCGCGGAGAAGACGGCGAATTGCGCCGCGGGCTCCGATATCCACGGATTGGACGCGGAGAATGGCGTGAGGGCGGCCGGCTTCGACTTGAGAGTCGATTTGGAGATCGACGTCGTTGACGCGGACGACCTTGCGCCCGTGAACGTCGATGACCTGCTGGTCGAGCAGGTCGCGTTCGAGCAGAAACAGGCCTTCGGAGCCGTTGGCGGCGGGCCAATCGGCGGACGGGGTCGAGGCGTGGATGCCCGTGTTAATGGTGGAGATGGCGGAAAAGGGAAGAATGCGGTTGCCGGACTTGGTTTTGACGATGAACGAGGCGATGCGGTCGCGGTCTTCCTGCGGGGCGAGAGTGACTTCGCGCACGCGACCGGTTTCCGCGCCAGACGGGTCATAAACCGTAGCGCCGAGCAGTTCGGAAAGAGGCAGCGTGTTCATCCCGCGTAGAGAATAGCCGAGTTTTGCAGGAGAGAGAAATGATTTATGGAGATTAGTGGAAAAAAATTCGAAGGGCAGTGGCTAGTGATCAGTTGCCGCCATCCGTGATGGAAGAGAAACATTGCCTTGTGAGGTCGAAAATGAGAGGTGCATTGAGGGGGGATTTTATCTTGACTCTCGGAGGAAAACGGACGCAAAATGGGCAAAATTTGCCTGCCTCGCACCTGCCGTAATGCGGCGATCTCTGCTGCGGGGAGGCAAAAGTATTTAGGAGGTTCGCTATGTCCTCGCGTACATCCGCCCAGTCGTCGTCAAAGTCACGCAAACTAACTCAACTGAATTCAACGACCGAGAAAAAACTTCTAGGATATGCCGCTCTAGCCGGCGCGAGCGGGGTAGGAATTCTGGCGCTTGTTCAGCCAGCGGAGGCCGAGGTAGTTTTTACGCCAGCGCATCAGATTATCGGTGGGGTCAACAGCTCTTTTCTGCTACTTGATCTGAACGGTGACGGCATCGCAGATTTCTCGTTCAGAACCTACTATAGCAACACGCTAATAAGCGGCAAAGCGACATTGCGAGTTTATGGGATAGCTAAGACCAACCAGATATTAGGCGAGCGACGCCACCACTTCGCATTTGCGTCTGCGCTACCACCGGGGGTTGAAGTCGGACCGAATGCAAAATTTGCGGCCAGTAACACCTTGATGGGGGGAGCAACGTTTCGCGCAGGCGAAACAAACTATTTCGGACCGTGGGCCCCTAAGGGTGGCCAGAGAAAGGATCGTTTCGTCGGCCTGAAGTTTGTGATCGACGGACAGATACACTACGGCTGGGCGCGCTTCAATGTGCGGATACGACCGCCTAATAAAGGCACCCTGGAAGCTGTGCTGACGGGCTATGCGTATGAGACCGATGTAAATACGCCGATCGAGACGGGACAGACTTCAGGGCCGGAAAGCGCGGAGACAAGGCCGGGTACGCTGGGTCAGTTGGCTTTGGGAGCGGCAGGGCGGTAGCGTAGCGGATTCCCTAAAGCATCGGCAGTTGAGAGGGTAGAGATCCTTCGACAGCGTGAGTGCTTCGCTTCGCGCAGCACTCACTCCGCTCAGCACTCACTCCGCTCAGGATGACAAAACCAGGGATCTTTTTAGCAAGTCCTCCTAGGGCCTGCAGCGGCGGTCTTGGTTTCCCTAGTTCTTTGTTTTTTCTAGTCTTGATTTTCTCCTCAAAGGCAGGCGGCTGTGATGGAAAGCAGGTTCCTCACCGGGCGTTCCGCCCAATTCGGAATGACATCGCTTTTGCATACCCGCCGATTCGGAACATCGGCTTTGCATATCCATCTATTTGGCGTGGTTTGCTGTTGGGATGTTTTGCACAGCTGCAGCGTGTGATCATCGATGCTGAAATCCTTCTACTGACTACCTAAACTCTGTCATTCCGAATCGGGCTGAAAGCCCGGTGAGGAACCTGCTGTCCGCGCAGAGCGTGAGGCAAAACATTCCTGTTTAAGGCCGTCCATGGCCGAGTCAGTTCCGCCCTTCCCGTCGAATGCGAGCAAGTCCACCCCGGCTTGGCTGTGAGCGATATTGCTACTGCCCTTGAGTTCTACACGAAAAAATTAGGTTTTACGACAGCCTTCACCATGGCATCCTCCTTACTGGACTCGTCACTATTGTAAACGGGGTGATGGTACTTCTTGACCGTCAATGAGTGAGACGGAGATGTTTCAACAGGACTTGGGTCACGCATTCCCGAGTTTTACCCCTAACGGCTTGAATCGCCGTTGTAGCTGATCCGGGTTCACCGTGGTGTTGTTGATCACGGTAGACTTGCGTTGCAAAATGCTGTGTCACGCACTGTCTCGGCTCGACGAGACATTAAAAAGAGGCGGCTATGAAAACGCCAGGAAGCATCAACCGGATTCTGTATCATGCAGCGCGCTATCTGTTGGGTTCGGTCATGCTGTATTACGCGATGGTCAAGATTCTGAATGTCCAGTTTCAGGTCTCCCCATTCACCTACACGCGACCGCTCGACCAGGTCCCTGGACGGATGTTAGCGTGGGCCTATCTTGGTTACGCGCCCTGGTTTCAGCGCCTGCTGGGTATCGCGGAATTCGTTCCAGCGCTGCTGCTGTTCTTCCGCCGGACAGCCCGGTTCGGGGCGGTGCTGATGTTTCCTGTGCTGCTCCATATCGTGCTGGTCAACTTTGCGCTTGATCTCTGGCACGGCACCAAGATCATCAGTTGCCAACTGCTTGGCCTCAACATTTATCTCCTCATCAATCAGTGGACCTATCTGCGGGAAACGCTGGCGAAGATTTTTGAAACTCCATCTCCCATGCGGCCTATTTTTCGCTGGGCAGAGGCGATCATTCCGTTGGTGGTTGTCATCGTTCTGTACGTCAACTACTACTATGACTACGAACGCAACGCCCGACTGATCAGCGATTTCACCGGAACGCGGCAGATCAATGGAGCGGGAGCGTGGGCAGTCGAAGACCTTAGCATCGACGGAAAAAACGCGATCCCAGAGGGTCAGCGCGCCCGCCTCTACTTCGACGTTTGGCAGCACGTCTACTACTCCCGCAGCGAAATTGTGCCCTGCCCGCAAAGAGGCCCTCTGATCCCGAATCATTTGTCCGATAAGCGTGCTTACCGCGACGTGCTCGAATTCTGTTCCTACTTTGCAGAAGATCGCCAACCCGAGCGTGTGGAGAGTGAAGGGGTTTTTGACGCCGATCGTTCCCGGCACAGTTTTCAGCTAGACAATCTGAATCTTGGTGGATCGACCGGCGAGATCAACGGAACGTACTCGGTCAACGGTCAGAACCTGCAGATGTGGGGCACAAGGAACGGCGAGAAGATAGAAATCGTATTGAAGCGGCTCAACTGGGGGAAGATGTGGTGAAAGATCTACTCGGACAAAAACCGTTTTTTAGCCCCGGATGGATCGTTATGTAATCAGGCCATAGCACCACGTTGGAATTGCTGGCGCAGAGGGGAGTGGCGCCAACTGTCAAGGCCGGCAGATCTGTGCCGGACGCACTATTTCAGCTTGACGAAGAGCAAAAACGAAAATCGTCCAGATTCCCACTGTGACGGGAAATTGCACGCCGGCCGCATCGCGCATGGTGCCTCCTCTGGGCAGCGCGTAGGTAAGCAGCATCATTGCCAGAGCGGTTAGCACTCCCAGGGCCAGTTTGCTTTTCCAGTTCATCGTGTGACCTCACCTTTTCCCTTGCCCGGACTTATCTTCTCGCAGGGGAGGGGGTATACGCCCACAGAAGGCACATGAACAAGCTGCTGCCTACTCGATGCAGGGGAACCCGGTCCATTCGCTCCCCGTATAATCATTTGGGATGCGGCTCATATTCGACATCTTCGGGCAGACTTTGCGGACGCTGTGGGGGCACAAGCTGCGTTCGTTTCTCACCATGTTCGGCATTGCCTGGGGAGTGTTTTCGCTGCTGTTGCTGGTCGGGCTGGGAGAAGGCTTCCGGTCGGGGAACAAGAAGCAGTTCGACACGCTGGGCGAGAACGTGATGTTCGTCTGGTCAGGGCGAGCGCCGGCGGTACAGGGAAGTTTTACTGCGTTGCGGCAGTATTACCTGACCTATCGCGATTATCAGGATGTTTTGCGGGACTGCCCGAGTGTGGGTGCGGCAGCGCCGCTGGTGTCACGGAACGATATCCGGGCGGTGAGCGATTTTTACCAGGCCAGCGGACAGATCCTTGGCGTCCCAGCGATGTTGAATCAGATTCGCTACCTGCCGATCAACGAAGGACGCTGGCTGAACGACATGGATATCGCGCAGAAGCGCGCGGTGATTGTGATTGGCGATGAGGCGCGGCGGACGCTGTTTTCCGGGCGGCCGGCCGTGGGTAGCACGATTCTGCTGAATGGAGTGCGTTTTGAAGTGGTGGGAACTCTGCAGAGAATTGGGCACGGAGACAACAACGATCAGAACCTCAAGAGCTTCGTGCCGTACAGCACGATGCACGAGTATTTCCCGCCTACGAATGTGGGGGAAGCGCAGGATGTGATTTCGCTGATTGAGTATCAGCCGAAGACCCGGGCCGCGCACGAACTGGCGCGGCAGGAAGTGCACAACGTGATTGGGCGGAATCACCAGTTCGATCCGAGCGATCCGGATTCGTTTGACGAGTGGGACACGGTGAACACCGTCGACCAGATGGGAAAGATTTTTGACGCCATGAATGCGTTCCTGGGCAGCGTGGGGTTGGTAACGCTGGGGCTGGGAGCGATCGGAATTATCAATATTATGCTGGTCGCGGTTGCCGACCGAACGCGGGAGATTGGCTTGCGCAAGGCGCTGGGAGCGACGAATGCGAGCATCATGTTTCAGTTTTTCGTCGAGGGGGCATTTCTAACCCTGCTGAGTGGAGTGATCGGAATTGGCGGGGCGGCGGGATTGATGGCGCTGTTGTCGAAGGTGTCGCTGGGGGATGGGTTCGATCCTCCGCGATTGGTGGCCTCGACGGCCGCGCTGGCAGTGGTGTCGCTGGCAGTCGCGGGGGTGGTGGCGGGATTGTATCCGGCCAGAAGGGCTGCGGCGCTGCAGCCGGTGGAGGCGCTGCGGAAAGAGTAGCTAAGAGCAGCTTCTAGCTTTTAGCTCCTAGCTTCTAGCCAAATCAAGATCATCTGAGCGGTTGCAGTGGTTGAAGAGGCACGCCTTCAGCCTTGAGCGACACCGACTGAATCAACACGGTTTGGCTAGGAGCTAGAAGCTAGGAGCCAAAAGCTAGAAGCTGAAACTTATGCATAGAGATTTGCTGGGACAGGCGTTTGCGGCGATGCGGCATGATCTGCGGAAGACGTTGCTGACCATGGCCGGGATGGCGTGGGGCATCGCGACGGTGGTGTTGCTGCTGGCTTATGGGAACGGCTTTGGACGGGCGGTCGAAACTATCTTCCAGAGTTTTGGGGCGACGGCGGTAGGAATATTTCCGGGACGAACCTCGCAACAGGCGGGAGGAAATAAGGCGGGAGTGCAGGTGCGATTCACCAACGAAGACATCGAGCTGCTGCGGAACAACGTGCCGCTGTGCAAGCATGTGGTACGAATGTCGACGAAGCAATCGTCGGTGCAGAATGGCAACCGGACTTTCACGATGCCGGTGAATGGACTGGATGCGGGGATCGGGGAAATCTGGAATCTGGAGATGGCGCAGGGGCGTTTTCTCGACGATGGGGATAACGCACGGCACGGATTGGTCGCGGTGATTGGATCGGAGGCTCGGGACAAGCTTTTTTCGGGCATGCCGTCGATCGCTGAGAACATCCGGATCGATGGCGTGGAGTTTCAGGTGGTTGGGGTCGTGAGCCCAAGAATGCAGGAAGGCGACGATGACGACAACCGTACGATCTATATCCCATACAACGCAATGAACGTGTTGAAGGACAATCATTATCTCGACGGAATCTGGATGGATTCGGTGGGGCTGGATCACGACAAGCTGGACCAGACGATACGGGATACGCTGGCCGCGGCGCACAATTTCAAGTCGGACGATAAGCGGGCGCTGCATGTGTTCGATGCGCAGAAGCAGCTCTCGCAGTTTGGGATCATCGAGATGGCGTTGAAGGGGCTGCTGGCGTTCATCGGGACCTTGACGCTGGGTATTGGCGGCGTGGGATTGATGAACATGATGTTGGTGACGGTCACGCAGCGGACGCGCGAGATTGGAGTGGAAAAGGCGCTAGGCGCGCGGCGACAGGACATTCTGTTTCAGTTTCTGGCGGAGTCGATGGTGATTACGGCGGTGGGCGGGATGCTGGGGATTCTCTTGTCGTACATGGTTTCGATTGGAGTGGGGCGGCTGACTTTTTATAGCGCGATGGCGAAACATGCGGAGGCCGCAGATATCCGGCTGATCGTCTCGCCGATGATTTTGCTGGTGGCGACGGGGATTCTGGCGGTGGTCGGCGTAGTGAGCGGCATGGTGCCGGCAATGCGCGCGGCGAAGCTGGATCCGATTGAGGCGCTGAGGTATGAGTAGACGGTCGCGAGTACCTAGTGCCCAGTACCTAGTACCTAGAAGCACCGGGTCGGCATGACAACTTCTTCCGATGACATTTTGGATTTGACTCCGCCTCGGGCTGATTTGCGCGTGGCTTATGGTGGGGATGCGAATCAGTTTATGGATTTGCGGGTGCCGAAGGGGAACGGGCCGTATCCGCTGGCGATTGCGATTCATGGGGGATATTGGCGGGCGAAGTACGACCTGGAATACATGGGACATTTGTGCACGGCGCTGACGGCGAAGGAAATCGCGACGGCGAATCTGGAATTCCGGCGCGTGGGAAATGCGGGTGGAGGCTGGCCGGGAACATTTGCGGATATTCGAGCGGGATATCAATTTTTGTTGCAGAAGGCGCGGCAATATCAGTTCGACATGCAGCGAGTGGTGGCGCTAGGGCACTCGGCTGGAGGTCAGCTTGCGCTGTGTCTGGCGGCGCATGAAAAGAGCGTGAAGGGTGTCGTTTCGCTGGCAGGGGTGGTCGATCTGCAGCAGGCGTATGAATTGCATTTGAGCAACGATGCAGTCGTGGAGTTTTTGGGAGGGACGCCGGTGGAGGTCGGAGATCATTATCGGGAGGCCGATCCGATGAAGCTGGCGATTGGAGCGCGGCAGCGGCTGGTCCACGGGGCGGCGGATGATATTGTGCCGCCAGCGTTCAGTCGGAACTATGTTATCGCAAAGCAGAAAATAAAAGAGGATGCGCGGTTGGTGGAGATCGCTCAAGCTGGACATTTTGAGGTGGTCGATCCGCGGTCGGGGGCTTGGAAGGAAGTGGAGAAAGTGGTGGTAGAGGCTGTGGGGTGAGGGCTAAGCAAAAGGCTTTATGAAGAATCATGTGAGAAAGATCATCTAGAGCGAAGCTGACGGGGGCGGGAAGTTCATGTAGGGACAGCCGCCCTCGGCTGTCCATCGAGCGCAGCTCGACGTTTTTCTCTTGCCAACAAAGCACCCTAGGCAGCGGACCATGCTACTTGCGTGAGCGTCCGCTGGAGTGCTCTGGATTGCTGCCAGGCTCGGGGAAGTCGCTATCAGCGTCTTTGAGAAGTGGGTCCTGGTCACGATGGCCTAATTGTTCTTCCATGCCGAGGTTGCCATCGTGGTTGTGCTCTGGAATTTCAATGGCGCCTTTGGCGCGGTCGGGATCGTTCTTTGAGATCTTCGTCATGGTCAAACTCTGATTCCAAGTTTATACGATACGGTTGCCTGTTAGTGTGCCTTCGTTGGCGTGAGAAAAGCGTCGAGCTGCGCTCGACGGACGGCCGAGGGCGGTCGTCCCCACATGAGCCTTCGCTGGCATAAACCTCTCTACACATTGCATCATTACCTACAGATGAATCATTCGCCGGGGCGGGTGTTGGGGGCTACTCCTAGTTTGCGCAGGCGCTCACGGGCTTGCAGGGCTTCAGGGGATTTTGGGTAGCGCTGGATCAAGTGACGGAGTTCCTGCACGCCGTCATCTTGCTTGCCGAGTTCGATTAGCGAAAAGCCTTTCTTCAGCTGCGCGGAAGCGACCTTAGTTCCAGTCGGAAAATTCTGCAAAACCTGATCGTAGCTCTGCTCGGCCTGCTGATAGTTGCCCTGGCGGAATTGAATCTCACCGAGATAGAAGTAACAATTTCCGGCGAGGTCGGTGTTGGGATAGAACTTTACGTAGTCGGAAAATTCCTGGATGGCGAGATCGTTCTTGGCTCCGTTGTAATCGCGCAGAGCGTTGTTGTAGAGAACGTCGGGCGGAGGCGCGGAGGCTTGCTCCTTTTGCTTGGCAACATCGGCAGCCAGATTGGCTTGCGTGGTTTGCTGCGAGGACTGCATGTCTTCGAGTTGCTTACTAACTTTGGCGAGGCGAGCTTTGAGTTCGTCGAGCGTGTCGTTGAGCGACTGGAGCTGACCCGAGAGCTGATCGACGTGGGCGGAAGAATCTCCCTGCTGCTTTTGTAGCGCGCTCTGCAGGCTGGTGAGAGCGTTCGCGACTTTGTTGACCGTGTCGGTATTCTGCTCGACGAGATTCTTCATCACGCCCATGCGTTCGTCGAAACTGCGCTGCATGGAAGTCATCTGCTGCTGTAGTTGCTGCACTTGAGTCTGCAGCTCGATCATTTCTTTGTTGACGCCCCATGCCGGAGAAGTGAGGCAAAGGGCGGAGAACAGCGCGAGAGGGAGAGCAAAGCGTCGTAGTGTCATAGGCGAAGATTCCTAGAGTTTATTTTAGATGGGTTTGGGGCGCAGTGGGTTGTGAAATGAGTGGGATGGAACATGGAGAGTTAGAGCGGGTTCAGGGAGGGTTATGGGGCCCGGGGCGATGGCGGAGCAACTGGCTGAGAAAAACCGTCGAGCTTCGCTCGACCGGACGGGCGAGGGCGACCGTCCCCACATAAACAATTAATGGGTGAGATCTGTGTCGGGCGGAATCGCTTCCGCCCCGAACGACTTATGCCCTCTACTTTTGATACACGAAGTGGCCGCGCGGCGGTTTTGCTGCCAGAAGGCTTCGTTTTCTTCCATACAGAACGGTTTTTCTTTACCGGGTTCGTGTTTCGTAACAGAGTTCACTTCGTTGCATTGTGAATGCGAATTTATGCAAAACTCCCGTGCAACTCAGTCCAGAAGTGGGCTGGATCCTAAAGGTCAATCAGGAAAGGAAATTAGTATGAAGCATCTACGTTTGTCGACCGCAATGGGTCTTGCCGTTGTATTGGGTCTTGGATGGTTTGCCCTGTCCCCGCAGAGGGCCAGAGCGAATTTTCAGGGCGTTGGCACAGGCTCTTACCTAACCAACATTACCGATGCCAGCACGGGGGCATTCTCATCCCGCTCCGTGATTACGCTACATAGCGACCACACCCTCACAGCGATTGATTCGGGCCAAGAGGCAAGCAGCCCTACGTTCAGCTCACAGCAAGGTACATGGACGCAGGGATATAACGGTAGCGTAAGAGCCAGCACACTCGACTTTTCGTTTCAGTCCCCCCAGACTATTGCTCGCGTGGATTATGTGATCAACGCGGCTTCTGGGGAGGGAAACATTAGCGGCACCCTCACACTCACCATTTTCCCAATCAATGGAAATCCTTTCGGAGGCGGAGGCACAGTCGTCGGCAACTTCAACTTTACCGGTCAAAGCGTGCCGGTGGAATAGCAGGCCCTAGCACACCATCACGCAGAACTGGCGCGTGTCGGTGACCCCGGTTGCCCCCGCGCCCGTCAGTTGATGAGGGCGCAAGAACTCTAAATCAAGATACGTCCTTGCGCCTTCAAACTAAACCGTCCGTCGATGAATGCGCAGCGAAGCAGAATTTCAGCGGGCTGCGCTGACTGTTTTGTCCTCTCAGAAAGGAGATTCCATGAATCATGTAATCAGATTGTTCAGATGCATATTGCCCGTCGTTGTCCTCTCGGTCCTGCTGCTGGCAAACATTCCTGCGCAGGCCCAGCGAGGGAGCATCACATTCACGCAAATCAATGTACCCGGCAGCGCCAGCACCGAGCTGGACGGTATCAACAACCGGGGAGAAATTGCAGGCTACTTTGTGGACCAGTCGGGCAAGCAGCATGGCGTGATTGACCAGAACGGCGTCTTTACCCAGCTTGATTTTCCCGGCGCTACCGGCACTAAAACCGTGGGCATCAACGATCTCGGGGACCTGGTGGGTGTCTTTACCGACTCTTCCGGGGTCCAGCACGGACTGTTTCGTGAAGCTGGCAGGTTCACTCAGCTGGATTTTCCGGAGGCTACGGCCACGCAGGCGCTCGGCATCAATGACGAGCGCCAGATTGTAGGCAGCTTCGTCGATGCCTCGGGACATATCCATTCCTTCTTGGAAAGCCTGGGGGTTTTCACCCAATTCGACTTTCCCGGAGGCACAAACACCATCTCGTACGGCATCAACGATTACGGCGAGATCGCAGGGTCTTTTGTGGATGCAACGGGGATACAACATGCCTTCCGCAAACAAGGCGGGACATTTACTGAAATCAATCCGCCGGGGTCCGTCACCTCGGTTGTTTTTGGACTGAATCTGTTGGGAAATCTTGTGGGCAGCTTCACCGATGCCGCCGGAAATGGCCATGGCTTCTTTGATCAGGTCGGCAGCTTTCTTCGGGTGGACTTTCCCGGAGCCGCCTCCACCGATGCCAACGGAGTCAACGCGCTCGGGTTTTTCGTCGGCGACTTCTTCGACGCTTCGGGCGTGGAGCATGGATACATCGCGGTAAGATGAGGGCCAATAATGGGACGCACTGTGGATGGACTCTTAGCACAGGCGTCCCATGTTGGAGGTTTTCGTACCTGCCGAAGCAATGTTAAGTGCAGTTTCATGCCGCTCGCATGGGACACGGCTGACGCGATGCCCCATGCGAGTAAAGTGAGGCTACTTCTGATACACGAAGTGGCCGCGGCGGTTTTGCTGCCAACAGGCTTCGTTTTCTTCCATGCAGAACGGTTTCTCTTTGCCGTAGCTGATGGTCTTGACGCGGCTAGCGCTGACTCCCGCGGAGACCAAGGCAGTTTTTACGGCGCTGGCGCGCTGGTCGCCGAGGGCCAGGTTGTATTCGGTTGAGCCACGGCTGTCGCAGTGTCCTTCCACCGTGAAGTTGATGCCAGGATGCTGATTGAGGAACGCAGCATCTGCCTGAATGGCAGCCTGCTGGTCGCCGCGAACGGCAGACTGGTCATAGTCGAAATAAACGTCCTTGATGGTCTGGCCGAACAAGTCTTCGTCGGTAAGCGAAGAAGTCGGTGGCGGCGGCGCCGGCGCGGGCGTCACGGTGAGGCGCGTGGTCGCGTCCTGCGTGCCGCCGGGGCCTTTGGCCACGAGGTGATAAGTGGTGGAATCGGTGGGAGAAACCTGTTGCGATCCGCTGGGCTTGACCGCGCCGATGCCGTCAATGGAGACGTCGGTGGCATTGGAAGTCTGCCACGTCAGCGTGGAGGATTGACCGGGTTGAATCGTGTCCGGGCTGACGGAGATAGAGGCGGTGGTGGAGGCCGGCGGTGGGGGCGGCGGTGGTGGGGGTGGAACCGCTTTCTTTTTGCAAGCGCCGACCATCAGGAGGGCGGCAAAAACCAGGGCGGTTGAGAATACCTTTAAAGATTGACGCTTCATGTTGCTCCTCTTCACGTTGAATCCTCCTGCGAACCCGGGAATTCTTTTTTCCAATTCAAACTTCGAGTTTTAATCCCAGGTTCAGACGAAGTGTTTTATTTCCAACTCCAGTTCGGTTGCGAATTACGTCCAGTAAAAGTCAGTTGATGGAGCTTGGTGCCATCAGCCAGCATCTCCCATATCTCTTCTTTGCCGGAGCGGCTTGACTGGAAGACGACGTGGCGGCCATCGGGCGACCACGAGGGAAAGTCATTGCGTCCGCCGTCGTGGGTAAGCTGCACCCATTGTTTGCTGGCGATATCCATCAGATAAATGTCGGAGGAACCGGGCTCGCCGGGGCCATATTTGCGCGTCCAGGCCAGCGTGAGAAATTGGCCGTTGGGCGACCAGTTCGGCGAGACGGCGTATCCCTGGTCGGTCATGCGCTGCTGGTTGGTGCCGTCGGCTTCCATGGTGTAGACCTGAGGCAGACCCGTGCTGCCGCTGACGAAAGCGATTTGCGATCCGGTCTTGCGGTTCCAGACGGGCGAAACGTCAGGGCCGCGGCCGGTAGTCATGGCATGCAGGCCGCTGCCCGAGGAATCGCTCAGGTAGATTTCAGAGTGGCCGCCACGCGAGGAAGAGAACGCGAGACGCGCGCCGTCAGGCGACCACGCCGGAGAAAGATTGGTGCCGCCGAAGTGCGGGAAGCTGACGAGGCGGTTGAGATCCATGGAATACATGAGGATGTCCCAGCCGGATTTCGTCAGGGAACTGAAGGCGACGCGCGATCCATCGGGTGAGACGCGAGGCGAAAGAGAGATTGTATTTTGGTGCGTGAGTTGATGCTGATTGGAGCCGTCGTAATCCATCATCCAGATTTCTTTGCGGCCGCTGCGATCGCTGACGAAAAAGATTTTGCTTTCGGCGATGCCCTGGATGCCGCCGCCGAGGCGGAAGATGATTTCGTCGGCGAACTTGTGAGCGATGAGGCGCGCACCTTCGTCGGTGGCAGAGTCAGAGTATTGCTTGCCGAGAACCTGCGGCGAAGCTGTGTTCTTTACGTCGTAGAGCCAGCCCTGAACGGTGACTTTACCGGAGGCTACGCCGAGGTTGCCGAAGGCCAGCATCGCGGCGTTCGGTGGCGGAGAGTTCCAGATGCCGAAGGTGACTTCGGCGGGCTGGCCGGGCGTCTGCAAGGGATAAAAACTTTTGGAGATCAGTTCGAGAACGCCGGAGTTGTCGAGGTCTCCCCAGAAAGTGTCGTTAAACGTTTTGAGCAGCGCCGTGTTTTGCGGGTCGGCATTCGAGGGCTTGAAGTCCGGGACGGCGAGGCGGACTTTCTCTACTCCGAGGCCGGACCCAGTGCGAACCCAGTCCTGAGCAAGAGCAGGCGTCACGCAAAGCGCCAGAAAGATGACAAAGCAGATCAGGGGGAGATTCTTTGCGCGTTCGCGGTTAGAGCCGTCGTCCATCCGAGTGAAGCGAATGCGGGAAACGGAGCGAAAAGATACCCCGTACCGCAAAATCGTATTCCGATACGTTCTCATTGGCAAGTTATTGATCATCATTTCACGAAAAGGGAAGTTTAAGAATAATCAGAAGGATGCCGCTGGGTTTTCTGGTTGTGTTTCGGGTTAAGGAAACCTTAGTTCCGGTGCGGTGGTGTTTGGCTTGCGCGCTAGGGCGGTGCAGCCCGAGATCCTTCGCTTCGCCTAAAGAACGGCTGCGCTCAGGATGACAAACGCTCGGGATGGACGACGCATAACAAACGCTCCGGAGCGCATGATTGCCTCGCCAAGACTGTGAGCGTACGAATTTATTTTCTGCTGTAATCAAACCAATACTCGACGGAAATTTTGTTGCCGTTATAGTCGGGGGGCAGCGGGCCGAAGGTGTCGATGCGCTGCAGGGCGCGGGTGGCGGAGACATCGAGCGACGGAACTCCGCTGGATTGCTCCACCCGGACATTGAAAGGATGACCGTCGCGGGCTACGTCGAAGGTGATGTAGACCCGCTCCGCTGTGCTGATGCGGGGATCGACTTCGTATTTCAGCCAGTTCTCCGAAACTTTTCGCTGGATAATCTGAACGTACCATCCGTACCGGGTGCCGAAGTCACCGCCGCCGCCGCTTACGCCGAAGCCGCCCTTGGCGCCGCCGGCGTCGAAGGTGCCATAAGGTCCGCTCACGGGGCCGCCTTCGCCGAAGGCAACCTGATTGGTTTCCTGCTCGGGCGCGGGTTGAGGCTTGGCTTTGGTGGGAGTGGGAGGCTTTTTCGGCTTGACCTTGGAATTCTTGCCTTGAATCTCGATTGCGTCCGGCTCTTTCTCTTCAACTTTTGGTTCGGACTTGGTGATGCCCTTGGATTCGTTGGCTAGAACGTTCTGCTGTGGCGCGGGTGTAGCGGGCAAGGGAACCGTGCTGACCAGAGTGACGCCCATGGCCGATCCGCCGCCGCCCGATCCCCAACCTGTTCCGGAAGGACCGGTAAAAAACCGCCCGTAAAGCACAATTAGGAGAGTAATGGTGATGTGAAAACCGGCGGACCAGGAAAGGGCGCGCGGCCAACTATCATGTTCGAAAAAAATCTCAGCGTTTGCCATTTTGTTCCAAAGGCTGGGTGACGATACTCACGTTGGTGATGCCCGATTGTTTCACCGCGTCCATGACGGTGGCGAAGGCGCCGAAGGGAACATTCTCATCCGCGCGGATAAAAATGGACTGGTTGCGGGGGTCGCGAATCTTTTGCCGCAGCTTGGCGGCGATCTGATTGATGTTGATGGCGTCGTTGCCGAGGAAGACGCGCTGATCCTTATTGATGGTGATGACCGTGCGCTCTTCGGTGATTTCCTTGACGGTGCGGGTCTTGGGAACGCTGACTTCGATGCCGGACTGCAGAATCGGCGCGGTCACCATAAAGATGATGAGCAGAACGAGGACGACATCGACCAGCGGAGTGATGTTGATATCCGCGAGGGCGGTCTGAGTGCGGCCGTTGGACGACGTGAAAGCCACTAGCGCCGAACCTCGGCTGGAAATGTGGGCACGGGCTGCGGCTGGATGTGCTCGATGGCGTTGAGAACTTCGAGGGTGAAATCGTCGCCGCGCGCGGCGAAGGTGCGAATCGAATTGCCGATCAGGTTATAGGCGATGACGGCGGGAATAGCGGCGGCGAGTCCGGCGGCGGTGGTGATCAGCGCTTCGGAAATTCCGGGGGCGACGGCGCGAAGAGTTGCTCCGCCAGTGGTGCCGAGTCCGTGGAAAGCATCGATGATGCCCCAGACCGTGCCGAAGAGGCCGATGAACGGGGTAACTGCGGCGGTAATGGCAAGCCATGGGACGTTGCGCTCGAGGCGTGTGATTTCTTCCGATGCGCCGATCTGCATGCCGCGCTGGACCGCGATGAGGCTGCGGAGCGATGCGGCTGGCGTGGAAAGTTGGCGCTTGTACTCCTGAAATCCGCCTTCGAAAACACCGACCAGCGGGCTGGGACGGAACTGATCGGCCACGGTGGCGATATCCTGCAGGCGCTGGGCTTTGCGGAAGGCGCGCAGGAAGCGTCCGCTTTGCAGGCGGGCGCGGCGGAGCAGGCTCCATTTCGTGAGAATGATGGCCCACGAAATGAGGCTGAATGCGAGCAAAGTGATCAGGACGAATTTGGCGACCGCACCCGTGCTGGAAACGAGATCGAGAATTTCGCCGCCGATAAAAAATGCGAGCAGAGAGGGAAGTTGCATTCTGGTTAGGAAAATTCCTTTCTGGAATTATAGATGATGCGGGAGTCGCGGCTTCAGGGGCGTATCCGAAGCATAACGAGCGCGGCGATGTGGCCTGAGATCGGCGGAGCTTCCAAACACTGAAGGGGCGCTTTTCACCAGCTCTGTCATCCTTCTATGAAAACAGGCGTACCTGTCCACAGGTATTTTTGCGGCGATGCGGACAGGCTTCTATTCGCGCTCGAGGCGCATAAGGTATGTCCGGA
>Ga0307476_10000834_pt1 | contig 21107 bp, 11 predicted proteins | sample atmos_gasesECM2C_2_FD_203314 | JGI IMG/M metagenome (GOLD analysis project Ga0307476, IMG submission 203314) | Hardwood forest soil microbial communities from Morgan-Monroe State Forest, Indiana, United States - atmos_gasesECM2C_05 | ecosystem: Environmental > Terrestrial > Soil > Temperate...
AAAAACGAAGCTACGCTCGTGCCCGATGCGGCGCCCTGAAAAGGTACGAGTGTGCCTTCGCCTAATTCAGACAAAGCCTGAGCAAGGGGGGAATATGGGTTTTGCACAGAACAGTTTGGACACTCGTGCGGTCTCACGCTACGGGGCACGTTCCCGGAAACATGTATTTGTCTATTCCGCCACGAAGTCAATCGCGTGCGTTCTTCTGTGCTTCGTGCTCGCAACCTTTGCAGCTCACGCACAGGGCGTCGGCTCATCGGGGGAGATCAGCGGGACTGTAACCGATGCTTCCGGCGGGGTTCTGCCGAAAGCCACGATCAATGTGGTCGACACCCAGACCGGTCTGAAGCGCACGGCAATGACGAACGGTACCGGTCAGTTCCGAGTAGTGGGGCTGGCGCCGGCCACTTACGACGTCAGCGCGCAAATGGCGGGGTTTGCGACGGAAATTCGAAGGGAAGTCACCGTCGCCATAGGGCAGGCGGCCATCTCAGATTTCAAGATGAAACCGTCGCAGGTGGCGACGGTGGTCGAGGTGACGGACCAGCCGCCCGTGGTGGAAACGGAACGAGGGAGCCAGGCGGACCAAATCTCACAACAGTACATCGCCGATCTGCCCATTGACCGGCGCGATTACCTTACGTTTACTTTGCTCGCGCCCGGAGTTTCGGATGCCACGCGGCTGGCCGGGGACCAGGATTTTAGGGTCAAATCAACGCCCACCAGCGGTCTATCGTTCTATGGGAGCGACGGCCGAGGCAACAGTATTACGGTCGACGGTGGTGAGACCTCCGGCGATAGCGGGGGCCAACGCCTCACGGTTGGCCAGGACGCGGTGCAGGAGTTCCAGATCAATCGCAGCAATTACGGGGCGGACCTTGGGGGGGCCACCGGCGCTTCCATCAATATTGTGACCAAGTCGGGCACCAACAACCTTCACGGCGGCCTCTATGGTTTTTTCCGTGACGATGCCATGGACGCCCAAAATCCGTTTTCGTTCAGCCAGCCTCTGCAGCCCGGCCAAGCCTTTGATCCTCTCACCCAGGCCGAACTAAAAGGGTCGCCGGTTAAGGATACCTTGACTCGCCAGCAATTCGGCGGGACCCTGGGTTTCCCGATTAGGAAAGATAAGACATTTCTGTTTGTCTCTTTCGAGGGCCTGCGGCAGAACGCGCAGAACGCGGTTCCGTTGCTGACTGACACCAATATTTTTGAACCGACGGCGGCACAGGGCGCCATTATTGCCGCGCTGGAAGCAAACCCCTCAACGACCCCGGCGCCTTGCTCGCCAGGCTTTCCTCTGCCTCCGGCCCAATGCGGCGGGGCTCTACTGGGCCTTTTGACGATTGGCACGAGTCCTACAATTGACCCAGCCGTAAGTGCAACCCAGGCCGCGCTCAATACCTTCCTCCAAAACCAATTTGAGACCGAGGGCGGACTCTTTCCTTTCGACACTCGGGAGTATCAGGCATCGGCCCGCCTGGATCACCGCGTGAATGCGAACAACGAGATTTCCGTGACCTACCGGTATGGGCACGACTTGGAGGAATCGCCGGACGTGAATTCGCTTACGGCTTTTTCAGCCGGAAGTTCGATCCACGACTACGACAATACCCTGCAGGCCACCTGGTTCCGCCAGCTCAATCCGAGCACACAGAACGAAGCCCGCGTGCAGTGGGACTACTTCAGCTTTAACGTGATTCCCAACGTGCCGGCCGAGGTGGGGATTCAGATTCCCAGCTTCATCAATAACCTGGGATCGAACGTCTTTCTGCCCAACCTTAGCATCCTGCGGCGCTACGAATTCGCCGACAATTTCACCAAGATTCACGGCAGTCACACTTTTAAGTTTGGCGCATACGAGTTGTTGCGTGGCACTCACGCGGAGTCCCACACCTTTTTCCCCGGTCGTTTTGTGTTCGGGACGCTCCCCGGAGTCTTGATCACTGGACCCGGCACCCCGCTGGCCGCCACCACCATCAACCCGTTGCAAGCGGCATCGCTCGGGGTGCCCCAAGTTTACCAGCAGGGCTTCGGAGACCCGACTTACCCGTACTATACCCGGCCACTGACCTCGTTCTATGGGCAGGACTCCTGGAAGATAACGCCAAGTTTTACTCTGAACTACGGTTTGCGGTACGACTTGGACACGCAATTCGCCCCCCTGACCACGTATAAGAAGGATTTTGGCCCCAGGGTTTCCTTCGCATGGGATCCCTTCAAGGATCACAAGACGGTGATCCGGGGTGGGTACGGAATCTTCTACGGACCCGTGGACGTTCAGATTCCCGACGTCGATTTGAGCCTGGGCGTGGTTAACAAGAATAAGTCTGCGGTCGAGAACGCCCCAGGGGCCGGCCAGGTTGCAAACCTGACCGCGATCTGCGGGTTCGCCCAAGGCGGCGGGCCGCCCTTTCTCGGAGGGAACGGCTCAAGCCCTTGCAACCGTGAAATTTCTATTTATGTAGATCCGATCGGCGGGGTTCCGTTGTTGGGCATAAAAGGGCCGGAGGTTATGTTCCCAACCCTCTTTGCGAACGGAGCACCGAACAACTTGATTGGCTGCACAACGCCAGCCCCGGGGAGTGCTGCCTGCATCACGCCGGCTGCTGTGGCCCCGTTCGGCATCGATGTTACCAATACCGGTCCCGTCGGTCCGCTGCAGGTAGTTTTCGTCAACCAGCCGGGCTATCGCCCCCCCATCGCGCAACAAGCTTCGTTTGGAATCGAACGCGAGCTCGGACCTGGGTTCTCCATTTCTCTGAGCGGTATCTACTCGCATACCCAGAGACTCCCGGTGGCGATCGACACCAACGACACGGGAGCGCCCTTACTAGCGCCTTTCAGCACAGTCACTCTGGCCAACGGCCAGACGGTTTCCTATCGCAACTGGAATACCAGCCCGGGGGCCGACCCGCTGGGAGGTACGGAGGTCCCGCAGGTGGGGGGCGTTCCGGCGTATCCCTGTCAGCCCGCCCCCGGTGTCGATCCATGCGTTGTGAATTCGTTAGTCATTCAGAACAACCAATATAGCTCCGAGGCATATGCTCTTTACGAGGGCCTCATCGTGGAAGTCACGAAACGGTTCAGCAATCACTTCTCGGTCTTCGGGAATTACACCTTTAGCAAAGGCTTTGACACGTCCACGGACTACAACTCGGACTACGGACCACAGGATCCGACGAACATCAATTTAGATCGCAGTCTTTCTGAGTTTGACGAGCGGCACAAAGTGTCGTTGGCAGGGGTGATCGAAAGTCCGTGGAAACAGAGTATCTTGTCGGGTTTTCAACTGGCTCCGATTTTCTCTTACCACAGCGGACATCCTTTCAACCTGCTGGCCGGAGGAGAGGTCAACGGCGACAATCACACCACCAATGAGCGTCCCATCGGAGCCCCGCGCGACACCGGCCTGGGCCCCAATTACATCGACTTCGACGCTCGTTTGAGCTGGCGGCATAGCCTGGGCGAGAAGGCTAACCTCCAGTTCACGGCGGAAGGATTCAATATCGCAAACCGGACAAATTTTGCCAGCGTCAACAACGAGGTGAGCCCCCTTTTCGGCTTTGCACCGGGGTTCACCACATTCAACGTGAGTGGGGTTCGACCCGGCACTGCCCTGGCGGGGGGTGGGACAGCTACGCCCAGCGTACCGCTGACTTTCACCTCCGCTTTCCCCAAACGCCAACTCCAACTCGGCGTGCGCTTGTCGTTCTGAAGCCGCTGCTCTCAGGGTCGAAAGTGCGGCCATTCCGTCCAACCGGAATGGCCGCCGACGTTGGGAGCGGCGAACGCCTGGGATGGCGCAGCGCTTGCCCTTCGAACCCACGCTGTTGCAACCAGGTGAATGCCATGCCAATGCAGGAAACGATCTACGAAGTCGCGAATCGAGTCGCGACCATCAGATTGAACCGTCCAGACAAGCTCAATGCCTGGACGGCCACCATGGAAAAGGAAGTGCGCACCAGCCTCGAAGAAGCAGAGCGCGATGACAACGTCAACATCATCGTGCTGACGGGTGCGGGACGCGGCTTTTGCGCTGGCGCTGACATGTCGCTGCTGAGTTCCGTCGCCGCCCAGGGCTTGCCGGGCGGAGAGCGCGACGTGATCTCGCGATTGGGCGGCAACTCCCTGCAACGCAAGGGCGTTCCACCTGACTTCCAGAAGAAATATTCTTATTTCCTGGGAATCGAGAAGCCGATTCTGGCCGCCATCAACGGTCCAGTAGTCGGCCTCGGTCTGGTGATTGCGCTCTATTGCGATCTGCGCCTGGCTTCTGACGCCGCCCGCTTCTCGACCACGTTCGCGCAACGCGGACTCATCGCCGAGTACGGCATGGCCTGGATGCTGCCCCGTATCGTCGGGCTTCCCAACGCTCTCGACCTGCTATTTTCCGCCCGGCAGATCAACGCCGCTGAAGCCTTACGCATGGGGCTGGTGAATCAGGTGTTCGCTCAGGAGAATTTTCTCGACAAAGTCCGCGAATATGCTGTCGATCTCGCGTCGCGGGTCAGCCCGCGCTCTTTGCGGGTCATCAAGCGCCAGGTCTATGGGGGCATGTTTCAGACCTTAGCCGAGTCTTTCGATCTTGCCGTCGAGGAAATGGTGGCCAGTTTGCGCAGCGAAGATTTCAAAGAGGGCGTGGCCCACTTTCTGGAGAAGCGCGCCCCTGTCTTCAAAGGCAGGTGATCGGCGGAGTAGGCGATCCCCGAAGTGATTTGCCTAAACGTGAACAGTGCGCAGCAGCAGCCCCGCCAACGTGCCGCCGACCAAAGGTCCCAGGATAGGGATCGGCGCGTAGCTCCAATCGGAGCTTCCTTTGCCCGCGATCGGAAGCACCGCATGTGCTATCCGGGTAGGAAAGTCCCGCGCAGGATTCATCGTGTAACCAGTTGTACCCCCGAGCGACAGGCCGATGCCCCACACCAGGCACCCGACCAGGTAAGGGCCCAGCCCACCCGCCAGGCCCGTGGTCAACACGGCTTTCGAAAAAATCGCTCCGACTACAAACACCAGCACGAACGTGCAAATGATCTCGCTTACCAGATTCGCAGTGAAATTCCGAATCGCCGGTACTCCGCAGAAGCACGCTCGCTTCAACTCTGGATCTTCTGTCGCTTTCCAGTGCGGCCCAAAGTGAATCCACACCAAGACCGATCCAACAAACGCACCCAGCATTTGCGCCGCTGAATACGGCACGACCTTGGCAAAGTTTCCAGTCGCGACGGCGAATCCCAACGTGACCGCCGGATTGATGTGAGCATCCCGACTGCCACACGCGATGGCGACAAAGACGGCGCACATTACGGCCAAAGCCCAGCCACTGGTGATCACCATCCACCCCGACCCCTGCGCTTTGGAATGCGTCAACACGGCGTTCGCCACGCAACCGTTGCCCAGCAAAATCAAGACCATTGTCCCCATGAACTCGCCCAGCAATGGTGAAGTCATCCGTGGCTGTCTCCTTTTTGCATTTGGCCCCGTACCAGCGTCAGGCGGCTTCAGATTTCCCCTGCTTATATTTGCTCAGCTCCAGCTTGGCGATCAGCGCACGATGCACTTCGTCGGGGCCATCGGCGATGCGCAGCGTTCGTATCGAAGCAAACATTTCCGCCAGCGGAAAATCCTCCGACACGCCTGCTGCTCCATGCATTTGAATCGCCTGATCAATAATCGCCAAGGCGATGTTGGGCACGACCACCTTGATTTGTGAGATTTCGCTTTTCGCTCCCTTGGCGCCCAGTTGGTCGATCATCCAGGCGGCTTTGAGAGTGAGCAGGCGCGCTTGCTCGATCAGGATGCGCGCATTGGCGATCACATCCGCATTTCCACCCAACTCGGCCAACGGCCGGCCAAAGGCCACCCGCGCCAACGATCGCCGGCAAAGGAGTTCCAGCGCACATTCCGCTGCCCCCAGGCTTCGCATGCAGTGATGAATGCGCCCCGGCCCGAGCCGGCCCTGCGCAATCTCGAATCCACGTCCCGGTCCAGCGATGATGTTGTCCACTGGCAGGCGCACGTTGCGGAAACTCACTTCTCCGTGGCCGAAGGGAGCGTCATAAGCACCAAAAACCGGCACCATGCGCACGATCTCAACTCCGGGCGTGGACAGCGGCACCAGGACCATCGAGTGCCGTCGATATTTCTGCGCTGTGCAATCGGTCAACCCCATGAAGATCAGTACGCGGCAGTGGGGATGCCCGACGCCCGAACTCCACCATTTGCGTCCGTTCAGTACTACTTGTTCGCCCTCAATGACGGCGGTGGCCTGCATGTTGGTTGCGTCCGAAGACGCTACGCCAGGCTCGGTCATGCAGAACGCAGACCGAATCTCGCCGGCTAGAAGCGGCTTCAGCCAAAGTTGTTTCTGCTCCTCGGAACCGTATTTGACCAGAACCTCCATGTTCCCAGTGTCAGGAGGATTGCAGTTGAAGACCTCGGGCGCAATGGAGCAGTGCCCCATCATTTCGGCCAATGAGGCATATTCCACATTCGTCAGTCCCGCGCCGTACTCCTTTTCGGGAAGAAACAGATTCCACAGACCCGCGGCCCGGGCTTTGGCTTTGAGTTCTTCCATGATTGACGGCTGTTTCCAGGTGCGCCAGTCCGCCACATTCCGGACTTCGCGACAGTACTTGGCCTCTCCAGGCAACACATGTTCCTGCAGGAAAGTCCCAAGCCTCTGCAGATATTCCTGGGCGCGGGGCGAGGCGGCAAAATGCATAGGAGGTTATGTTATGTCTCGAACAAGGTAGACAGCCTAGCGATTCCTGCAAAATTCATCAAATGAATCTTACGAATCCAGTAATATATGTTTCGTGCATTTGAGCCAGGTCGATCTCAACCTCTTCGTCGTTCTGGAAGCCATCTACCGCGAGGGCAACATTACCCGCGCGGGCCATCAGTTGAACCTTACCCAGCCCGCCATCAGCCATGCCCTGAAGCGCTTGCGTGACCTCCTAAAGGATCCCCTGTTCGTTCGCCGCGGCGCGCACATGATTCCCACTCCCTTTACCCGCAACATGATCGACCAGGTACGGGAAGCGCTCCAAATACTTGAGGTAAACCTCCGCGAAAGTCACAAGTTCGATCCCACCCATACTCGCCGCAATTTTCACATATCGCTTTGGGAGTACTTCGGGTCGTTGATGCTTCCCACCTTGCTACAACGTTTGGAACGCGAGGCGCCAGAGATGTCGATTACCACCTCACGGGTCAAGCGTAGAGACCTGGAAGGAGAACTCGCGAGCGGCTCCCTCGATCTTGCAATCGACGTCCCGATGACCACCAGTGAACCCATTCATCAGGAACGGCTGCTCGGGGAGCCGTTCGTGGTGATGGCCCGCACCGGGCATCCTGGAATCTCCCGGACCCTCGATCTCGACACATATCTCGCGCTGCCCCACATTCTGGTTTCCTCGCGCCGATACGGTCCCAGTTTGATCGATGTAGAACTGAGTCGGCTTGGCTTCCGCAGGAAGATTGTTTTGCGCTGCCAGCACAACTTTGCGGCCTGCCGAGTGGTCAGCGATACCGATCTTCTGCTGACCATATCCCAGGGTCACGCGCAGATCCTGAATGCTGGACTCGCCAACCGTGTCTATCCGTTTCCTGTGAAGACAGCTCAACTCGAGGCCCAGATGTACTGGCATGAGAGCGTGGAGAATGACTCCGCAAATCGCTGGCTGCGCCAGCAGATCAAAAACGTGCTCAGTCCCCAACCGCGCGTTGCGGCCGACTCTCGCAGAGCTGCTGCGGGAACCCGCCGCCGCGCACCGCGCGGCCAGGGAGCACCGAGTGGACGAAGCCAGCGGGAGTGATCGCCTGTACAGAGATACGCGACCGCCGCAAATTTATGTATCCCTACGAGGGCCCGATTACTCCCCCGTCTCGGCCGCAATGAACGGCTGCCAAATTCGGCAGAAGTGCTCCTCTCTGAAGTTAAAGAACGGGTTCGCAACCCTCGGCCCGGGTCTCAGGTCTTGGACCGATCCGAAGAAGTTGAACGGCAACCAAAAGGAGATGGGCTTCGGCAGGTTCGGGTCCCCGGTTCTCACGAAGTTCGCCCAGTACGTCTTCATCTCAGCGGCAAGTCGCTGCTCGTCAGTGCTGAGTGGCGTACCGAAATTGAACAGGAACTGGAGCTCCGCAGCATGTTCCGAAGCGCTCGGGAAGCCGAACGCGTCGTTGGGTGGCTTGACCACCGTGCCGAAGCCCACCGTGGGCGGCGCGTTTGGATCGTTGAACTCATAGCCGAAGACCGGCACGAAGCGCGCAAGGTCAATGTTGGAATCTGATCCGTTGCAGGCAAACACAAGGTCCGTGAAGATCTGCGCGAGTGCCTCGTCGGAACTGGGTGCATCACCGGCCAGGAACGGATCAGGGAATTTGGCGAGTGGATACTCGTCCGCGATCAAAGCGTCGAAGGCTGCCGTATTTTCGGCAGCCGGGAAGCCAACCACGCCGAGGAACCGGTTGATCTCCTGCGGATAGGTGCAAACCGCAGGCGTGCCAGACCCTTCCGCGCAAAACGTATTTGGATTGCTCAAGTCGAAGTTCGCCGGACCGCCGGCAGCCACTACATTGAGAAAGCTGCCGGCGAAGGGGACATCGGCGGGTTCGAAGAGCCTGCCTTCGTTCGCGTTCGTGCCCTGCAGCACGGGAACGCGGATGAATTCGCCCGCCGAAAACGCTGGCTGCAACGCGAGGGGCAGAACTTTCGTACCGAAATCGGGCGAAATCCCGAAGGACCCGAACACTTCGCCTTGGGCGGTGAGAATATTGGTGACCGATGCCGCGCGCAGACAGCTTGCGTCATTCGGCTGCGAGCAGCCCAAGGCTGCATCGAAGCCGGCGCCGAAGATCGCTCCATACGCCGTTTCCGAAGGCACGTCGTGCAACATATAAGCGCCGCTCTCGATGATCGCGCTGCGAAACAGACCCTTCGCGGTCGTGGTCGAGGCAAGATTGCTCGAGACACTGAGACCACCGGCGGATTCGCCGCCGATGGTTACCTTCCTTGCATCGCCGCCGAACCCGGCAATGTTGCGCTGCACCCATTGCAGGGCGAATTGCTGATCCATGAGTCCATAGTTGCCGGCGTCACTGACATTCTGGAAGAAGCTCGAAGTTTCAGCGAGCAATCCGGGCTCGACCAGCCAGCCGAGCGCTCCCAGGCGATAGTTGATTGTCACCACGATGATGTTGTTCTCAGCCACCATCACAGAGGGATCGTAGTCCGCGCCCGTTCCGGTGACCAGTGCCCCGCCATGAATCCAAAAAAAGACTGGTAGCTTCGAATGCGGCGTGGCCGTTGCAGGCACGTAGACGTTCAGGAAGAGGCAATCCTCGGACTGCGGCAGAGGCGCTGTGCTGCCAGCCTGTGGGCAGGCTGGTCCGGGGAAGCGGGCCAAGACGGTGCCCGGGGGTGGAGTCGGCGGTTGCGGCGGTGTCCAGCGCGCCGCCCCTCCCGGTGCCGCCGCGTAGCGGATGCCAAAGAACACATCGACCGCAGTCGGGTCGCTCGGCGACGGCACGCCAGTGAAGGTCCCCGTGTCGGTGACAACGGTCTGGGCGGAAGCAGTTGCAACGGCAGCAGCAAAGAAAAGCGGGGCCAAAGCAAGAAGTGCCTTGCGACTGAGGGCAGCATTGCTCAACATGGAGACATTCCTTTCTGGTCGGAAAGTGATGTCAACGTGGACATCGTCAGGGGCAGAGTGTCGCCGCCCCTTAAAGGTGCGTATCTTCTTAAGCGCGTGAGAGTATCTGACTTCTCGAAATTCATCAAATGAATTGTTTGGATGAAGGTGAATGCCTGCCGGGAATGCCTGTCTGTAGGGCGAATGCAAGGTTGAAGAGAAAAGGGCGCTGCCGCCTTCTCTGGCGGTCTCCTCGTGTTCTGAGGGAGCGATTCTCTCTTAGCAGGACCCTCTGAATTTCCTGCGCATGAGAAACTGCCGCCAAAAAACCTCGAACGCTAGAACTGCTCTCCCCCCAAGCACAGTTTGACATCCCCTCGCATCGGCACGGACTCCGCAGTTACTCTTCGAGTGTTAGCCGCTCCCAGCCGGTAATGACCGAAGTGCGTGCTGTATCCACTCGAGCTCCCTCTTGCCACGTACAACTACATTGAACTCCTCCGGAGTCTTGTAGATCACGACGGTTGCATTGGCAGGGACACGAGCGCGCAGCCTCTCTTTAGCAACTTTAGGTGTGTTGGGCTCAAAGATTGCATCCTGAAGGCGAAATCTTGCCGCCTGGATTCTTGGTAACCAGTCGACTGGATCGAGGGCAGCCGCTTTCTTTAGAAATTCGGGCTTGACATACGCCGCGCGTTCGTCCTCGGGCACGAAGGGAGAAATTGCCAACCAAGTTGGCCAGTCGCCCCAAGGATCCACCGCATCCAGCACTTTGATCCGGGGATCGACCGCTGAAGTGAGAATCGCGATGCTGGCTCCCGAGCCTTGCGCAAACATCCCCACACGGCTCATGTCGAGATCGTCCCTGGCGGCGAGATAATCCAGAACCATTTGCACGTCGTGCGCCGAGGTCGCCAGGCACTCTTGCAATTCGCTGAGGAACCACTCCCGCATCGGCCGGTCGTGATAGCGATCTCCGGTGAGAGCTGTCACGAAACCCACCGCGGCAAAGCCGTCTTTCGTCACCGCTTTTTGGAAGCTCTCATCCTTGAAACGGTCCGTGCCTGCGGGATACCCATAAAGATAAAGGATCACCGGAGGTTTCCTGACTCCTTTGGGCCTCATCACGTAAAGGTCGATGGGATCGCCAGACCGCCACTGAACCTGGAGCAGTTCCACAGTGTAGCCGGGGTAATCATTTATGTAGCCAAGCAGCGGCGGAGCGGGTTTCAGATTGCTATTTCTCAGCGAGGGCGAAGTCCAGTCCTCCTTCACGCTGCTGAAGCGGGTATCTGCCAGATCGGCAATCGGCGGAGACGCTGGCTCAAATTGAGCGGCACTGATGTGCGATAGAAAGATCTGCGGTAGGAATAAGAGCGCGACTTCGAGAGCAAGCATTCTTATCATCGCGAGTAACGCGTGCTTTCGGTGCATCATTGTTTCCAGAATGTATTCCGCCTCGAGCAAACGACACATCGGGGGCCATAGTCGGGAAAGATCAGAAGGGCGAGCATGGTGAAGCGCTCGCCCCTCTGTATTCAGTTGAACCGGCAGGCAATCTTACGGAACCGAGACACAGGACGTGAGCGGTGCAGACTGCGCCAGCTTGGTGGTTGTGTCGGAGGTCGCCGCAATACCAGTGGAGGTCAGGATGCAACCACCCGCGTCGCCGCCCCGGTCTCCGGTGGTCGCGACATTAACCGGGGGTACGCCGATGCGCGTGTAGTGCGAGCGCAGGAGCGCAAGACCCGGATCAGTTGCTCCTACTTTTTGCGCAGGCACGAAATCGGGAACGGTGTTGACAGCGTAGGTCTGCGCTGCACTTACCAACAGGGTGGCATTGGCCAATGCGGCTCCATTGCTCACTACACGTAGGATCGACCACGCCCGGTAAGAACCATTGCGCAGGTTCGGAAACGACAAATTGCCGCTCCAGATCTTACCCTCCGCGCAGGGGAAGGCACCAGCACAAGCCGCGGGCAGTGTAGCAGCTGACGGCAATTCCCCAGCGACGGATGGCTGTCCGGGATCGATCGTGGTTCCGTACTTGTGGAAAATCCCGTCGACTCCGTTGAGTGTCAGGTAACCGTAGCTGGCATTGTCGCCGATGCTGGTAACGTTCCCATAGCTGAAGAACGTGTAACCAATGCCGTCGGTACCAAAATTTGTGCCTGAGTTAAGGACGAACTTCACCTCTTCGCCAGTGCCGATGGAGCGATAGCGTTTTCCGCCTGCCGTGCAAGCTTTAGCGAGTGGGTTGGCAGCAGCGACACCAGTTTCCTGGCTCTTGCCAGTGTAGGCTGGGTAACGGAACACGGTGTATTCCGTGGTGTTCATCGTGCCAGAAGGAGGCTCGCGAAGGTACACCTGAATATCCGCTGCAGCCACACCGAACGCGGTGGCGTCGCAGTTAGTTCCGCTAAACGCAGCCTGGAGCTGTGCATCGGTGGCGTTGGTGACCGTCTTGAGCGCGCCGGTTCGCTGGGTGATGAAAATGATCGGAGCGGCTCCAACCGACACGGTGCTATACACAGGAACGGTTGTGCCGGTAAAAGGATCTTTCCCGGTGAGGGCGAAGGCCAAGAGGTGGGCCGTGGAGGTGCTTCCTGGGTAAGCGCTAAGGATGTCGCTTCCTTCCAGGTTTGCAAGCGCGGCCCCAAAAGCGGGGCAAGTGCCGGAGGCGTTAACGCCGTACCCGAGGCCGCCGAGGTTGTCGTGCGCTCCTCCGAGCTTTGAGTTCGCACGGCACGTGGCGAACAGTGCATCCTCCGGACGAATGTCAGTGGCTGCCGTGTTTACCTGTAACGTTCCACTCGTAAGTAGAGCGCTCACCGCCGCCGGTGGCGTGGAGTCTGAGCTGCCGTCACCCCAGAGCGTGGAACTGATCAGGTTGGCGGGCGCCGGTAAAGTCGGCAGGCTTATTGTGCAATGGGGTTGAGCGAAGTAGCAGCGGTCTCCGACACCGGAGTCCACTTTGCTGTAGGCCCAGACGTTGGGGGAAGCGGCACTATCCCAGACGACCCACACGTTCCCAAGGTCGACCGCGGTCGTACCGCTCAACACTGTCGGACGGCCGTCCGCCAGGTTAAAGTTGCTTCCCGTGTAGTGAAAACAAGGAGCGGTTCCGCCGGAGATACAGTTCCCGGAGTTGTAAGCCGCCAGCGCCATACCCTGCCACATGGCGGAAGAACCCGCCAGTATCACTTTTACGGTTTGTGCGTGTGCCTGAGGCACGACTCTAACGATCGCGATCAACAGCAGCACCGCGAAGACTGATTTCATACGCGTCATAGATATTCCTTTCTAAGGTTGGATCCAAGGTTGGAAAGCATTACTTTCATTGCACATGCAGCGCGTCCTGCCGCACGCACGATTTCGAGTCTCTGTGATCAAACCGCTGTAGCCCCTTTGACAGAAGCCGAATCGCCTGCTCGCGTGACCAGTTGTGCGAACTGAACAGCCCAACAAAACTCGTGGTTAGAAGTCAGGCGGGAGCATACTCGTTTACTTGTTACTGCAAGATGAAGAGTTCGTGAAATCTTCGTGACTGGATGTTTTTGACAATATGTCTGTCAGGCATTCACAAACTGTTCACAAAAGTTTCATGCTGGCTTAATCTTTCTGCGTTCACCCTTCCTGTAATATCCGCGTTCGCTTCCCCAAGCTTCCAAAAGATTCAGATACCGGACCGGAGAGCCATTTGTGAGATCCGTTTCGCCTCGCGACCTTCTTCGCGCCAGTTGCGTCCTTGCGCTGTCGCTTCTCTCGCCCTGGCTTGTCTTTGGCCAGGAGCAACCGAAGAAGGTGAACGACAAGGCGGCCATTGGCGGGACAGTTACGGATCAAACTCAAGCAGTAGTAACCGGCGCAACCGTGGTGTTGAGTAGCAGCGTGGGGTTCAAGCAGGAAACGACAACCGATGACAAGGGCGTATATTCCTTCACTAGTCTCGATGCCGGAACTTACAATCTGCTAATAACTGCGCCTAACTTTGCTGCGAAACTCCTCGAGTACATCGCGCTAACCCCGGGCCTCCAATTGACTGTAGATGTCCCACTGGAACCCGCGGGCACGAGAACCGAAATGAACGTGGAGTCGGGTAATTTGGGAAGAGTAGAGACCGAGACATCTTCTGTTTCCGGCACGATTACGCAAAAAGAAGTAGTCAGCATCGGGCTGAACGGCCGCAATTTCACACAACTAATCGCGCTCGCCCCCGGCGTCAGCAATCAAACCGGACAGGACGAGGCCAAGGTGGGAGTGGTCGGCAGCGTCAAGTACAGCGTGAATGGTGGCCGCGTCGAATACAACACCTTTGAGGTGGATGGCAGCGACGTACTGAACACTGGCTTGAACGGCGCTTCCAGCACACTCATGGTCTACCCGAGCCTTGATGCGATTCAGGAGGTTAAGGTCCTGACCTCGAACTATGGGGCTCAATTCGGGCGGACGGCATCCGGTACAGTGCAGGTGACGACGAAATCCGGAACTGAGAATCTGCACGGAAACCTATACGAATTCATCCGCAATGAGGCATTTAACGCGCGAAATTATTTCGATCCCCCGGGACGTGCGCCGCTCTATCGCCGGCAAGATTTCGGTGGCACGATCGGCGGCCCGCTGGCCATCCCGGGCGTTTACAACACGAAAAGAGACAAGACCTTCTTCTTTTTCTCTGAGGAAGTTCGTCTGGAGAAAACCCCCACAGACTACAACCAGGCGGTACCATCACTGAAAGAGCGTGGTCTAGTGATGACGGCCCAGGGGATCCAGAAAAACCTGAGTCCGCCTAATTCGAACGGCTTGGTTTCGCAGGTTTTCGATTTTACTGACGTCTGCCCGCTGCCTGGAACTCCTAACTCGCTCAGTTTTAGTCGCCAGGCATTCCCCGACTGTCCGTCCCTGGGCGGTGATCCCGCTCATCTCCAGCCGATTTACAACTTGCTGGGCCAACAACTTACGGGCTCGCCTGCGACCATCGGGGTGGATAAGAACGCTCTGGCGATCCTGCAAGCGAACTTTATTCCCGCACCGAACTCTCCGACGGGCTGCAACTTCGTCGTTACGAACATAGACCCCACAGATCCAAACCATTGTTACAACGCCGCCGTTTCCCCTTCTTCCTATTGGCGTGAAGAGTTGTTTCACGTTGACCAGACCTTGACACCCAAAATCAGAGGGTCGTTCCGCTATATCCACGATGCCTGGAATACGAGTGTCCTGACACCGCAGTGGGGCATTGTGCGCAACACGTTTCCCACCATACAAAATAAGTTTACTGGGCCCGGCACGAGCCTGGTGGCTCGCCTGACCGACACAATTTCGTCCACGCTGCTAAACGATTTCGTCGTAACCTACGTCAACTCGAACATTACCCTGGTTGACGAGAACGGACCTGGCGGAGCCCAGTTCCAGCGCAATCCCACGCTCGATCAACCTCTCGTCAATGACCCCTCTGCTCCCGGACAATGCAATCCTCAGCTCAGCCTTGACCCGGCCAGCGGTATCGCACAATGCGCGATGGGGCATCTGTTCAACAACGGTTTCGGCGGCAAGATGCCGGGAGTCGCATTCTTGGGCACGAATGCCGAGTACGGTGGCAGAGGCTTCGCGGCCGATCCCTCGTACATGCCCTGGAGCCACACGAATCCGACCTACGCTCTGCGCGATGACGTTGGCAAATCGATCGGCAAGCATACGCTGCAGTTCGGAGGGCAATACGTCCTGGCTCAGCGCAATCAGACGAACAATGCGATTGGGGCCGCTTCCGGCGACGTTCAGGGACTGTTGACCTTCAGCAACCTGGCGCACAGCACTGGAAATGCTTTCGCTGACTTCTTGACTCAGGCCGTGTTCAACGGCGTCACGACAGGCTACATTCAAAGCTTTACTCAGGATTCTGCCCAGCGTCGCTATTGCCAGACCTACCAGATCGCTGAACCTTACTTCCAGGACGACTGGAAAGTAACCTCACGGCTTACGCTGAATCTGGGCGTGCGAGTCAGTTTGTTTGGCACTTACCGCGAGAAATATCACAATGCATGGAATTGGGAGCCGACCAACTTTAACGCGACACGATTTGCAGTAGACCCGTTTAGTGGCGTGCTTCTTGACCAGAACGCCGGCTCGACCCCAATACCACTCAACCCGACCACGTTCCAATTGGATCCCAAAGTCGTAAGCGCCCTCGGTCTGGTTCAGTGCGGCGCCAGCGGCACCCCGGCAGGCTGCATGAAAGGGCATCTCTTTAACCCTGCTCCCCGGATTGGTTTTGCCTGGGACCCGTTGGGCGACGGCAAGACTTCGATTCGCGGCGGCTACGGCATTTTCTTTGAACATGGCACCGGCAACGAAGCCAATACAGGTTCGCTCGAGGCTAGCTCCCCTCTGGTTCTGAGCATGACGCAGCCGCTTCCCCTTAGTTATCCCTGCATCGGCAATGTCGGCGATGGGACTGCGTTTGATCCTTCCAACAGCGCTTGTACGCAAGATCCCGCGCATCCTACCCCACCCGCGGGCTCGGTTTTTCCTCTCGATGTCACAGGAATTCCGACCAGAGCAATTTGGCCTTACGCTCAGCAGTGGAGTTTCGGCATACAGCGAGAACTTCCCCGGCAAATCGTTGCGAATTTTGCTTATGTGGGCAGCAAGGGAACGCACCTGACCATCGAACGCCAGCTGAATCAGTTGCAGCCGTTGCCCGCCAGCGAGAACCCGTTCGGCCCGAACGAGCCGTTGACTCTCTCCGACTGCGATGTTTCCCCCATCGCTGGAGCCGGCCATCCCGGCGACGGCACGACTCCCTTCCTACTGCAAAGTGGAACCATTGTGACGCCCCAGAATCCTGCGTACGTGCACTTGCAGGCGGCATGCACTTCGCCCCACATTCCGAATGTCAATTCCTTGCCGCGTCCTTACCCGGGTTTGGGAAGAATTCTATCTCTGCAGAATGTGGCCGATTCCAGCTATCACGCATTTCAGCTTACGTTGCGGCGTTCAAGCGGACCGCTCACGGCCGGACTCTCCTATACCTACAGCCACTCCATAGACGATGCTTCGGATCGAAGTGATCCGGTTCTGGTGGATTCTTATAACCTGCGAGAGAATCGCGCGAGCTCGAACTTTGACGAACGTCATCTGCTTAATTTCAGCTACTTGTATCGCATCCCGAATTTTGCGCACTGGTTCTGGGAGTCCGCCCTGGCGCCTTTAACGCCAGACACGGCTCCTAAACCGGAGACGCTTCCCACGTCCCCGCCGCCCAGCGCAAACTGTTGTTCCCCAACCCTAAACCAGATTTTCGGAGGTTGGGAGGTTTCGGGAATAACTCTCTTTCAATCAGGGACGCCGTTCACGGTCATCAACAGCGCCGGGAATACCGGCATTTCGCTTACCGATAACGCCGGAGTTTCCAGCGGGCTCGGCATCGCGGCTTCTTACCCCGACGTTGCGCATGGATTGGCCCCGCCTCCGTACAACTTTGGCAGCTTTGGCCCGCTCATCGGTAACCCATCGCAATTTGTCGCACCGCGAGGACTGACTTTTGGTACCGCGGGCCGAAACTTCCTGAATAATCCGAGCCGCTTGAACTTCGACATGGCGTTGTTGAAGCACTTCAAGGTCTCGGAGTCCAGCGAGATTCAGTTCCGTGCTGAGTTTTTCAATATCTTCAATCACACTCAGTTTCGAATATACGACCCCGATAATCCCGGCAGCAGCGGGAACAACGTGGTCAGCTGCTATGCAGGTCCGGTGTATTCCGCCGGCTTTCAATCGATTGGAGGAGCCGATTGCGCTACCGGAGCCTCCTTCTTGCACCCTCTGGATGCGCATCGGCCCCGAACCATACAGTTCGGTCTGAAGTGGGGTTTCTGAGGTCTGGGTCATCGAGGTCTGGTACATCGAGGTCTGGTACATCGAGGTCTAGGACATCATGGAAAGATCGACAACTGATCGCGCGCCGAACCAAACGAACCGAAAACCGTTTTCTTTCCGAGCGGAAGTGCGCTGCCTGTTGCCTTTTCTACTGGCCAGTCTGATGGTTGTATCGGGGTGTGCAGGTAACAGTTCCAATCAGTCGCAGAGCAGTGGCGCACTTGCGGGCAATTGGCAGTTCACTATGGCTCCTCCCTCCGACAATTCATTCCAAGGTGGCCTGCAGGGCGGCTTTCTGCTGCAGAACAAGGGGACCGTCACCGGAGCTGTGGTTTACGCAATCCTGTTACCGGTACAGGGGAGCTCGCCGACACTTTGCAACAGTGGCTCGGCTCCGATCACGGGGACCGTCAGCAGCCAGAATGTAACCCTCACCGCGATAGTCGGCACACAGAGCTTTTCCTTGAGCGGAACCCTCAGCGCTGATAACTCGACCATGATGGGTACCTATACTTCGACCGATGGCCAAGGCTGCGGAACCGCACAAAGCGGACTTCAGTGGAGCGCAACTTTGGTGCCGTCGCTGACCGGAGCGATCCAGGGCAATTTTCACAGTGTGCAGAATCCTAGTCTCAGGAATCAGGATTTTGCAGTTACCGGAAATCTCTCGCAAGGGCAAAATATTGGAGCGAGCAATGCGACCGTCACCGGTACGCTGAACTTTCAAGGCTACCCCTGTATGACGACCGCTTCCGTGAATGGCCAAATCAGCGGGAATACCGTCATCTTGCAGATCATCGCGCCGAACGGATTGAACGTAGGTCAGATTGGCGCCCCAGCAAGCTCCTTAAAGCCATATCCCGCTCCGGTCACTGTCTTAAGCTCGGCTGCTGGACTCGTCCTGCAAGGCACAAACGGATACGGAATCACCACGGGCGCATGCCCCGGTGGAACCCTTGACGGAGACGGAGGGAATGTCTGCGTGGCCGTGGGAAATACAACCAGCTGCGCGCAACCGATAACCTTGTCTCCGGCTTCCATTACTTTTCCCGCTCAGCAGGTTGGATCAGTTCCGACGACACAGACGATCACGCTCACCAACACGGCTCCCGCAGCCATTCCCCTCACCGGTTTGTCGTTATCGTTTAACCCACAGTCGGGAAATACCAGCCAATTCCCCGGGTTAAGCGACTTCGATGGGCTTCCGAATTTCACCGAGCAGGACAATTGTGCGAATCCGCCGGGATCAGCCTTCGTTCTCGCTCCGCAGCAAAGCTGCCTCGTTGCGATCTCGTTCTCGCCCCAGCAAAGCTGCCCCTGGCTGCCATCGACGGCACTCGGCGGCGAGCCGCCAGCCGCTTGCCCGTTTCCTCTGGCTGCGACTCTAACCGTTAATACCCCCGTCAGTGCGGATAATAGTACGGCCTTTGCTGTGCCCATCACCGGTATAGGTTTCAGCGCGATCGTGCCCTCCACTCCGGAACTCGATTTCGGAGCTGAAGCAGTAGGCGAGACGAGCCTGCCTCAGGTTGTGTCGTTCACCAACCAAGGCGCCTCTCCCGTCCAGATTCTGCCTGCCTTAAGCAAGCCTTGCGTGAACCCGCCAATCGGGCCTCTCACCCTTCCGCGGCCGGCGGCGCCAGGCGAAATTGCCGGGTTGCAAGTAGATATTGGAAGCAGCATTACTGCCCACGGTTCCACCATTAAGTACAACTGTGACAGCGATCTCACCAGCAAGCAGCCAAACTTCCAAATCTTCGTGGATGATTGCTCGGGAATGTTGCTCCCACCCCAGGCCTCTTGCAGCATCGAAATTACATTCGCACCACAGCCCAGCACCCCTTTGAACTCCGGCCTGGATTATTTCCTTGAGCTAAACACCCTGCCATGCGCCAGCACCACAACCTCGAACTGCGAAATCGATAGCGGCCGTTTTCCCGTGGAATTGAAGGCCAATTTACCGAGTCCTCTAAGAATGTCTCCCGGGGCTGGATTGGATTTCGGAATCGTGCCCAAGGGCCAAGCCAGTGCTCCAATGACGGTTACGCTCTTTAACGACCCGAAGGACCCGAACTCCTCGACCATAAACTTCACGGGGAATCTGCTGCAGGGCAACTTTTCGGAGACTGACAATTGCGTAGGCACCAGCCTGGCCCCTGGAAACAGTTGCACGATCACCGTTACTTTCAAGTCGAAGAACGTGGGATTGAATTCAGGAACCATCACGATTGGTTACACAGTGGGACAGACCCAGATCATCTATTTGCGCGGCACGGTGCAGTAATTGTTCGTGGCGCAGATCAGGAGGTTGGCCATGGCAATTAGTAGATGGATTCTCTTGCTCCTTTCCGCGGCGATGATCGCAGGTCTCGCCGGATGTGGCGGAAGCACGACAAATGTACAAAATCCTCCAGCGCCGCCTTCCACACCCGTCTCCATCGCTTTTCAACCAGCGCCGGCCGCATCGGTTACGCTGAACTCCGCTACGCCTATGACGGCGGTCGTAAGCAATGACCCGAGCAACGCCGGAGTGGACTGGGCCCTGTTGTGCCAGAGCAGCACCAACTGCGGCACGCTCAACCCCTTGCACACATCAAGTGGCGCACCAGCAGTCTATATGCCACCTGATTCCATCTCTGGAAACACTCAGGCCGTCACTATCGAGGCTTTCGCCACTGCCGACCACACTCAGAATGTCGCGGCCGGAATCACCGTCACGGGGTTTGCCGGCAGCCTCAAAGGCACCTACGTTTTCGAGACCAGGGGGATCGATGCTAACGGTCCCTTTCAATTGGCAGGTGTGATCCTCATGGACGGCAATGGTGGAATCACGTCGGGCGAGCAAACCCACAGCGACATCTTGCTGTCTGTGTCGGATCCCATCAGCGGAGGCTCATACACCATCGGCGCTGATGGTCGCGGAACCCTAACCATCAACACGGCGGACCAGAACATCGGTCAGCAAGGCATAGAGAATCTCAGTCTCGTGTTCCTTTCCAGCTCACACGCACTCATCGCGACGCTCGACAATCCTCTCCTTAATCCCAGCTTTGAAACATCCTCGGGAACCCTCGACCTGCAAACCAGCACAACCGCGCCCATGGGCGGCTTTGCCTTCACCGTGAACGGTACCGACCTAAGCCTGGGGCCCATGGCCATAGGCGGCGTTCTCAAAATTACCTCCCCGAAGACAATTTCAGGAGCTGGCAGCGTGGCCGATCAGGATGACGCCGGCGCCGTATTTCCGAATGCCACACTTTCTGGGACCGTAACTAATCCAGACGGTTTCGGATCCCTGAAGTTTAATTTGACCACAGCTTTCGCTCCTGCCCCCGTTCAGTTCACCGGGTACATGGTCGATGCCCTGCACATAAAATTGATTGAGAGTGATAACAATGGCTCCGGCACCGGGTTCGGTTCCACTTCCGGACTTGCCATCGGTCAGGGTGCTGCCACCGGCACATTTACCAAGGACGCAGCATTCGCCGGGACCTACGTTTTCGGTATCCTGGGTCAGGACTTGTTCGCCCTTCCCACTTCATTGGCGTCGGTCGGAAGATTTACCGCCGATAGCAGCGGCCACCTGTAAAATGG
>Ga0307476_10000835_pt1 | contig 21093 bp, 11 predicted proteins | sample atmos_gasesECM2C_2_FD_203314 | JGI IMG/M metagenome (GOLD analysis project Ga0307476, IMG submission 203314) | Hardwood forest soil microbial communities from Morgan-Monroe State Forest, Indiana, United States - atmos_gasesECM2C_05 | ecosystem: Environmental > Terrestrial > Soil > Temperate...
CACACTCCTAGCCCGCGTTCGTGATGAGCACATCTTCAAGCAGGCTCGCGGCATCGACTATCTGACATGGCTTACCGAGTTCTACTTCGCGTTCCAGTCGCTGGTTCGAGCACAAGAAGAGGGGACGTTCCCCGCCGATGACCCCCCCGATCCCATGCTGTTTTTCTCCATGCCACATTTACCTGGACGTTTTCCTCTGTTTGTCTCCGCGCATGCCAGGACCTCATTGATACAACTGAACTCCAAGAAGTTGATCGCCGAGTCGATCCCGATGGTTCTTCGCGGCGATGATCGCGCAGGCCGAACCAATGTGCTGCTGTTGCTGCAGCTTGTTGACGGCTCCGTCGTCATCTCTGAGAGCGCTATCTACCTACGTTGGTTCGGAATCGATCCAGGGGAGGCTGCTGAAGAGATCGCCATCGTTAACCTCGAGGCGTTGGTCAGGGAACACGTAGAAGCGGGACGTTCCGGCCTATCTGCGCGCGATGTTCGTCGAGTGGTGATCGATTTCCTCCGAAACCATCAGGTGCCGTCGTTTGGAGTTCAGACTGGTAATTGGTATGGCTTTGACCTCCAGTACCACCGCGGCGCTGATGGCGAGCGGTGGAAGGTCGGAGCTGTCGGGAATGAGCCCGAGGTGCAGATCGAGATCCGACGCAAGTGAGTGATCGTAGCTGGCATCATTCGGCGGGCGGTTGCCTGGGCAGCCGGGGCCGTGATGCGCTCGCCGGTGATCCCCATCGTACACGATCGCTACGCGTCCAGCGCGGGAATGACGGCGGCAAGCTCGATGCCTTCGGATGACCGCATATCTGGAACGCCAGGACGATCCTTCGGGACGACCGCTGGCAACCACTGTGCACTCGGGCGGCGCATAGGGTACTCTTCAGGCGCGCATGTCAACTCGGCAGCAACGGGGCGATGGCGATCGGCGGCAGCGCCGGCGAGGCAAGGCAGACCCGGCGCGGGAGGCCACCTTCCGCATGTTGCACGTTGCTACGGGCCCGGGACTTGGAGGGACAGTTCGCCGCCGTGCTGTCTCTGCAGGCCGTATGAGCGAGCTCGACGAAGGTGAGCGGGTTCGACGATGGAGGCGCGGGATGCGGACTGCCGAAGAGATCCAGCGACAACTACGAGCAGCCGAAGGCCCGAGGCCAGCCCAGGCAGTGGCAGAGTGTCTCTCCGCGCTGTCTGCGCTCGATGCGATGGGAATGTGGCCCGGCGAGCTCGACCCGATCAGCAAGCGGCAGGTGGATGATGTGCGGCGGCGTTGGGCGCGTATAGAGCACCGTGCCCGGGCTGAGGCTGTCCAGGTGCAGACCACCCAGAGCGCAGCATTGAGCGCGGCGATTCGTAGAGCCGTTGTACGGTTTCAGGTCGATGTTCGGCGGTTGGCGCGCACGCTGCTTCGTACCTCTGCGCCGATGCGTGGAAGGGCAGCGGCCCGACGCCATGCCCGGGAGCCAGGGCGCCGCTGAGCGCGCGCGCCGGTGCGCGAGTGAGCTGACGCCCGGTGGCCTCGCTGTCGAATCCGGACCGTTCTGACGTACGCCCGACGCTGCCGACCTTGGCTCCCGGCACCACCTCACCGACGATCGGCCGAGAGCGTTGGCGTTGCAGAATCGAGATCGCGCGCAGTCGCTCTTGATCGATTTCCCGGGATCTGCCCCGTAGTTTCAATTAGTTCGATGTCGTTACTATGCGAGACGGTACTTGACGCGCCGCAACGGTCGGAGCTAGCGTGCACCCACCGGAGACATAAGAGACGGCAAGTTACATGCTGCAACCTGAACGGGCGAATAGTCCAACGCCGATCCAGATCGAGGGGGTCGAGTACTTCACGGCGGCCGACATTCATCGGGAGCTTGGGATCGTCCGCCAAACGCTCTGGCGATGGCGGAAGGCGGGGAAGATCCCACGCGGGCGCCGCTATCGCGATCGACAAGTCGTCTTCACGAAGCAGGAGGTCGAGGTGATCCGCGACTACGCAAATCGCCTCGAACCAGCGGAACCGGTAGACGCGAACCAACTGAAGTTATTCGGCGCGAATTCGGCGAACCGGAGAGTGTGATGAGAGAAGTGACAACGACGAACGGAGCAAGAGGCGCGACAGTGAGCACCGCCCAGAAAATCAAAACCGAAGACTGCTCGATCATTGCGCTCGACAAATTCATCCAGGCGACGCGCGACTCCGGGTACAAGGGCACAGCGAGCGCCATCTCGGAGCTGGTCGACAACTCAATCCAGGCCGGTGCGAAGCGGATCTCCATCACCGTGATCGCCCCCGCCGCCGACGGCGAGGAGAAGACGATCGAGATCTCTGTCCTCGACAACGGCTGCGGCATGGACCCGTTCACGCTTAGACAGGCGCTCCGGTTCGGCGGCAGCACGAGGTTTGGGGACCGGAGTGGGCTTGGGCGCTACGGGATGGGCCTGCCGAACGCGTCCCTGAGCCAGGCGCGCCGCGTGGCGGTCTACACTTGGCAGTCACCGGGCTCGGCGCGCGGCAACACGGGCAACAGTAAGTCGCGCGCGGACACCACCCCCGAGCAAGTCTACATGTCCTATCTCGACGTCGACGAGATCGTCCGCAGCGAGATGGAGCAGGTGCCGCGTCCCGAGTTGGTCAAGGCTCCACCTCAGTGCTGGGGCTCGGCAGGGACGCTGGTCCTGTGGACGCGGTGCGACCGCCTCGACAACCAACGGGTCACCACGATCGTTCGGAAGCTCGAGTCCGAGCTCAGCCGCCGCTTCCGTCACTACCTCTGGAAGGGGCTCCGCATCACGATTAACGGCGACGCGATCACGCCGTTCGATCCACTCTACCTGCACACGGACGCCGAGGTCTCGGGCGCGCACATCTTTGGCGAGGAACTCCGCTACGAGGTCCGCGCCGACGCGACCGATCCGCGACGGACAGGCTGGGTGCGCGTCCGCTTCGCTGAGCTACCCGTGCACGAGTGGCACAAGCTCTCCAACGAGGAGAAGCGCCGCATCGGCATCTCGAAGGGGGCCGGTGTGTCGATCGTGCGCGCGGGGCGCGAGGTCGACTACGGCTGGTTCTTCATGGGCAGCAAGCACCGCGAGAACTACGACGACTGGTGGCGGTGCGAGATCCAGTTCGATCCAGTCCTCGATGAGGCGTTCGGCATCACGCACACGAAGCAGCAGGTGCGGCCGCAGGCGCACCTCATCGAGGCGTTGACGCCCGATCTCGAGGCGACGGCGCGCGCGCTGAATGGCCGCGCTCGGAAGGCGCACCTCGCGGTCAAATCCGGTGAGCTCTTCTCGGAGGCCGAGCGCGTCGCCAACGAGCGGGACCACCTCCTCAAGCCGCTGCCGACCAACCCCGACCCGAAGTCGAAGGCCCTCGCCCGCGAGTTGGAGAAGCAACACCCGGTGCTGCGGAAGGCGCCGACCGACCGGCCGTCGCGGTACACAATCGTCGAGAGCGCGATCAAGGACACCTGCTTCTTCTCGCTCGCGCACGACGGCGAGCGGCTCATCCTCGTGCTGAACCCCGACCACCCCTTCTACCGCGAGATCTACAAGCCGCTCGCTGACGGCGACAACCCGCGTGACCAACAGCTGCGGGCGAAGCTCGAGCTCTTGCTCCTCGCCGCGGCGCGGAGCGAGGCGTCGCTGAAGGGCAAGGATCCAGCGCTGGCGCGACACCGCCTGGAGTGGAGCAACACGCTCGCCGCGTTCTTGAATGACAAATGACGACTGAGACAGAGATACCCTGGACCAAGCTCAAGCCGGCGCTGTCGAGCAAGCCGTCGCGCGACGCGTTCGTCGAGCACGCGCGCGCGCTAGCGAAGGTCCCGCAGGACGACGAGCGAGAGGAGGCCATCGACGAGCTGCGGGCTGCGCTCATCGCGCGCGTGCGGGCGTCAAAGCGCGTCGACCGGCAGGCGTTGCTCGCGGCCGCGCTCGTGATCACTGACCTCACCACCCAGGGATGGCAGCTGCGCGTCCGCGCGGGCGCCATCACGGTGCGCCCGCCAACCCCTGTGAGCGACGACCGTGGCGCCGAGAAGACTCGCATCCGTCGACAGGAGCTCGTGAAGCGCGACGCGCAGCTCCGCCAACCCGCCGTTAAGAAGTTCATTCGCTCTGTCGAGCGCCCGCGCCTCTTCAATGGGAAGTTCACGTCGATCTTCTCCCTGATGCGGGACGGGCGCGAGCTCGCGGAGGGGCTCCGCCGCGCGCGAGAGCACCTCAACAACGGATGGGCCGGCGCGCTCGCCGAGGTCACAGATCCGTACCTCGAGTTCGTCACGTCGGAGGACGCGACCTGCGCGTTCACGGGCCTGCGGCTGTTGGACGTGTGGCGGTACTTCCGGCACACGTGGACGAACCAGTACACGAGTGTGCCTGGCCGGACGATGATGTTCCTCGTCCGTGACCGGGCCGCGACTTTCCACCCAGTCATTGGCATCGGCGCGCTGAGTAGCCCGGTGATGCAGATCCGCGAGCGCGACACCTGGATCGGCTGGCACCCAGACACGTTCCTCGCGCGCGTGAAGACGGCGCCGTCGACCGAGGTGGCGCGTTGGCTCGTCGACGTCGTCGACGCGGCGATCGCGGAGATCTACGTCGAGGATCTGCTTGAGGAGAAGGTCATGTCCGCGCGCGACCTCTCCGAGCCCACCGACGCCGTGATCGAGCGGCTGCTGCGCGAGAGCGTGGAGCAGCGAAAGCTCCACCACCGCTACGTCCGATCGCGGGACCACAAGGCGAAGCGGCCCCGGCTCGACGGTGACGAGTTCTGGGTGGCGCGCGCGCGAACGCACCTCTTCCGGAGCAAGCGCGCCCTCGCGCTGGCCTCGTACCTGCGCGCGCGCGCCGTGCTGAAGGGAGCGTTTGGGCGGCGCCCCACCGCGGAGAAGCTCGCTGCGCTCGCCGCCACGGGGCAAGGCAGCGACGCGGTTCGAAAGATCCTCAAGAAGGCGAAGGCCGATCGGGTCGGGATCGCCGTCGCCGACATCGCCGTCTGCGGCGCCGTCCAGCCATACAACGCGATCCTCGGGGGCAAGCTCGTCGCGATGCTCGCCGCGAGCCCCGAGGTCACGCTCGAGTACCGACGCCGCTACGGCGCCGCGGAGAGCGAGATCGCCTCGTCGATAGCTGGGCGAGCCATCGTGCGCGCCCCGAACCTGGTCCTCCTCGGCACCACGTCGCTCTACGGCGTCGGGTCGAGCCAATACAACCGCATCAAGGTCCCCTGTGACCGGCTGGGGGGCGCGCCTGCGGACACCATCCGGTACGAGGAGTTGGGACGCTCGGAGGCGTTCGGGACCTCCCAATACTCCGAAGAGACGGTCGACGCGCTCGCGGATCTCGTCCAGCAGTCGGAAGACGGCCAGCGGGTCAACAGCATCTTCGGCGAGGGCGTGAGCCCCAAGCTACGCAAGGTGCGGCAGGCGCTTGACCTGCTCGATCTGCCGGCGGCGATCTTGCTCCGACACCACCGACCGCGTGTGGTGTACGCGGTCAGCCTCGTGAAGAACCTCGGCGATCACCTGCTCGGCTTGGATCCCAAGCCCGACTACCTCGTCCCACTTGACGATGGGCCGGCGGCGAGCGCCCAGATTGGTGCGTGGTGGCGGGAGCGCTGGCTGCGCAACCGAATCCGATCGGATGAGGTGTTGGCCGATGTCGAGCGCCACACGCTCGTTCACCCCATCTGCCACGGCGCCCGGGTCACCGCCCCGCACGCTCGCGAGCAACTGCAGCTCTTCACCGAGCCGTACTGAAGTGATGACGATACGCGCCCCTCGCGAGAGCCAGGTCACCGCGACCGCGGCCGTCGTTCGGTGGTACCTCCGGCACCACTTCGGCGAGCCGTCCGACCCCGGCGTCGTGGCGATGTTCTGTGACCCGGCCCGCGTTGGCGCGTTCGCGGTCGAGCCGCACGCCCTGCGCGCGGGCGATGGCCGCGCGCTCTTTCGTCTCCTCGTCGCCACGTCCATGTTCCAGCGCCGGCAGGACGTGCAGATCCTGCGAATCCTGCGCGGGATCAGTCGGCGCGACGCGGACGAGATCGCGGACGCCGGTCGGCTCCTGCGCCTCGTCGATCGCTGCGAGTGTCCCAACCTCCGCTCGACGACGGCGCTCGCCGAACGGTGCGACCTGTCGAAGGACGAGCGCACCCGGGAGGGCACCTGCGCCGCCAAGCCCGATGTCGCCTGCCACCTCAAGCGGCACACGGTGCTGCTGAAGCGCTACGGGCACTTCGGGAAGGTCCCCACCTCCCTCGCGTTGATGGTCCGAGAGGCGGGCGGCCCCGATCTGGCGGCGCTGCGACGCGCGGTGCTCCGACGAATCCCAGACCCCTTGGACCGCGCACGCGCGCTCGAGGCCGAACTCTCGCGCGCGTGGCGCGTGAACCAGAAGATCGCGAGCATGTTCTTGTCGGCGATCACGAACCCCGACCTGTCCCGAGGGCTCTCGCCCTGGTCGCGCGGCGTCGACTGGACCTACTTCGTCGTCGTCGACAGCAACGTCGACCTGTTCCTCGCGAGCATCCGGTACCGGGGCGGATCCAGCTACGACGCCCGCCGCGAGTTCGTGCGCGCTCTCGCGCGTGAGATCGACCTCTCGAAGCTGGCCCCGTCGCTGCGCCCGTTCAACCCGCGGGTGGTCCAACAGGCGATGTACCTGTTCATGAGCGCCGCCAACCGGCGCGCTGCCGAGACCGATTGCATGCACGCCGGCCCCACGGCGTGTGCTAAGTGCCCGACAGCTCTGTCGGCGCGGTGCCCGGTCCGCCAGCGCTGAACCGCCGGCCCGCGCGACTCGGCTCTCATGATCGTTCACTTGTGCTGCAAGTGATCTGTGCGTGGCGAACATAGGAGAGGGAGCCCCATATCGGGGCCCGTGGAAGCTGCCAACGAGCAGCCAACGAAACCACCGGAGGCCAACATGAAGAAGAAGTCCGCAGCAGCGCAGGCGGTCCCTGACCGCGTGCTCACCGAACTCCAGCGCCAGGATGACTACATCCGCGAGTTGCCGGAGGACTTCGAGTTCCCCCTGTTCTCGGGCCGCCAGGCCGTCGAGTCGCAGCGCAAGAGCGGCTACAAGACGACCGCCCACGCCGCGCGCGAGATCGTCGACAACGCGATCGAGGCGGGCGCCAACAACGTCTGGATCGCGCTCGAGCGCGTGAGCCCCTCCAAGCGCGAGAAGTTCGAGCGCAAGGACGCCGTCACCGCCATCGCCTTCATCGACGACGGCCCCGGCATGCGCCCGAAAATGGCGCGGTTCGCCCTCAGCTGGGGGGGCGGCACGCACACCCGCGAGCCCGACTTCATCGCCAAGTTCGGCTTCGGGCTCCCCAACAGCAGCATCAACCAGACCCGACGCGTCGAGGTCTACACGAAGACGGTCGAGGATAAGGGCTGGATCCGCGCGGTGCTCGACATCAACGAGGTCCCGCCGTACGGCCTGATGCAGATCGGCGAGCCCGTCGCGGCGTCGCTGCCTCAGTTCGTGGGCCAGTTCCTGGACCGCAAGGGGATCACCCTGAAGTCCGGCACCGTCGTCGTCTGGCAGAAGCCGGATCGGCTCACCTACGCCCAGGCGACTGTCCTCAAGCAGCACCTCAAGCACGACTTCGGCGTCGTGTACCGCTACCTCCTCGAGCGCGTGCACGTGCACATCGAGGACGACGAGGTGAAGAAGGTCGACCCGCTCTTCCTCAGCCCGAAGGGCCTTTTCTATCTGCCGCCCGATCAGGGCGGCGCGTCGCTCCAGTTCGAGCGCAACCTCGCGGTGAAGTACTGGCGCGACGAGACGACCGGCGCGCCGCGCCTCGAGCGCATGGAGTCGGCGGCGGATATCGCCGCCGCGCGGAAGGATCCGAGCCTCACCGTCGGCACCATCCACGTGCGCATCGCGCGCTTCCCGTACGGCTTCGCGCTCGGCGAGGTGAAGCACAAAGGCACCGACGCCTACAAGCGGTTCGAGATCCGGAAGGGCCGCCGGGGCATGTCGTTCGTCCGCGCCGGGCGCGAGATCGAGACCGTCGACGTGTTCCCGACCTCTACCTCCGACGAGGCGAGCGGACTCGGCAGCTGGCCGATCCTCCAGAGCTACGCCTACCACTGGGGCCTCGAGGTGAAGTTCGGGCCTGAGCTCGACGAGGCGTTCGGCATCGGCAACGACAAGCAGACCGTACTGCCGATCGAGGACTTCTGGCGCGTGATGAAGGAAGCCGAGGTCGACCACGCAGTCCGCGAGGAGGAGGCGCACCAGCGCACCATCCGCGACAAGGACCGGGCCGAGAAGGCCACCCGGGAGGCCGCATCGCCCGACAAGCCGAACCCGGCGACGGAGGCGGCGGCGCAGGCCGAGGAGGTCGTCGGGCCCGCGAAGCTCCCCGAGGAGCGAAAGAAGGAGGCACAGAAGGAGCTCGAGCGCGCCGTCAACGACCGTAGCCAGAGCACCGGCGAGTCCCCGGACCAGGCGGCGAAGGCGATCGAGGACGAGGCGAAGCGCAAGCGATACGCGATCGAGTTCTTCGAGTCCGAGGGCGGCGTGTTCTACATGCCGAGCTTCGGCACCGGCCTGCAGCGGGTGGCGAAGATCAACAAGCGGCACCCGTTCTTCGAGCTCTTCTACGCTCGCCTGGCGGCGCTGCAGGATCCGCGGGCCCGCCAGGTCGTCGACCTCCTGCTGCTCGCGCTCGCACAGGCGGAGCTGAAGGCCGAGGGCGTGAAGCGGACCACCTACGAGCACGAGCGCGAGCGCGAGTGGAGCCCGTTCCTCGGCAACGCCCTGAAGATCCTCGAGCAGATGGAGCACACGCTCGCGGACGACGACGAGTAGGACGACGCGGCCGGCGAGGCGCGCCGCGAGCGTCCCCATCGGTGTGGTGTCCAAGGCTCATCTCATGTAGAGTGTTCATCGGCATCGCAGGCTGCGGTCCACCAATCGGGGGCCGTCAACGTCACCTGGCGACTGCGAGGCCAAGAAGGAAGCTGGTCTCGCAGTGCGTCAGGAGGACTCGATGTCATCTCGTGTTGTAGCCCTTGTAGAACCCGTTTCTTTCGGCGGCGCGCTCTCTGCGGCGCAGGCTCAAGTGCCCGGCGCTGCCGAAGCGTTCATCACGGCGCACGGCGGCTGGGTGGCCCGGACAGTGGCGGCGCTCTGCCGCCGGTTCGGCATCTCGACGCAGGAGCATGAGGACGCCGTGCAGGAGACCTACCGTCGCCTGCTGGACCCGCGCCTGGAGCGCTTCGCGCCGGGACGCGGCGACGGCAAGAAGTACGTGCGTGGCGTGATCCTCAACGCGATCGACTTCGCGGGGCGACGTCGTCGGCGCGCACAAGGGGCTACCTTGGTCGACGCGGACGAGCCCCGGGCCGAGGCGGTCGATCCTGAGTGGCGCGAGTTCTTCGACGGCGTCGGCGCGCGGGTCGATCTCCCGCGGCTGCTGCGACAGGGCGACGTCGTCGTCGCGCGCGCGGTCACGCTCGTGTGCGACCGCGGGCTCTCGCAGCGTGAGGCTGCGAAGGAGATCGGCGTCAGCGAGTTCAAGCTGTGCCGCGCGCTGGCGAAGTTCTCGGCGCAGGTCCGGCTGGCGGCGTGACTGGACGCTGTCTACCAACGAGTGCTTGGAGTATGATGCATCTTTTGGAGTGGCTTGGTGTGCGGTAGACGCCGACGGGTGCGCGATGACCAACGAGATCCTGAACATCAAGGAGGTGGCGGAGCTGCTGCGGCTCGCGGAAAAGACTGTCTGCTCGATGGCACAACGCGGAGAGAGTTGCCTGCTTTCAAGGTCCGCGGTCAGTGGTGCGTTCGTCGCGCCGACCTCGAAGCGTGGATCAACGCGCAGCGCGCGCCTGCACATCCGCGGAAGTGAGCACTAATGGATCTTTGGGGATGGAACCAGCGGCTCGCTGAACACTTCGGCGCCCTCGCGAGCGATCGCAAGGACATCCCGCTGTTCGCCCTCGAGCACGGCCTCGCGCCCGCCGAGGTGCTCGCCCTGTCGAACGAGCTCCGCGCCCACATCGTCGTCTCTCCTCCCAGCTCGAAGCATTCGCTTGTGTGGACCGCATACGCGGCCGAGATCGGGTACGGCTACGCTGGGGACGAGTACTGGCAGACGTTCGAGGAGAAGACGCCTGGCTGGACAGAGAACGGCAATCGCGGCTGGATCCGGGACGCCTTCGTCGCCTTCCAGAAGACGTTCGCGGCCGCCAGGCCGTCCGGCCCGTGGGCGGAACAGTTCTCAATCATCGCCTGGCCCATCACGCACGCGATCCTCCCACGCGACCTGCAGCAGCAGCTCGCCCGCATCCTCTACGAGCTTCGGCACTCGTTCTCCGCCGAGCTCTTTGACGAGCCGCAGCGCCTCGGGGACTTCATCGCGGCCCGGAGTTGGAACACGTCCGCGCGCTTTCAGAACCTCGTGCAGGCGCCGGCGCTCGTCGGCCAGATCGCCGCCGCGCTCCTGCTCCAAGGCAAGGAAGGCTTCAAGGCGCTGCTCCACCCCATGACCCTCAAGCGCATCGGCGACGACGTCGATCGCGAGCGCCGTGGCCGCGACTGGCTACGCAGCGCGCGCCGCGCTGCCGAGGAGCGGGCCACGATTCGAGGGCTGACCATCGGCAGGCCGACGACGACGACGTTCCAGCGTCGTGACGAGGCCCGCGCGGAGGTCGTGCGGCTCGGCATCGAACCGCGCCTCGTGCTCAGGCCGATTGGAGGTACTCGCTGGGAGGTCTCGCTGGAGATCCCGGACCTCTCGCACCTGCTCCTCCGGTTTCCACAAGTGCGCGACGTCATCACCGAGTCGCGTTGCACGGTCGCGGGCGCGGCCGGGCGCCCGCTGGCTCCAGGGCGCTGCCTGCATGGCCCGCAGCGGGTTGCGCTCAGCCGCTGGCCTCGTCCTGAAGACGTGCTGCTGAAGTTCGAGCGCGCCGATCCGCAGCTCGAGTACCTGCTGCGCGCGGAGTGCATGCTCCGTCCAGGCACGTCGTGGCTCTTCAAGGTCGCGAGCGATGGCTTCGCGTACGAGTCGCGCGGCATGCGCGTCCGCGCGGACACGAAGTACCTCCTCGTGAGCACCGAGCCGTTCGCGCGCTCGAACCTCGCGCGCCAGGTCGAGCTCACGTGCCAAGGCGTGCACGCCGTGCTCATCGACGTGCCGCCCGCGCTCACGCCCGAGTGGGAGCAGGCACTGCGGCAACTCCAGGTCACCCAAGCGAAGTCGATCGAGGTTTGGCCCGCCGGTCTCGCTGCGGTCGCCTGGGATGGCGAGGGCCACGGCGAGTGGCTCGCGTCGGAGACTCCGACACTCGCGATCCGCTCGGATCACGCGATCGACGAGCTGACCATCGCGATGGGCGAAGGCGGTCCGTCGCTGTCGTTGGCGCTGACCAACACGCCACCTGGCGAGCCGATCTTCATCGAGCTTCCGCCCCTCCCGGTCGGGCTCCACAAGTTCAGCGTCGCGGCGCGCAGCGGGAGCGGCGCGGAGTCCGAGGTGATTGGCGACCTCGACGTCATCATGCGCGTGAGAGAGGCGCGCCCGTGGTCACCCGGGGCGACTACGCACGGTCCCCTCGAAGTGGAGCTGGACCCCGCCGCACCGTCGCTCGAGCAGCTCTGGGAGGGAAAGGCGGCTGTCATCGTTCGTGGTCCAACTGGGCGCCAGGCCAAGTGTCGGGTCCAGATGTTCGTCCGCGCAGGAGAAGCCCCGTCGTTCGAGCGACAACTGCCCCCGGTCACGTTGCCGCTCTCGAGCGAGGAGTGGACGCGCCACTTCGAGATACACCTCAAGAAGGACAAGGACGCCCCGCACGCCTACGACGACGCGCACGTCTGCGAGGTCGAGTTCTCTGCCGACGAACTCGGCGCCTTCACGCTCCGCTGCGAGCGCGAGTTCACGCCACTGCGGTGGTCCTTGCGGAGGGACTCCTCTGGCTTCATCGCGCGCCTGCACGACGACGCCGGCAGCGGCGTGCCTGTCATCGAGCGCTACTCATGCGAGCGGCCCACCGTCGGAGAGACGCTGTCGCACGGCGCGGAGCACAAGGCGCCGCGTGCTGGCGGGCTCTACGCCGCGACGCTCGGAGACTTCAAGGCGACGATCATCGTCCCGCCGATCGTGAAGGGGCTCGAGGACCTCCAGTGCGAGCCGCAGATCGAGTCGGGGCAGCGGACGTCCGAGGCCATCGCGAGGCTGCTTGCGTTCGCGCAGCTCTGGGGAAGGGCGCGGCTCTCGGGCGATCTCATCGCTGGCGCGCGCCGTGGCGTCGTCATTCGCGCGCTTACGGCGCACATCTTCTCGCTGCTGGGCGGCCGCGCGTGGGCGAGCGCGGAGTCCAAGCTCAAGGACGAGCGTGGGCTCGTCGAGCTGAAGCGCTGCATCTCGGATAAGGGGTACGAGTTGGGGCTCGGCTCGGGGCTCCAACTCGAGTACCAAGCGCTCGCTGATGATCCGCCCTCGAAGCGGGCCGCGCGCCTCGCGTCGCTGGCCGAGAGCTTCCGACTCGTGCAACCGAGCGCGAACCAACGCGAGGTCGTGGGGAGGTCGAGCTATCCCGGACTGACCGTGGTGCGTCGTGTTCAGAGCGTAGGGCCCGAGCACTCGGCCTGGCTCGCGGAGTTCGCCCTCCGCTTGGCGAGTGACCCCGTGACGCTCAGCGCGTGGGCGGGAGAGCACGTCGACGCCAGTATCAAGAAGCTCCTCGAGGTTCCCACGCTGGCGCGCGCAGCGCGCTTCCTCGTACTCGCTGTCGATCAGCGGAAGAAGCTCTCGGCGGCGGGTGAGGTCTACGCTGGATGGGGGTGGTCAGCATGAAGCGACTGACCGCCGAGCAGGTTCACGCGCAGAAAATCCGAGAGCTCGGGCTCGACCCGGACGCGCTCGATTTGACGACGCCGGAGGGGCTCGCAGGGGCGCTGCGCCGGGCCGCAAGTTACCTGTGCCCGTGCTCGGCCGCTACGCTCGTGCGCGCCGTCGTGCGACCGCTCCGGGGCTTGGTGCCCGACCTCGACAAAGCGAAGGAGTTGGTCGAGGAGACGCTTGAGGCGATGGTCTCGCACGGCGACGTGCTCGAGCAGCCCGAGATGCAGGAAGGCGCGCCGTCCGCGCGCGTGCTGCTCTACGCCGCGCCCGCGAGCTTCGTCGTCCGTCAGAGCGGGCTCGTGGTCCTCCTCGGCCTCGCGGCCGACCAACTCTCGCCGCTGCCCTCGGAGCTGGAGCGGCGCATCCAATACCTCGGGCACGTCCGCAGGCTGAGTCCTTCCTCGGGGAACGAAGACCTGCGCAGCGAGTTGCGGCAGCTCGGGCTGCTCGAACTCACGTCCGAGGCGTGGCTCAAGGGGCCAAAGCCCGGTAGCGCCTCACAACTTGTGGCAGCGATCGATCGCGCCCTCGATGGGGTCGCGCCGTCGAGGGACATCCCGGGCCTCTCGCTCCTCGATCCGACGAAGCCGGTCCGCTACTACCGAGGACGCTGGACCGAACCGAAGGCTCAGACTGGGCGCTTCGTCGCGCGACGCGAACAGGCCTATGGCGCCGACCTGTGGTGCTACGTCCAGCTCACCAACGGTCAGCCCGAGCGGATGATCGACCTCCCGCAGCGGGGGAGCCGTTGGCGCGGGTGCGACGAAGCCTGGCACCTCCAGATGGCGATCGACGCACAGCGAGGTTCGCCCCAGCGCTTCCGGGTGATGCCCAGCGGTGACGCTGTGGTCCTCGAGTTCTTCTCTCCAGCCCCCGCGTGGGCGCGGCGACGTTGGGACGCCCTCGGTGAGCCCGTCCCGAGCTCGGGCAGCCTCTTCGCCTACCGAATCCCCAAGGCCGAGATCGACGAGGAGCGTCGGTTCGCGCGCGAAGCGCTCTGGCTTGAAGAGATGACCACGGGTTCTCGATAGAACAGGAAGACGACGATGGCGCTTACGATCGGCGAGACGACCCAGCAACTCCACCGCGCCCTGCGCGACTACATCGAGGCCACGTACCACGTGAGCCATCGGACGCTGGTCGACCAGCGTAGCGCGCTCCTCGACCAGGTCGGCGTTATCCACCAGCGCCCGTACCTCGAGAGCACGCCGCGCTACCAGACCGGCGAGAGGTTCGCCAACCTCGGCCTCGATCCTGCCGCGCTCGAGATCTTCACCTCCGTCTCCGCGCCAAAGGGCGATCTCGGGCTCCTGATCCACGACCCACCGTACCAGCACCAGGCGCGCTCAACCCAGCTCTCGCTCGTCGATGGGCGCAGCCTCGTCGTGATGACCGGCACCGGCTCAGGAAAGACCGAGTGCTTTCTCCTCCCGATCCTCGGCAAGCTCGCCACGGAGGCGAAGGCGAAGGGCAAGCAGTTCGGCGAGACGAGCGCTGTGCGCGCGATGGTCCTCTACCCGATGAACGCCCTCGTCAACGACCAACTCGGACGCCTGCGGTTGCTGCTCGGTGATCCGCGCATCGTCCAGCGCTTCGTCGGCTGGTCCGGGCGTCCCGCACGCTTCGCCCGCTACACGAGCCGCACCCTGTACCCGGGCGTGCGCGACAAGGACAAAGACCAAGATCGTCTGAAGCCGATCGGGAAGTACTACGTCAAGAACCTCGAGGTGGCCTCCGGGCCGCCGTCGCCTGAGCAAGCGGCGGCCGCACGCCTCGTGAGCGAGCTGAAGAGGCGCGGCAAGTGGCCGGCGAAGCCCGATCTCGCGGCCTGGTACGGCAAGGGCCGTTGGGTCGACAAGAACGGCGACTTCAAGCGCTGCGTCACGCGCCCAGAGGACCCGGAGCTGGTCACTCGACACGAGGTCCACGCGGCGCCGCCCGACGTGCTCGTTACGAACTACTCGATGCTCGAGTACATGCTGATGCGCCCGCTCGAGCGGCCTATCTTCGATCGCACGCGCGAGTGGTTGGAGAAAAACCCCGAAGAGCGATTCCTCCTCGTCATCGATGAGGCGCACCTCTATCGGGGTGCTCAGGGCGCCGAGGTGGCGTTGCTGATTCGACGCTTGCGCACGCGGCTCGGCATCCCCCCGGAACGACTGCAGGTCATCTGCACGAGCGCCAGCTTCAAGAACGCGGTCTACGCCGTCGAATTCGGCGCGCAGCTCACCGGGAAGGACCCGGCCGACTTTCGGGAGGTCCAAGGCGACCTCCTGGAGCGGCCCGGGGCTGCGAAGGGGACGGCCGCTGACGCCGCTGCGTTGGACGCGTTCGACCTCAACGACTTCTACGAGGCGGCCACCGACGCGGATCGCCTCAAGGTCATCGACAGCTTCCTGAAGTATCGGAACGTCGCGGCGCCGTGGGACCTGCAGCCCTCGCTCTACAAGGCGCTCGAGTCGTTCGGCCCGATGTCGAGCCTCGTCAACTCGACGATGAAGGAGGCGCAGCCGGTCGACGAACTGGACACCAAGCTGTTCGAGGCGGGCGTCCCGGCTGAGGTCGCCGCGAGGGCGGTCACGAACCTCATCGCGCTCGGCAGCGTTGCCCGCAGGGAGCCAACCGAGCCCGGACTGCTGCCGTGCCGGGTCCACTCGTTCTACCGAGGCCTCGCGGGCCTGTGGGTCTGCATGGACCCGAACTGCACGAGCCTGCCCGCCACCCAGCGTGGGGGCCCCGCTGGTAAGCTCTATAGCCAGCCGCGCGACACGTGCGACTGCGGCGCGCGCGTGCTGGAGTTGTTCACCTGCAGGAACTGCGGCACGGCTCACGCGCGCGCGTACACGAACAACGTCGACAACCCGGACTTCCTCTGGGCGGAGCCCGGCGGTGCGTTTCGAACGCTCGCCGGGTTCGTCGACGAGATCTCTCCGCTCGACCTCCTCCTCGAGAAGCCCGTCTTCAAGGACTTGGCCGAGCCCGCTGAGTACGACCTGATTACTGGCCGGCTGAACCCGCAGAAGCGCGGCGCGCGCCACAGGCAGGTCTACATCCGGGCGGGTCGATCACAGCCCGTGATCGACGATGAGCCCCTGGATGCGAACCTGGGCGAGTTCCGTCCCTGCGCCGTGTGCAGAGAGCGGGCGGCGTTCGGGCGCACATCGGTCCAGGATCACCAGACGAAGGGTGATCAGCCGTTCCAGGCGCTCATCGCGAAGCAGATCCAGGTGCAGCCCCCAAGCCCGGTGCCCGCGACCCGGCTCGCGCCGCTGCGCGGACGCAAGGTCCTCATCTTCTCGGACTCGCGTCAAACGGCGGCGCGCCTCGCCCCGAACCTCCAGACCTACTCCACCCAGGACGCGATTCGACCGCTGATCGTCGCTGGCTACGAGCGGTTGTCGAGCACGGCTTCGATCGCCCCGTACCTGTCGCTCGACGACCTGTACCTCGGCGTACTCATCGCTGCGAAAGAGTTGGGCGTCAGGCTTCGGCCAGAGCTCACGGCGGTGGAGAGCTTCCAGGACGAACTCGACGTCGACGGCGCCATCAACGGTGGCGCGCTCGCGAACCCCGCGGCGCTGTTGCTGCTCTGGGGCAAGCTCCGCGCGTCTCGGCCGCCCGAGTCCTTGCTGCGCGCGATCGTGAACTCGCTGGGTGACCGGTTCTATGGCCTGGAAGCGCTCGCGATCGCGTCGCTCCGCGAGCGCGGGGACCATACCGCGTCGATCGAGGCGCTCGCGGATATCCCGGGCTTCGCGACCACGCCGGAGCAGAAGCTCGCGACCGCGCGGTCATGGATGCGTTGCTGGGGGCGCGCAGGCTTGTGGATGAGCCAGATGCCGCCAGCGTGGCGCAACGTGGAACGTAAGTTCCAGGCTCGCTCGGGCAAGTTCGACGAGATGGAACGGCTCATCGCGGACAAGTCCGCGCGCGCTTTCTTCAATAAGGAGTGGCTGCCTAAGCTGCTCCAACGCTTCGGGGAGCAGGTGGCGCCGAACAAGTTCTACCTAAAGGGCGCCGAGATCTCGCTCCACATCGGCGGCTCGTGGGCCTACTGTCAGTCTTGCAAGACCGCGCAGCGCCCGTTCCCCGGTCGCACGACGTGCGTGAACTGCGGGCAGTCCACCGCGACGCTGATCGATCCGAACACCGACAAGGTCTTCGTCGCGCGCAAAGGCTACTACCGCGCTAGTACGGTCGACGCGCTGAAGGTGCCGCCGACCCCACCGATGGCGCTTATCGCCGCCGAGCACACCGCGCAGCTCAACACCGCCCAGGCCGACGAGGTCTTCTCGAAGGCCGAGGAGCACGAACTGCTCTTCCAGGACGTGGACCTCGGCGACGATGGGACAGGCCATGACCGCCCCGCGATCGACGTCCTGTCCTGCACGACGACGATGGAGGTCGGTATCGACATCGGCTCGTTGTCGGGCGTGTCGTTGCGGAACATGCCGCCCGCGCGCGCCAACTACCAGCAGCGCGCTGGTCGCGCGGGGCGTCGAGGGAACGCGGTCGCGACGGTCACAGCCTTCGGCAGCGCGGACAGCCACGACGAGCACTACTTTTCGAACCCCGACCAGATGATCCGTGGCGAGGTCGATGACCCGTTGCTCACGCTCGACAACAGCGAGATCATCCGACGACACGTCACCGCCTACCTGCTGCAGCGCTATCACCAAGACAGACTCCCGACGATCAAGCCGGAGGAGCAGCCGCACCTCTTCGCGGTGCTCGGCACCGTGGCCGACTTCAAGAAGTCCGCGAAGGTGCTCAACCGATGGGACCTCAAGAAGTGGCTCGAAGCGAACGAGGCGACTCTTCGAGCCGAGGTCGACGCGTGGCTCCCGCAGCAGTTCGCCGCTGCGGAGCGGAAGCGCCTCCTCGATGAGCTTGTGCAGAAGACGATCGAGCCGATCGACGCGGCGATCGAGTTCGAGTCTCCCGCCGGCGCCGCGCCCGCACCGGCGGCGACGCCCGCGACGCCGACGACGGGGAGCGCTGACACCGCGCTTGAGGCCCCTGACGAGGAGGGAGAGGAGAAGCCTGGCCGTGACCCCGCATCGGAGAACCTGCTCGACCGGCTCCTCTACAGGGGGGTCCTCCCTCGGTACGCGTTCCCGACCGACGTCGCCACGTTTCACGTCTTCGATCCGGTCAACTCGACGATGTACAGGCCCATCTTCCAGTTCACGCCATCGCAGGGACTCACGATCGCGCTCTCGCAGTACGCGCCTGGCAAGGAAGTTTGGATCGGCAACAAGCTCTGGACCTCCGAGGCGATCTACTCGCCCATGAGGGACGACCGATATCGCGCGTGGCTAGCGCGGCGCCTCTACTACGAGTGCAGCGTCTGCCACTACGCTAAGACCACGACCTTAGAAGGCGGCTCGCGCGGCGAGACGAAGGACTGCGAGGCGTGCGGCGGCGCCGGCACCTTCGGCCCCGCGACACAGTGGCTACGCCCGCCTGGCTTCGCGCACCCCGTGGGCAAGCCAGAGGGAACGTCGCCTGACGACGTGCCCGCCAAGAGCTACGCCACGCGCGCGAAGCTCACAGCTCCGACGCCCGCAGACGCGTCGAAGTGGACGCAGTTGAACCCTCGGCTTCGAGTCTACCACACGCGGCAGCACCTCCTCGTCACGAACCGAGGTCCGCGCGAGGAGGGCTACACGTACTGCACGAAGTGCGGGCTCATCGAGCCCACCGCGAACCCGAAGCGGACTGTCAGCGCGGCGCACCGCAGGCCGTACCCGGACATCAAGGAGCCGATGTGCCCGGGAGGCGGCGCGACGAAGGGCCTGGTCTTGGGCACGGACTTCATCACAGACGTCCTGCTCGTCGCGGTCCGCGTCGACGCGCCGATCACGCTGGCCCCCGGGGTGCTCGCGACCGACGTCGCGCTGCGCACCATCTGCGAGGCGGTGACCAAGGCCGCGTGCGCGCGGCTCGGGCTGGAGGCGAACGAACTCCAGGCCGAGTATCGACCCGCGCTCACGCCGGAGGGGCGCGCGGGGCTCGAGGCGGAGATCTACATCTACGACACGCTCCCGGGCGGAGCGGGCTTCGCGAGGCGCGTCGGCGACATCGGGCTCCCGATCTTCGAGGACGCGCTTAAGCTGCTCGAAAAGTGCCCCGATGACTGCGACCGCTCCTGCTACCGCTGCCTCCGCAGCTACAAGAACAAGTTCGAGCACGATCTCCTCGACCGCCACCTCGGGGCGAGCCTGCTGCGGTTCGTGCTGCGCAACGCCGCGCCGACGTTGAGCCAGGATCGCGTCGCGCGCTCGACCGACCTCCTGTTTGAGGATCTCGACCGCCAGGACATCGAGGGGCTCTCGATCGAGCGAGACAAGAAGATTTCGGTCGCAGGCCTCGGCGAGGTCGTCGCGCCCATCCTCGTGACCAACTCCAGCGGCGCCCGCTTTGCGATCGGGCTGCACGGCCCGTTGACGCCCAACGAGCCGACGGACGCCGCCCTCAAGGACATCAAAGAGTACGCGACGTCGTTGACCGTCCACCTCGAGGACGAACTGGTCGTGCGCCGAAACCTCCCGTTCGCCACGCAGAAGCTCATCGAGAAGCTCGGCTGAAGGAGGCCTGGTGAGCATGAAAGACGAGAAGAGTCACTGGCGCGTCCTCACGCCGCCGACGTGGCCCGAGCCGCCTGCTGAGATGAGCGTATCGACGCACGCGGAAATCGAAGAGTGCCCGCGTCGGTGGGCGCTCGGCGCCGCTGAGTACCCGGACATCTGGGGCGGGCGGGGCTATCCGCCGAAGCTCCAGGTCGCGACGTTGGCGGGGAGCGTCGTCCACCTGGCGCTCGAACTTATCACCAAACAGCTTACGCGCGCGGGGGTGCCTTCGTTGGATGACCCGAGCGCGACGCAGGTGCTGAGGGCGTTGGGCGGCTACACGCGCGTCGTCGAGGACTGCGTCGATCGCATCCTCAAGCGCTTCAGCGACAACCCCCGCGCGCTCCCGCTGATGGAGCGTGCGCAGCGGACGCTGCGTGGCCAGGTGCCAACGCTCCGCGCGCGCGTCCAATCGATGCTCTCCCGTCTGCGCTTGCCGAAGGGGACGCCACCAGCGCCGGCCGCCTCGACGCCGAAGACGGCGGCGCCGCCGACCCGGAGCCCGCTAGCGAACGGCACGTACCCCGAGGTGGAGGTGCGCGCGAGGAGCATCGGGTGGAAGGGTAAGGTCGACCTCCTCGTCCTCGGTGACAACGCATGCGAGATCACCGACTTCAAGACGGGGGCCGCCGATGAAGCGCACAAGTTCCAGGTCCGCGTGTACGCCGTGCTGTGGCGGCTCGACGATGAGCTCAACCCTTCGGGGCGCGTCGTCCAGCGGCTCGTCCTCGCGTACGAGAGCCGGGACGTCGAGGTCGCGCCGCCGAGCGCGCAGGAGATCGACGACCTCAGTCGCGACCTTGTGGCGCGTCGAAAAGTGGCTGAGGCGGCGCTGGCAGCGCGCCCTCCCGCAGCGCGGCCGGACGCCGAGACGTGCCGCTATTGCGGCGTGCGCCAACTCTGCGATGCCTACTGGGCGGGGACCACGCAGGCGGTCTCTGAGGACGGCCGCTTCGGGGACATCGAGCTGAAGATCACCGGCCGTCACGGCCCGACAAGTTGGGACGCGGTGGTCATGCATGCCCGCAATCTCCGTGCGAAGGCGCCCGCACTGCTACGTCTCCAACAGCCAGATGAGTTCGAAACAGGGGCGCAGGTGCGCGTTCTCGACGGTGCGCTCGCATGCGATCCAGAGGACGACGCCGCGCCGGCTATCGTCACGCTCGGTGCGCTCAGCGAAGCGTACCGCGTCGAGTAAGGCACGAGGTCCCCGGCGACCAACCTCCATTGCGGCCCTCGGGATAGTGAGCCGAGTCGGGTGTTCGCGGACGCGAGCGAATGCCGGGGCATTCGCGGTCCAGTTCGGCCCCAAGCGAGCCAAGCGCCTGAAATCGAGGCGGGATCTTCCGGAGAACGGCTTGGCGACCTCGAAGGTCAGCTGGAAGCTGGTCTGACCGACCCGCTGGTTGACAGGGGACCTGTTAACCGGTCTTCGAAAGTCTCTCCCCGGGAGACCGGGCAGAGAGTGGCCGACGTCAACTAGATTCTCCCATTAACGACAACTACATCTCCCCATCGCTGTCCGTTCGTTGAATGCGGTTCTTGGTCTTCCTGAGGTTCGTCGTGGGATCCTCCTTGGTGAGTGGTTGAGCG
>Ga0307476_10000836_pt1 | contig 21038 bp, 15 predicted proteins | sample atmos_gasesECM2C_2_FD_203314 | JGI IMG/M metagenome (GOLD analysis project Ga0307476, IMG submission 203314) | Hardwood forest soil microbial communities from Morgan-Monroe State Forest, Indiana, United States - atmos_gasesECM2C_05 | ecosystem: Environmental > Terrestrial > Soil > Temperate...
TTCCAACCCGTCAGCATGGAAACGAAATTATTCCAACCGTGCAGAACCACCATCACCAGATGTCCCAACACAAATGCCAGGATCGCCCACATAATCAGGAAGTGCCACAACCGCGCCCAGTGGAATCCTCCCATCGGCCATGCCAGCCAGGAAAACTGCACCGGCTTCCATGTTGCAAGGCCGGTCAGCACCGAGAGCACGCCTAGCGCGATGGCAGTCGTATAGGCATGCTTTTGCAGCGGGTTGTAAGCTTCGCGCACTGCGGGCTTCGGTCCAAAAAAGAAATAGTGCTTCACCATCGGCCAGACGCCGGGAATATCCTTCGGCGTAAACAAAGCTTGCCGGTAGTTGCCGCTGAAAATCTGGTATCCCAGATAGATCAGTCCCGTCGCGATGTAAATCCACATGAATGTGAGGTGCCATTGCAGGGCTCCGCCCAGCCATCCGCCGATGGCAAACGACTTTGGCCAGTTCAGCAAATCTTTCTGAGGAATCTTGGCGCCAAAGCTGGGGAAGGCGCGGAAAATCTGCAGGCCGCTGCCAACCAGGACGAACAGCGAAATAGCGTTGAGCCAGTGGCAGAGGCGCACCGGCAGAGGATGCTCATAGACGGCACGCGCTACTGTTTCGGTTTCTTCGCCTTTGGTGCGAACGATTTCTAGTACTGTGCCGCTCATGCGTTATCTCCAGAATTTCGAAGTTCCCGGCGGCTGTCAGCAGCGAGGTCCGTAAGGTGTCCTCGCGACAGCCCGGCAAGTTGCCGGCGTTACAAAAATCAGAGTCCGTAGAACGACGAATAGCCCTGGTCTTCCCAGTAGCCGACCTTCTCCAGAACATTGGTGACTTTCAAATCGGTTAAGTATTTGGCCTGCTTGTAGCCAACTTTAGTGGGGATGTTCAACCGCAGAGGCGCGCCGTGCTCGCGGGTGAGCGGCTGGTCGTACATTTCGTAGCAAAGCAGAGTTTGGGGATGCAGTGCCGTCTCCATATCCAGCGACTCGTAGTAATCGTCGGCGCAGGTCAGGGTGAGATATCGCGCCGAGGTATCGGCGCCGATCATGTTCAGAAAATCGGAGAGCCTCGCGCCGCCGAAGCGCCCGATTACGTCCCACCCTTCCACGCAGACATGGCGCGTGTTCTGGCGGATACGCGGCAAGGCCTGAATCTGAGCCAATTTGTAGTCGCCGGGCTTCTGCACGGCGCCGCTTACCGTCAAATTCCAGTTCTCAAAGATCACTCCGGGATCGTCCACGTCGTATCCGTTGATCGGAAATTTGTCGAAGGGCGTCACTTCGGCATCCGCAAAAGTAGGAGCCATGTGGCCGCTCCTGAACAGGCGCGCCGACGCCCAGTCGCTAAACGCCAGCCCCTTTTTCAGCAGCGACTGCTGAAATCGTGGAATGGCAAACGCTCCCACCGCCAGCACCGGCACGACTTTCAGCAATTCCCGGCGCGACACCTGCGCGAACTTGCGTTGCGTCATCATGGGTCTAAGAGGCTCTGATTGCGCGGGCTTGACCGGAATCGGCTCTGGGGGCGGCGGTGCGTCCGGTTTGTCGTTCTCTGGCTGCATATCCCTCCCAGCAACGCCCAGCAGATCTCCTACATAGGATCAAAGAGGCCCCGAAAAGTTACGGCCAAGATACCATGATGGGCCAGGCCGCTGGGCGCCTGCCGATGCCGGGGCGCCGTCCCGCCACTTTTGCTGGCATTTCGGCGATTTTATAGGCATACTATCGGCGACGTATTTTTCGGAGCGGCCTCAGTCCCAGCATGTTCGAGCTTAAGAACGCAGTTTCCAAGTCCGATCGTCTGCTTCCCGCCGCGTCTCCGAGCCGGAGTTTCGAAGAGCGCAAACAGCGGCGGATGATGGTCATCGCTCTGGCTCTTCTGCTCGTTGCATTGGGATGTGTGCTCTACCGGGATCGCGATTTTTGGTTCCCGGAAACGCAGGAGGCGGAAGAGCAGCCGCTGCCGCAGCCCCAGCAAACTGTGTCCGCGTCCGCCAACCCGGCGACGCAGACGGCTGTCGCTAAACCCCTATCGGCCGCGCCCTCCGCGCATAAGAACTCCCACCGGGGCAAGCCGCTGCCGAAAGGTTCCGCCCCATCGGAATCCGCATCGCAAGATTCAGACGCTCCACCGATGAGCGCGACGACTACCAGAACTGTGTTGCCTCCTCTTGAAGTTGAAGTTGTCGCCGGAGACGTTCATCGGACCGTTCATCCCGGCACCACTTCGGTGAGAGTCGATTTGCAACCGGGTTCACCTCCCCAGCAGCCCTCGGTGCCTCCGGCCGTGAGCGCCTACACCGATACCGCATCCAGCGTGACCAGCAATGCTGCCGAGCGCGTGCAAATGTCTTCTGGCACGGCCGAGGTGGTTAGCCGCCCGGTAAGGCCTGACTATCCTCTCTTGGCGCGCCAAATGAAAGTGCAGGGCTCGGTGATTTTGCAGGTGCTGATCGGGCGCGACGGCTTGATCCAAAACCTCCATGTGCTCAGCGGTCCGCCGATTCTGGCCAGCGCGGCCGAGGAAGCTGTAAAGCAGTGGCATTTTAAACCGCACTATCAAGGCACCGATACGGTGGAGACGCAAGCCAGGATCACCGTGAACTTCACCATCTCGACAAACTGAATTTTCGGTGGTCCCGTTGTCGGTGCCTCTTGCTTCTGAGAATCTTGCCTGCTCGACCTCCCGCCGCCACGTACGGCAATTGGGAACTGTCTTGAGATAGAGGCAACGCCGCCCAGTCAGGCTCTTCCCACGACATTTGTTGACCACCCGATAAGACTGTGCCAAACTCCTCGCTGCCTTTCGTTATGACCGGTCGGTGCTCCTTTGCGTTCAGTCCTTCCGTGCGCTTCCTCTGCGTATCGTTTCTCCTCGTCTGCTTGCTCACCACAGCTGCCACTGCTCAATCGCCTGGCGACAATCTCAATGGCCAGGGTTCCCATCGAGACCTGATGGGGATAGCGAGATCGTACAGCACTGCTCCAAACACTGGAGTGCTCGTCTTCGAAGTATTTGCCGAGCGTCATGGCATTCATCTCGATCGTCAGGCTCTCTTGAAGCTCGTCAACTTACAGACTCAAATGTCCACCTGGCAGACCACTGAGTTGGAATCGCAGGGCCCGTATGGGGAGAGGCGGGGGAGCGGTGTATTTACCAACATTCCCTACGGGGATTACGACGTGGAGGTTAGTGCGGTCGGCTACCTCAGCAGGCATAAGGAGCTCAAAGTAGTCAGCACGCAGGTCGAGCAGCAAATTGACATTGTGCTTCCCCGCGATCCGGCCGCAGTCAATCTCGACGTGGCCGACCGCGTCTTGTCGCCGAAGATACGCAAAGAAGCCAAGCGCGCGGTTTCTGCTTTGAAGTCGGGAAATCTCACAGAGGCCCAGAAGCAACTGGAGCAGGCCTACAACTCGGCTCCCTCCAGCCCGGACGTGAATTTTCTGCTGGGTTACTTGTATTTTCAAAAAAAGGATTTCGCGCAGGCTGGAAATTACCTGGGCACGGCAACGAGCCTTAACCCTCACAACGCCCAGGCCCTCACGCTTTTGGGAAGGACTGGCCTAGAAAGGCAAGACTATACTGCCGCCAGGTCGGCCTTGGAGCAAGCTATGCTGGCCGATGCGGAAAATTGGCTCCCCCACAACTTGCTGGCCGATACTTACCTTCACGAAAAGAATTACGCCAAGGCCCGCGATGAGGCTGAGATCGCCATCGCCAAGGGGAAGAGCGCGGCCGGCTCAGCCCAGCTTGTTCTGGGAGAAGCATTGGTCAATCTGGGCCACAACCAGGAGGGCATTCAGGCTTTGAACGTCTTTCTGCAGGAGTCGCCGCGACATCCCATCGCCGGGCAGGTTCGCACTCTCATCGCGGAGATACAGCAGCAAGGTTCCGCTCCGGCACCGGAAGAAGATGCACAGCAAGGGAAGGCCCGCCTCACAGGCGTAGACCCTTTAATGGCGCTTCTCGTGCCGCGGCTTTCAATGAAATCGTGGCAGCCGCCCGGCATCGATGACCTCAAACTTTCCCTTGCTCCTGACATTAGCTGTCCGTCTGAGCAGGTAATCGAACAATCGGGTAAACGCGTGCAGGAGCTAGTGGAAGACGTGACCCGCTTTGCGGCAGTCGAAGACTTGTTCCATCAGGCCCTCGACGAATACGGTAATCCGGTTCGCACCGAAACCCGAAAGTACAACTACGTGGCCTCGATTTCGGAGCCGCAGCCGGGGTTTCTGTCGGTTGATGAATACCGCGCCGACAAGCTCAACCTGGAGGGGTATCCGGACCAGATTGCGAGCACGGGTTTCGCCGCGCTGGCACTTGTGTTTCATCCGGACATGCGCGACAACTTTGACATGTCGTGTGAAGGCCTGGGGGACTGGCGCGGGCAGGCAACCTGGCTGGTGCACTTCCGCCAGCGCGAAGATCGTCCTAACCGCATGCATAGTTATAAATTGGGAAATCAGATACGTTCCGTGGCTCTGAAAGGGAGGGCGTGGATTACTGCCGATAAATTCCAGATTGTTCGCATGGAAGCGGACATGGTCAAACCTATGCCTGAAATCCAGCTTCTCAGTGAATACCAAGCCGTGGAGTACGGGCCGGTTCCGTTCCCCAAGAAAAACACATCGCTCTGGCTGCCAAAGAGCGCGGAAATCTATTTTGATTTCCGCAAGCACCGCTACTACCGGCGTCACAGCTTCGACCACTTCATGCTGTACTCGGTCGATACCGATGAAAAACGCAAGGAGCCTGTAAGCCAACCCGATCCTAAATCGTAGAGACGTAGCTCGCTATGTCTCGGCTCGATCACGATCTGACCTCGGTGCTTCGTTGAAATAACTTTACATTCCATCCCTCTAAACCATTCATTGCACGGCTGTATAATCCCCGATTGATTCCCGCTCAGGAGCCACCGTTCATGAAGAGGTATGGTCGATTCACCTGTTCGCTCGTTGTCGTTTTATCTTTCGTCCCTGGCGCACTTTGCCAGGAAAAAGTCGATCTCGAAACCATTTCCCGCATTCGCTATGAGGGCTTCCGCGATTCCAAAGTGATGGAGCTTGCCTCTGGCCTGATGGATTCGATCGGCGAGCGCCTCACTGGATCTCCCAACATGAAGCGCGCCAACGAGTGGACCCGCGATCAACTCACCGCGATGGGGCTGAGCAATGCTCACCTGGAGCCTTGGGGGCCGTTTGGGCGTGGATGGGCGAATCAATCCATCAATGTCCGGATGACTTCACCCGATATCGTTCCTCTCCTCGTTTACGCAAAAGCGTGGACGCCCGGGACAAACGGAGTCGTCACCGGCAAATGTGTTCGCGCCACGATTGAAGACAAAAAGGACTTCGACAAATATCGCGGTAAATTGGCTGGAATGATTGTGATCTTCGGCCCAGACGCCGAAGTTAAGACCATTACCGAAGCTCCCTTCAAGCGTCTGAGCGACGACGACCTGGCGAAGATTTCCGACTATGAAATTCCCGGAGAGCGTCCGGCCTTTCGTATGGCCGAAATCGCGAAACGCCGGCAGTTCGCCAAAGATCTGAACCAGTTTTTCGCCGACGAAAAAGTCATGGCGGTCATCGACCATAGCCGCGGCACTGCCGGCGGCGGCACGGTTTTCGTTCAGTCGGGCGGGTCGTTCAAGGCGGGAGAGACCACGACGGTTCCGCAACTCACGATGGCCTCGGAGCACTGGTCGCGCATAGCTCGACTGCTGCAACAGAAAAAGGACGTTACGCTCGAATTGAACGTGGCCAACACCTTTTACGACGATGACCCGATGCAGTACGACACCATCGCGGAAATTCCCGGCACTGACAAGAAAGATGAGATCGTCATGCTAGGGGCGCATCTCGATTCCTGGCACGCCGGCACCGGCGCTACCGATAATGGCGCGGGCACGATCGTGATGATGGAAGCGGTTCGCATCCTGAAGGCGCTCGACGTCCATCCTCGCCGGACAATTCGCATCGGCCTGTGGAGCGGCGAAGAAGAAGGACTGCTCGGCTCGCAAGGATACGTCGAGCACCACTTTGGATCGCGCCCGCCCATGGACGATCCCAACATGAAAGGAATGCCAACCTTGTTGCGGCGCGATGCGGGCCCAGTCACGGTCAAACCCGAACAGGCCAAAGTTTCCGCCTACTTCAACGTGGACAATGGCAGCGGCAAAATTCGCGGAGTCTACCTGCAAGAGAACGAGGCCGTGGCGCCAATCTTCGAGGCCTGGATGCGACCTTTCAAAGACCTGGGTATGACCACCCTGTCCATGCGCAACACTGGCGGGACCGACCACTTATCTTTCGACGCCGCCGGCATTCCCGGATTTCAATTTATCCAGGATCCCATCGAATACGAGACGCGCACCCACCACTCCAACATGGATGTTTACGATCGTCTGCAGCCGGAAGATCTGAAACAGATTTCGGTGATCGTGGCTAGTTTCGTCTACGAGGCTGCGATGCGCGACCAAATGCTGCCCCGCAAGCCGATCGAGAAGGCGCTGCCCAGGGAACCGGAAAAGAAAGAAGAGTGAGACGAATAGCATCAACCGTCTGGCAAATGGAGTACGCCTTAGAATCGTGCGGCTATGGATGAACCCAGTATGTTTTCGCCACAACCGATCGGTTACGTGAAGAGTCCGTACCAGAATACAAAGCAGGTTCCCAAAGGTTTCGGCGTCAAACACGACGCGGAAGGCGTTCTTGAAATCCTTCGGCAATTCGAAGCCGGCCTCACAGACATCGAAGGGTTCTCGCATTTATTTGTTCTGTGGGTATTCGACCGCTCGGAGGGATTCGAGTTGGTCGGAACGCCACCGATTGACGACGTCCCGCACGGAGTGTTCGCAACTCGTTCTCCGAGGCGTCCGAATCCGATTGGACTCACCGTAGTCGAACTTCTGGGACGCAATGGTATTCGCTTGCGGGTTCGAGGGGTCGATATGCTCGACGGAACGCCAATTCTCGATATCAAACCTTACATGTCGAGTGTCCCAACGGAGACGATACGGCGCGGCTGGCTGGCAGAAGCGGAAGCGCGTCGCGCAAAGTAATCGAACGGTGTCGTCGATCCCAGGTAGTCAGCGTGACGTCAGATGGCTAGGTCAGGGATTGAGGTCAGGCATTAAGGAGAGCGCGTGAGAATTAGAGTAGCCGCGATTGTGCTGTGCATCATTTCGGTTGCGAGCGCCGTAGTAGCGCAGACGGCCAGCAGCGGATTTTTCAAGACTTCCGACGGCATCCGGATCCATTACATTGAGGCGGGCAGTGGTCGCCCAATTGTTTTCATTCCGGGTTGGACCATGCCAGCCTGGATCTGGCAGAAGCAGATCGACGAGTTCTCGAAAAAATATCACGTGGTTGCGGTCGATCCGCGTTCCCAGGGAGAGAGCGACAAACCAACCTACGGGCATCTGCCTGAAACTCGGGCGCGCGATTACAAGGAACTTGTGGATCACCTGGGCCTGAAGCAGCCTGTGCTCGTCGGCTGGTCCATGGCATGCGGAGAACTGGCGAAGTATGCGGAGCAATTCGGCGGTGAGAACGTTGGGGGATTTGTGTTGGTGGACGGCTATCTCTCCGACAAAGCGAGTCCTGAGATGGTCTCCGGAATTTCAGGATGGATGAACCAGTTGCAACAGGACCGGCGCCAGCAAGCCGACGGTTTCGTACGAAGCATGTACAAGAAGCCGCAGACGGAGCAATACCTGAAAAACGTCGTCGACTCTTCCGTCCAGGTCCCAGCCGATACCGCGGTCGTACTCATTTACAACATGCTGGCCGTCAAGGATTTCTCGACGGGCTTATCCCAGATGAACCGGCCCGTGCTGTTCGCCTACCAGCCCGACTCCCAGCCCAGCGCCGACTATATCAAGTCGAAGCTCGGAGACAAAGTCCGCCTGGAGCGGTTCGACGGCGATGGCCATGCTTTATTCGCCGACGAGCCGGAAAAGTTCAATCGCGTGCTCGAAGAATTCGTGCAAAACCTGGCCAAGTGAGGCGAGTCACTTCACTTCCCCGCTTCGGGCTGCGTCACCATGATTGCGGGAACTTCCTGTTGCCTCATAAGTGCGTTGTAGGCAGCGACATCAGTCGATACAATCGCCTTCCACCTAGCCAGTTGTTCATCGACGGCTTGGTTGAGCATGTCGAACACTTCGTAGGACTGCTTCGTCGGAGCGGAATCGGCGCTTCCCACTACGCCACTCAGTGCGACCAGATGATTGTTTAATCGAACCGGAAAATTGAGCACGTCCTGTCCGCTCTTGGCCTTGGTCTGGATGAGCTGTTCCTCCACCTCAGTCATTTTCTTGTCCAACGCTTTGCCCGCATCGGCAATGGCCTTCTCACGCGGATCATTCTTCAGTCGCTTGTTCTCGGCATTCACCTGATCCCGCACATCGCGAATCTGAATGATGGCGTCGTCAGTCTCGGTGACTTTGTCCCTAATCTTCAGCAGTAGAGAGAACTGCTTCGCCAGATCGTCAGCCCCGATTTTGAGACGAGGATCGGCCTTAATCTCCAGTGGAGCCGTGTAGCTCCTGCCGAGCACCGTCAGCCGCACTTGATACGTGCCCGGCAGCGCCATCGGGCCCTCCGTGCTACCGCCCCAGAGAGGCGCGTGCGGCACTTTGGTCGCTCCCTCATACCGCAAATCCCAAACGAAACGATTCAGCCCGGCATCGGCTGGCAGGTCTTCTGCGCCACGATCGCGCTCGAAAGAACTTTCCTCCTCCCCATCGGGCTCTTCTTTTTTGGGAAATTTGCGAATTACTTTTCCCGAGGAGTCAAGAATTTCCAGCGTGATCTTGGGCGCTTCGTCCTTTTTCTTCTCGTCTCCACTCTTGGCGTCTTCTTCAGGTTTCGCCTTAGCCTCCGGGTTGCCGGCCCCCGCTGCTTCTTTCTGGTCTGGTTTTTTCAGCGAAGTCTTCAACCAGTAATCAATCGCAGCTCCCGCAGGCGGATTCTTGCCTACATTCCCTTGGGAGCGAAAGCTTGAACCTCCGAACACCGTGTGACTGGCCGCTGCAGGAGGAAACAAGTGCGCCTCCTGCTGGGGCACGGACTCCTCGTATTGCTCCAGCGGTGTGATGTCGTCCAACACCCAGAAGCTGCGGCCGTGGGTCGCTACGACCAGATCGTTGCTGTTGTCGGTTTTCTTGACAATCAGATCGTTTACCGGCACGACCGGCAGATTAATTTGCAGCCCCTGCCAGTGCCCGCCATCATCGAAGGAAACGTAGACACCTTGCTCGGTTCCGGCAAAAAGCAGAGCTGCGCGACTGGGATCGACCCGCACTGCATGCACGTAGTTATTTGCCGGAAGGCCCGTCACCAGCTTAGTCCAGCTTTTTCCGAAGTCGGTCGTCTTGAAGACGTAGGGCGCGAAGTCGTCCATCCTGTGCCGTTCAACAGCGATGTAAGCCGTGCCAGCCTCCCGCGAAGAGGCTTCGATCATGCTCACCGTACCCCATTCAGGCATGGCTTTGGGCGTGACGTTCTCCCACTTCTGCCCGCCGTCGCGCGTTAGTTGCACGAGTCCGTCATCGCTCCCGGCCCAGATCAAATCCTTCTGCACCGGTGATTCGACTACAGAAAAAATCGTGTCATAGACTTCTACTCCGGTGTTGTCTTTTGTAATCGCACCGCCCGACGCTGCCTGCTTGGTTTTATCGTTGCGCGTCAAGTCGGGACTGATGATCGTCCAACTCATTCCTCCGTCCGTTGTTTTGAACAACACTTCACCGGCGAAGTAGAGCGTCTTCGGGTCGTGCGGCGAAAAAACAATCGGCTCCGTCCACTGAAAGCGATGCTTTACGTCGGCTGCGGCCCATCCGATCGGATTTATGGGCCACGGATTAATTGCCTGTTCTTGATGGGTGTGCTGATCGTGGCGCGTAATTTCGCCGCCATACGAACCGGCGTACACGATCATCGGGTCCGTTGGATCGGGCGCGATGTATCCGCTCTCGCCGCCACCTACGTCATACCAATCCGGACGATCGATGCCGCCCTCGGCGCTCGCACTCGCAATCCCAACGGTCGAGTTGTCCTGCTGCGCGCCATAGATGTAATACGGGAACCGGTTGTCGGTGGTGACATGGTAGAACTGCGCCGTGGGCTGGTTATTTTGGCTGGTCCAGCTTTCTCCGCTATTCGTGGAGATCGTCGCGCCTCCGTCATTTCCGTTGATGAGCCGCTTGGGATTTGTAGGATCGATCCACAGCGCGTGATTGTCGCCATGTGGCGCACGCACCTGGCTGAACGTCTTGCCACCGTCGTTAGAGCGAAACACACCGGTATTCAGGATGTAGACCGTGTCCGCGGACTTTGGGTCGGCGAAAATGTGTGAGTAGTACCAGGCACGCTGGCGAAAACGATGGTCGTCGGTCATGAGATGCCACGAATCGCCACCGTCGTCGGAGCGATAGATTCCGCCTTTCTCGGCTTCGATCACCGCCCACGCACGGTTTGGATTCGCGCCCGAAACCGTGACACCGATTCGTCCGAGAATTCCTTCGGGGAGGCCGTGCGCCTTCAATTGCTTCCACGTGGTCCCGCCATCGCTCGATCGATAAAGGCCGCTGCCCGGGCCGCCGCTGTCCAAACTCCATGGCGTCCGCTTCGTCTGCCACAGCGCCGCGAACAGGATATTAGGATTGCTGGGATCGAAAACGACGTCGATGCCCCCGCTTTTCGCATCTTTGTAGAGAACCTTCTCCCACGTCTTGCCCCCATCCCGGGTGCGGAAAATCCCGCGCTCCTCGTTGTCGGCAAAGGGATGCCCCAGCGCCGCCACGAAAGCGATGTCAGGATTCTTAGGATTTACAACCAATCGCCCGATGGCATGCGTGTCGCGAAGGCCCACGAACTTCCAGGTCTTGCCGGCATCCACGGATTTCCACACGCCGTTGCCGCCCACAATGTTGCCGCGGATGCAGGCCTCACCGGTGCCGACATAAATCACATTCGGGTCGGACTCCGAAACTGCAATCGCGCCGATCGATGGGGACGCATCTTTCGTCTTGTCGAAGATAGGCTTCCAGTTAAGACCGCCGTCGGTCGTCTTCCAGACGCCCCCGGCCACAGCGCCAAAATAGTAGACGTCATCTTGTCCCACGACGCCCGATACTGCGACCACACGCCCGCCGCGAAACGGCCCGACCAACCGATACTGCATTCCTTTCCACGGCCCTTCGGATTCGCGCTCGTCCTGATCCGCCTCATTCGCCGGCGTGCCCGCAACGGCACCTTCTGGCTTCCGCGCTTCCGTTTGCGTTTGTCCGGGCTCGGTGCCCGGTTTCGGTTGGGGTTTCTGCTTCTGGGCCCATAGCGAGATGACACAAGATGCCATCAGGATTACGAGGGCGACGGTTCGCAAGGTCTGTTCCTCCGGAGAAACGTACAACAATAAACCTGTCGCTCCTAAATTCTCAACAAAATCTTCACATCCCAGAAGAATTCGCCCCAGGCTCTATAATTCCAATTCGCAGAAACGTGAAGCCGCGGAAATGGTCGCGACATTCCGGGAGGCCCGAGTGAAATTGTTCCGCTCATTCATTTCTTGCTGCATCGTTCTCTTCCTCTCACAAACCAACGGCGCTCAAATCACGGCAGCGAAGACATCCTCACCTGCCCGACTCTCAGGCTATACGGGGCAATCCTCCAGCCCGGAGCAGGAGTGGGAAAAGAAATTTCAGGACGGCATCGTCCGGGAGAATCTGCGCGAAAACTTGCGCCGCATGAGCGCCCGTCCGCATCACGTCGGTTCACCCTACGACAAGGACAACGCGGAATGGATTCTATCCAAATTCAAAGAGTGGGGATTCGATGCCCATATCGAAACCTTTCAAGTCCTGTTCCCCACACCCAAAGAGCGGCTGGTAGAACTGGTTCAGCCCACACAATTTCGGGCCAAGCTGCAGGAACCCGCCGTTCCCGGCGATCCCACATCGAGCCAAGCTTCAGAGCAGTTGCCCACATACAATGCTTACTCGATTGATGGGGACGTGACAGCGCCGCTGGTCTATGTCAACTACGGGAGCCGTGAGGATTACGAAGAACTCGATCGTCTCGGAGTTTCCGTGAAGGGCGCTATCGTCATCGCCCGCTACGGAGAAAACTGGCGTGGCACCAAGCCGAAAGTTGCGGGCGAGCACGGCGCGATCGGATGCATCATTTATTCAGACCCGAGAGATGACGGTTTTTATCAGGGAGACGATTATCCCAAGGGCGGCTGGCGGCCCAAAGATGGCGTCCAGCGCGGCAGCGTCATGGACACCGATTATCCCGGCGATCCTCTGACTCCGGGAGTCGGAGCGACGGCCGATGCCAAGCGCTTGCCTATTTCTGAAGCCAAAACGATCACAAAGATTCCTGTGCTTCCGATTTCATGGGGAGATGCGTTGCCGCTTCTCTCCGCGCTGGCGGGTCCCGTCGCTCCGGAAAAATGGCGCGGCGCGCTGCCCCTTACTTATCACGTCGGCCCGGGGCCGGCCAAAGTCCATCTCAAAGTTACGTCGAACTGGGACACGAAGCCGGTGAACGACGTCATTGCAACCATGCGCGGCTCGGAAGCTCCCGACCAGTGGGTGATTCGCGGCAATCACTTTGACGGTTGGGTCAATGGCGCCGACGATCCCCTCTCCGGCATGTCGGCTGTGCTCGAAGAGGCGCGCATGCTGGGCGAATTGCACAAGCAGGGATGGAGCCCGAAGCGAACCATCATCTACTGCGCGTGGGACGGCGAAGAACCCGGATTGCTCGGTTCGACTGAGTGGGTTGAGACTCATGGGGATGAGTTACAGAAACACGCCGTCGCCTACATTAATTCCGACAGCAACGGCCGCGGATTTTTTCGCGCCTCCGGCTCGCACGATCTGGAAAAATTGATCAATGACGTAGCTCGCGAAATCAACGATCCCGAAAAAAATATTTCGGTGTGGCAAAGGGCACGCATGTCACGCATTGCCAGCGCCAAGAATCAGGAGGAACGCGCCGAGATTCGCAAACGCGCGGATCTCACGATTGGAGCCCTGGGGGATGGTTCCGACTATGCTTCCTTCCTCGACCACGCCGGCATCTCGGCGTTGAACATTGGATATGGCGGCGAGAACGACGCGAATGCCTACCATTCCGTCTATGACGATTTCTACTGGTACACGCACTTCGTTGACACTGACTTTTCCTACGGGTGGGCTCTGGCGCAAACCGGCGGTACAACCGTCATGCGTCTCGCGGATGCCGATGTGATTCCTTTCGAATACGCGAATCTGGCTGAAACCATTGGTAAGTACGTGACCGAACTCGAGAAGCAGCTGAAAGAAAAGCAGGACGAGATCACCGAGCGCAACCTGGAATTGAAAGAAGGACTTTTCAGTGCGGTCGCCGATCCCCGGAAAACATCAGTCCCTCCGCCACACGAAAATACGCCACCCTACATGAACTTCGCACCGCTCAAGAATGGAGTGGAAGCGATCAAGCGCAGCGCGGAGCGTTACGAGTCCGCAGTGACGAAAGCACAAGCCGACGGTGCACCAGCACTTTCCCCGCAGGTGCTCGAGTCATTGAACAACGATCTTCTGAAAATCCAGCGCACTTTTCTGACCGAGCGAGGACTTCCCGAACGCCCCTGGTTCAAGCATCAGGTCTATGCGCCCGGCGCTTATACGGGATATGGCGCCAAGCCGATCGCCGCGGTCCGTGAGTACATGGACGAGAAAAAATGGGCCGAAGCGGAAGCGCAAGTGCCAATGGTGGCCAAGGTGTTGGAAGATGTCGCAGCAGCGATTGACAAGGCGGCTGATGACTTGCGTTCCGCCACTGCGTCGGGACACTAATCTCAGAGAGATATCGTTTCGCAACGTCTTCTCAGGACGAGAAAAAAGGACGTAGCGAGCTACGTCTCTACGACTAATTCGACGGTGCGTTTCGAAAACGCGCTGTGCCCGCGTATTTAATCTTCGGTTAGCGATAACTTGTGCCGAAATCATTCCATCGCCCTGGTCTAACGCGCAGCTATTTAACGGCCCCGTTAATGTAGTGTCATCGGACTGATTTTCCAACCCAACCTTACGGTTCCATACCGCACCAAAGATTGCAGGGTCTCTCCCTTGCGAGATGCGCTTATGAAAAAGACGATTTGCTTGATCTCCGCCGTTCTGCTTTCCTCCCTGGCTTGGGCGCAGGATAACTCGGCCGCCCCCATGTATCCGACGGCTCCTCATCCCGATCAGGCTCCGGCCACTAGTCAGGACGCCGCGCCGCAACAAATGAATCAGAACGCGGACCAGGACATGCCTGTATTCCGGGTCAATGTGTTTGCCCGAACAACCAAAGCGGTGAACTACCGTCATCGCGGCGGTTCGACGATGGTTGATTTTCGCGGCACCGACCTTATGCCTGCGGTCGGCGGTCATGCCAAAGTAGATGGCAAGGCCGGCCGTCTGGCGATCAGCGTAGAACTCACTCATCTGCAACCCGCGGCTAGCTCAGGTGGTCAGTACCTCACCTATGTTCTGTGGGCCATCACTCCGGAAGGCCGTGCGGTGAATCTGGGCGAAGTCTTACCCAGCGAAGGCGGGAGAGACAAGATCGATGTCACCACCGATCTGCAGGCTTTCGGATTGATTGTGACCGCCGAGCCTTACTATGCGGTCGTTCGGCCCAGCAACAAGGTTGTTGCTGAGAACGTTCTTCGCCAGGAGACCAAAGGATTCGAAGAACCGATTGACGCCAAGTTCGATGTGCTGGAGGGCAAGCAGTACATCATTGATGTTCCTGCGGAGCAGCTTCCGGCCACTCAGGCCAATGGCAATGCTCCTCTGGATTTGCTGGAGGCGCGCAATGCCGTCGCGATTGCGAAGGCCGCCGGCGCCCAGCAATACGCCCCGGATAGCCTGACCAAGGCGGAAGACATGCTGCAGCGTGCGGAAGATTATTTGCAGCGTAAGCAAGGCCGCACTCCCATCGGCACGGCAGCTCGCGGTGCAACGCAAATGGCGGAAGATGCCCGCGTGCTGACCCTGCGCCGCAAAGAGCAGGAACGGCTCGACGCAGAACGACGCGCCCACGAGGAGGCCCAAGCGAAGGCCGAGGCCGATGCCGACGCTGCCCGCCGAAACGCAGAGCAGGCCCAGGCGCAGTCCAATGAAGATGCCCGGCGTCGCGTGCAAGCTGAGGCTGCGAATGCAGAAGCACAGCAAAGGCAAGCCGCTGCTCTCGCCGCTCAACAGCAAGCCCAATCAGAGGCCGAGGAAGCCCGCCGGGCTACTCAGGACGCACAACAACAGACAGCCGCAGCCGAACAAGCCCGACAGCAAGCCGAACAGCAAAAGGAAGAAATGCGAGCCCGCTTGCTTGCTCAGCTCAATCAGGTGTTGCAGACCAAGGATAGCGCGCGCGGCTTGATTGTCAGCATGCCCGACGTATTGTTCGCCTTCAACAAATACACGTTAAAGCCCGAAGCCCGCGAACGGCTGGCACGTATCTCCGGAATCGTGCTGGCTTATCCAGATCTGCATCTGCAGGTCGAAGGCTACACCGACAGCATCGGCTCCGACCAATACAACCAGGAACTCTCGGAAAAGCGCGCAGCCACAGTGCGCGATTATCTGGTGAGCTCGGGAGTCTCGATCAACAATGTGGTTGCGCAAGGCTTCGGGAAGGCGGACCCTGTCGCCGACAACAGCACCGCCGGCGGACGCAAGCTGAACCGCCGCGTTGACATGGTCGTCTCGGGAGACGTGATTGGAAAAGAAATCACGGGAACTCCCTCATCCTATCCTTCGGTGACCCCGCGGCAGTAAGCTGAGTTCGCCAGCGGTGCACGCGCTTAGCGTTTGACTCAGGTTCGAGCCCAGCATAATGCTGGGCTCATTTCTTTTCGGTCTCGGTTTCCTTTTCCTTTTCTCTTACGGATCGCGCTTTTTTGCTGCGCCAACCAAACAAAGGAGCGCCCCAGCCTCCTGCCGCCAGCAGAGCCCCGAAAAGAATCACGGCATCGATGCTGGCCCGCCCCTCGCGCGCCCAGTAGACATCCCTCAGATTCAGCCAGAGGGCAAATTCGTCGAGGGTCAGCGCGGCACCAACGCCGTAGAGAATAGACATCAGCCGGCCTGCAAAAATTGACGAATTGTCAGCGCCGTTTCCGATCTCGCAGAGCCACCCGTACCCCACCAGTAACAGAATGATGATGCCGAAGACCAGGTGATGAATGTGCCGGCCACCCATCTGGATGAAATGAAACGGAGGAATGTGGTGAACATCCGCATAGACCACGGCTCGAACCCCGGCAAAGGTCAGGAAGAAACTTGCCGAAGCGATAAACAACCGCCGACGCGGGCGATCTGGGATTCGTTCGTGAAGGATTCGGCCGAGCGAAGTTCCATGCAGCAGCAACAACAGGAATAGGCTACCGGCGAGAGCAAACAGGAGTACGAACCACGTATAAGTCATGCGCCATTAAACAGAGTTGCTCGCCCACAGTGGTGCGAATTCGGTGCGCGAAAGCGCTAGACGGTTATTTGTCGGTCGCTTCTCCGACTCGCACGCGCGGCTCTATCTGTCGGTACTCGTCCTCCGACAGGACGTGCTTGGTCATCAACTCGCGCGAACTCGCATATGGACGATGCTCGATCACGTGATCGCTCTGAGCACGAGTCAGGCCGGTGGAAACAAGTTCTTCCTTGCTGGCGTTGTTCAGGTCTACGCGCTTGTTATCGCGGTTCCAGCCGTCCCGTACGCCTTCGGCGACGGATTTCGCGTTTTCCTTCAATTCGGCAGTACGCTCAGCCGTTTTCTCGCGCAAGTCGTTGGGGTCCTGCTTACGATCGTCCACGCACCCTACCAGGGTCAGGCTCGAGAAGAGAATGCATCCCAGCGCAAAACTAAGCCGCGCACGCGAAGACATTGCCGACCACTGCGATCCTGGGCCCATGCTCACTTGTTTGATTTTCATTTTGAACCTCACAGCAACAAGCGCCCCCTCGGCGGCAGCCGCCGAGGGAACGCTCATCGCTTCGTAGTGAATGACTCGAGTTTTAATTCGGATCACTTTAATTTGGATCGGTCTTATCTCGTACTTTGTCCGCGCCTTCCTGCGTCTTTTCGGCGGTCTTGTTCACAGCTTTCTTAGTTCCGCGCTTCACTGCATGCCCCGTTCTCTTCGCAGTTTTCTTCGTGGCCCGCCCGGTATCTTTCACCGCATTCTTGGTAGCGTGTCCGGCGTCCTTCATATCTTGTTTCGGGCTTTGCTCATCTTGTGGTGCGGCTTCCGCCATTCCGAGCGTGGCGCCTGCTAACGCGACTGTCAGAAACAAGACGGGAGCATATTTTCGAAAGCTCATATGCAGGTTCTCCTTTTTGAGGTTTGACGCAAAGAACCGCCTGCCACAACCTTAACGGACAGCCGTCCCTCGACCTGAATCAGTGACAGCGGCGGCCGCTACTCGGTTCCGGTTGCGCTGTAATTCTGTTTCGATACGCGACCCTTCACCTTGTCACTGATGTCCTGAACCCTTTCACCGATCGAGTTGCGAGTTTCCTCGCCGCTGGCCGGTGCCAGGAGAAGGCCTGCGCCTACACCGACGCCCACCCCGGCAGCGAACACTAGGATGTTCCGGAGCGTGTGGTCTTCCTCAGGGAAGATAGCGGTTCTGGCATCCTCCGCAAACTGCGAGGCACGATCCGAAGCCCGGTCGACTTGCTCAGCAGTTTGGTCCATTACGTAAACTGCAGTTTTCAAAAATGATCTCAGAAGATTGTTCCATCTCATGTTAGATTCCATCCTTTCGGTTCTGGGCACGAAGCCCGTGGATTTGCAAAAAGCAATTGTCTTTCGTGTTGGAACCCACCAGCGGACACGACCGGATAGGAGTGTCCACCTGTCTTACGCGGCGCGCGTGCCCAGCACAAAGTGCAAAATCAGCGAAATCACGGCAAAAACCAGCAGAAGGTGAATTAGACCACCCGCTACGTGGAACACCGTGAAGCCGCCCAGCCAAGCGATCAGCAAAACTACGAATAGAACTGTCCAGATGCTCATGCGTCTCCTCCGTTTCGAAGATATGTTTTCCAGCAAACAAAAAAAGGAAAACCGTCTTAGGCGCGGAGAGCTGACGAACCGCGTGGCCGACGCCACCCTCGCGGGCGGATAGTTGGAAGCTAAATCCCGGTCGCGCTCGTGTCATTACGGCGAACCTTGTACTTCATAGAAAGCATTGGGGTAGTCCGCGCGAGCGCGAGGGAAATAGAACACCCTCAGCGTCATCGGACGGAGGGCAAACCACTTTCGACATAAGGCGTGGTTCGCGAGACTAATGCTCTGTTCAACGCCAACCTCCTGAACGGTTTCCCTCTCTAACTAGCGAATTGGCACAGCTGCCGATCCCCCATTCAGAACGCACCTCGGGGCTGCGCGTATCCGGAATGTGAGCGGAGCGGTTTATCCGGACGATCGCTAATTGCTTCACAGGGCAGTGTAGTCGCGAGGAAAGACGAAAATGACAGACCAGAAACGACTTATCACCGGCATTGAAGGATTGGACGACATCCTGCAAGGCGGCCTGCCGCCGGGACATCTTTACCTCATCGAGGGCGATCCCGGCACCGGCAAGACCACGTTGGCTCTGCAGTTCCTGCTCGCGGGAGCGAAACAAGGGGAACCGGTCCTATACGTCACTCTCTCGGAATCTCAAAGTGAATTGGAAGCGGTGGCAGCCTCCCACGGATGGTCCCTGGAGAAAGTACAAATCTTTGAGTTACTGCCCGATGAGGAAGCCCTAAGACCGGAGCGGCAATACACGGTCTTTCATCCTTCGGAAGTGGAACTGGGGGACACGACGAAAGCGATCATGGGGAAAGTGGAAGCGATACATCCGAAACGAATCGTGATCGACTCGCTCTCCGAGTTGCGAATGCTGGCTCAGGATCCGTTGCGCTACCGACGTCAAATTCTCGCCTTTAAACAATATTTTTCTGGAAAGCAGTGCACGGTGCTGTTGCTCGACGATCGCACCAATACTGATCGCGATTTGCAGCTGCAAAGCATCGCCCATGGGGTCTTGTCCCTGGAGAATCTGCCTCGGGACTACGGAATCAAACGGCGGCGGCTTGAGGTGCTTAAATTGCGGGGGTCCTCTTTTCGCGAAGGTTTTCATGATTATGGCATCAAGACAGGGGGACTGTCGGTTTATCCGCGTCTGGTCGCTGCGGAACATAAGACCAAGTTTCTTCACGAACATGTCTCAAGCGGGATCAAAGAACTGGACGCACTTGTGGGCGGCGGCATTAATCGCGGTACGAGCACATTAGTGATGGGACCAGCTGGCGCCGGTAAGTCCACGATTGCAGCGAGATATGCCTTCGCGGCAATGGAAAGAGGAGAATCAGCGGCGGTTTATTTATTCGACGAGGGCATCCAGTCTTATCTGTCCAGGCTGAAAAGCCTTGGGTTCGACGCTGAGCCGTTCCTGAATAACGGGCGTTTTCTTCTCCACCAAGTCGACGTTGCCGAACTCTCTCCCGGCGAATTCGTGGATCGAGTGCACCGGGCCGTAGAGGAAGACGGAGCCAAGGTAGTCATCCTGGACAGCCTGAATGGATTCATGAACGCCATGCCTGGCGAGAAGTATCTGCCCATGCAACTGCATGAACTCACAACCTTCCTGAATCAGAAAGGCGTCGCAAGTTTTATGGTTCTGGCGCAGCACGGATTGATTGGGCGGGACATGCAGACTCCGGTGGACGTCAGCTACCTGGCCGACTCCGTCCTTTTGCTTCGCTTTTTCGAGGCCAATGGGGAAGTGCGGCAGGCGATTTCCATGATCAAGAAACGCAGCGGCTCTCATGAACGCTCCATTCGCGAACTTCGCCTCCACCATGGCATTATTGTTGGCAATCCATTGTTTAACTTCAAAGGGGTACTAACCGGCGTCCCCGATGTCTTGGTTCGTAAGCGCCGCAGGACTAATGGCAACGACACAAATACCGCTCATGACGCTGCCGACTGACGCGAATGACGACTGGCGGGTTCTGATCTTCGCTCCCAGCGGTCGCGACGCCGATCTCATCTCCGCCGCTCTTACGGATGTGGGAGTGTCCGGCCGCGTTTGCAGAACCGCGGCCGACGTGGTCGAACGACTGGCAGTCGGCGCAGCCGCCGCTGTCATCGCAGAAGAGGCTCTCGGAGAAAGCGAGATACAAGTTCTGGCATCGGCGTTGCAGAGCCAGTCGCCCTGGTCCGATTTGCCGATCATCGTAATGACCGCCGGAGGAGAACCCAATCGCGCCAGCCGGCACCTCGCCAACATGCGCACGCCGCTGGGCAACGTTACCCTTCAGGAGCGCCCGTTCCGCGCTGTGACGTTGGTCAGTACCGTCAAATCGGCGCTCCGGGCCCGAGCAAAACAGTACGACGTGCGCGACCGGTTGGCGGAATTGCAGTCGCGGGAAGAGGCTCTTCGGCGTGCGGAAGGACAGTTCCGGCAGTTGGCCAATGCCATGCCTCAATTGGCCCTCATCGCTGATGCAGAAGGAAGTATTCTCTGGTTCAACGATGGTTGGTATGTTTATACCGGCAAGACTTTTGAGCAGTTGACGGGTTCGGGATGGCAATCTCTGCACGATCCAAACATCCTGCCCGACGTTCTGGATGGCTGGCAGGATTGCATTCGAAGGGGGGTTCCCTTCGAAATGGAATTCCCTTTACTGGGCGCCGACGGACGATTTCGCTGGTTTCTGACGCGCGTTACGCCGGTGCGAGATCAAAACGGAAAGATCGCACGCTGGCTGGGCACCAGTACTGATATCCACAGTCAACGCGAAGCCCGCGAAATGTTAAGGTCGAGTAAAGAAAGATTGGAATCAGAAGTAGCCAAGCGCACCGCCGCGCTTCGCCAGCTGTCGGCGAAATTGATGCGCGCTCAGGACGAAGAGCGGCGGCGGCTGGCCCGCGAACTCCATGACAGCATGGGTCAATATCTCGCCGCGATGTCGATGAGTCTGGCGGCGCTG
>Ga0307476_10000837_pt1 | contig 21009 bp, 18 predicted proteins | sample atmos_gasesECM2C_2_FD_203314 | JGI IMG/M metagenome (GOLD analysis project Ga0307476, IMG submission 203314) | Hardwood forest soil microbial communities from Morgan-Monroe State Forest, Indiana, United States - atmos_gasesECM2C_05 | ecosystem: Environmental > Terrestrial > Soil > Temperate...
GCCCACACTCAGGAGAATTTCGAGACCGCCTTCTATGAATCCACGATCGCGGACTACTCCTCCTACGAGCAGTGGTCCCTCGAGGGCAAGCTCACGGCCGAGCAACGCGCCAACCGGGTGTGGAAGAAGATGCTCGCCGAGTACCAGGATCCGGGGCTGGAACAGGCACGCGACGAAGCCCTGCTGGACTTCATGTCGCGGCGCCGTGCGGTTCTGACGGACAGCGTCGAAGAGGATTGAAAGACCGCCCTTATGGCACAAGGCCTTCGATGAAGACGATTACGCCCCGGGACTTCCGCAATGCCTTCGTCGCGGTCATGAAAGCCGAGCACGATAATTTTCGCACGGCGGTCGGCTTTGAGTCGAAATCGTATCATTACTACATGCGCTCCAACATTTTTCCAAAGGTGGCGAAGCAGCTCGGCCTGTCGGCTTGGAACAAGGAATATTACACGCTCGAAGGGATCTTCTATGAGGAGCGGGGCACGAACAGTTCCGGCAACTACACCGCGTACGCGAAATGGATTTCGGTGGCTTTGGAGCATGAGAGCAAGGCGTCGAAGACTCACGAAGAAATCAACAAGCTGCAATCCTTCAACGTGCCGCTCAAGGTGTTGATCACCTACGCCGCCGAAGGCGCCGAGACCGAATCGTTGTTGCGCAGGTACGAGAGCATCTTGAGCGACGCCGATGTATTCAGCGACTTCGCGACTCTGCGCAAGCAGCTCGTGATTATCGGCACGCCGAGAACCATGCGGGATTGGCGCTTTTACGTGTATGAGAGCGACGGCTTCGTGCTGATGCTGCCGAAATAGGCTCGCCGGCCCGCGTTTCAGCACGGGCCGGCGAGACTGCCCTCGAGGGAATTTCAACTAGCCCAGAGTCACCGGCACGAACAGGCGCGCTTCGCCACGCTGAATCAGCAGCGCGATCTGCTTGCCATGCCTTTGCACCATTTCGCGCAGCTGCGCCACGCTCTGGACCGGCGTTCCATCGACGGACAGCACCACATCGCCCGGCTGGATCCCGGCGTCGGCGGCGCGCCCTTCAGCTTCCTCGACCACGAGTCCGCCGGATATGCCGGCTTGGCTTCGCTCCTCCGGATTCAGCGGACGCAGGGACAAGCCCAACCGGGCCGGCGCCGCCGCGCCGGTGCCCTCATCGGCAGAAGCGGCTTGCGCGGCATTGCCGATGGTCGCCGTCAGCGACAGCGCCTTGCCGTCACGCCACACGTCGAGCGAGACCTTCTCGCCGGGCGCGGTGACGCCCACCTTCGCGGACAATTGACCGGCATCGATGATCGGGCTGCCGTTATATTTCAGGATCACGTCGCCCACCTTCAGACCCGCCTCGGCGGCGGCGCTGTCGGCAACTACCTTCGCCACCAATGCGCCGTTCGGCGACTTCAGCTTGAAGGAGTCGGCCAACGACTGATCGAGCGTCTGCACTTCCACGCCGAGACGCGAATGCACGACCTTGCCGGTCTTGACGATTTGATCCTTGACCTGCACCGCCAGATTGATCGGGATGGCGAACGACACCCCCTGATAGCCGCCCGAATTGGTGTAGATCTGGGCGTTGATGCCCACGACCGAGCCGTTGGCGTCAAACAACGGTCCGCCGGAATTGCCTGGATTGACCGCCGCATCGGTCTGAATGAATGGAACATAGCCGTCGCCCGGCAGCGAGCGTCCTTTCGCGCTGACGATTCCGGCTGTCGCCGTTTCCTCGAGGCCGAATGGTTCGCCAATGGCGAGCACGTAGTCGCCGACCCCCAGTTGGTCGGAGTCTCCCAGCCGCACGATCGGAAAATCGTGTCCGTCGATTTTGAGGACCGCGATGTCGCTGGCGCGGTCTGCGCCCAGCACCTTCGCCTTGTATTCGCGATGATCGGACAGTTTGACGGTGACTTCCTTCGCGCCGTCGACCACGTGTGCATTGGTCAGTACCAGCCCGTCGGATGAAATCAGGAATCCGGAGCCCTGCGCATGCATCATGCGATGCGGGACTGGGACTCGCGGAATCTGGCCGCGCTGGAAGAACTGCAGCAGCGGGTTATCGTTGTCGTCGTTGGGATTTCCGAAGCCGAACTCCTGCGGCGCGGAAGTTTTCATCGGGCCGGCGGTGGTGATGCCGACGACCGCGGCCTGATTTCGCGCCACGATGGCTCGATAGTTGGGCGCGGTGATTTGAGCGATCGGTTCCGGCGGCGTCGCGCCATGACTCGAATCCCCTGGCGTGGTCGCCGTCGTTGGGGCGGTTGCGGTATGTAAAAAAGCGGGTGCTGATAGGCCGGTTGCCGTTCCGACGGCGAGTAAACCTGCCGCCGACCACACCAGCGTCCTGGTCCGAACTTGCATGTGATCTCCTTTTTGGGGCTGCTGAGCAATTGCTCGGTCCGCAGCTTCACATGCCTTGCTTAAGCCAATCTTAAGCCGCCGCCGGGAACCTCACCGCGACGCGCAGGCCGCCGGCCGGAGCCTCGTCGAGGGTTACCTGGGCACCGTGTCTCTCGGCGATTGCCTTGACGATTGCAAGCCCCAGACCGGTGCCGCCCTCCTGCACCGTCGCGCGGCGATAGAAGCGGTCGAACACCCGTTCCCGATCGGCCGCAGCGATACCCGGGCCCGTATCCGTGACCTCCAGCAGCGCGCCTTCCGCCGATGCCCGGCAGCGCACCTCAACCGACCCCTTCGGAGGGGTGTAGCGCACTGCATTGTCGACCAGATTGCGCGCCAAAATTCGCATCGCCTCCGGATCGCCACGTACCCATATATGTGAGGGCGCGTCGAGGCTCAGGTCGATGTGACGCGTCAGTGCCAGATCGTGAGTATCGGTGATGGCTGCGGCGGCGGCGGCGGCCAGATCCACCGCCTCGAAACCGCCGGCCGTATCCTCGCGATCGCTGCGAGCGAGCGCCAGCAACTGCTCGGCCAGATGAATGGCCCGCTCGACTGCGGCGCCGAGCCGGGCGCGGGCCTCGCCGGCTGCCGATTCGTCCGGAGCGCGCTCGAGCAACTGCAGCTGCAGGCGCAATGCCGTGAGCGGAGATCGTAATTCGTGCGCCGCATCGGAGATGAACGCTTGCTGGGCGGCGAATGCATTTTGCAGGCGTGCCAGGAGTCGATTGAGTTCGCCGACCAACGGCGCGATTTCAACCGGGAGATTCTCTTCGCTGAGCGGCGTCAGACTGCGGGCGTCGCGACGCTGAACTTCGGCGGCCACGTACTGCAGCGGCTGCAAGCCGCGGCGCACGCTCCAGGCGACCGCGATCAGCATCACGGGAAGCAGGAATGCGAGCGGGACGGTGACCCTCGCCGCGGCGGTCCGCGCCAGCTCTTCACGCACCCGGACGGGTTGGGCAATTTGAATGACTCCGTTGGGCGTCTGCAGCCCGAAGGCTCGCCAAGCCTCGCCGCGCAGCTGAAGATCGGCGAAGCCGAGCACCGTTTGATTGATCATCGGCAGCCCGGGCCGCGACAGATACGTGCGCGCGCCGAAAATGTCCCAGATCTGCACCACGAAGTCCGTGTCGCCTTGATCCGGCGGCACCTCGATGCGGGGCGCCAGAGAAATCTGGCCGCGCAGCGACAGCGCCATCTGGCGCAGCTGGTAATCGAACAAGGTCGAGGTTTCGCTCAGCACCCGCCGATAAGTCACGACGGCCGCGAGCACCGACACGAATGCCACGAGCACGATCAAGGCAAACAGCAGTCGCGCGCGGATGGAATTCAAAGTTTCGCCACGAAATAGCCCACGCCGCGCACCGTCCGGATCGCATCGCTCCCCAGCTTGCGGCGCAGGCCATGCACATACACTTCGATCGCGTTGCTGCCGATCTCAGCGTCCCAGCCGTAGAGCCGGTCCTCGAGTTGCGCGCGCGACAACACCGCGCCCGGGCGCTGCATCAGGGCTTCCAGCACGGCGTACTCGTGCGCCGACAGGGGGACCGGCACGCCGGAGCGCTGCACCGTGTGCGTGACGGGATCCAGCCTGAGCTCGCCATGCACGATGCAGGGATCCCCGCGTCCTGCAGCGCGGCGCAGTACCGAGCGCATGCGTGCCGTCACCTCGTCGAGATCGAAAGGCTTGACGATGTAATCGTCCGCGCCGGCATCCAGACCGGCAATCCGGTGCTGGATCTCATCTCGCGCGGTGAGGATGATGACCGGAGTGGCATCGCCGCGTTTGCGCAGCTCGCGCAATACTTCGAGACCATCGAGCTGCGGCAAACCCAGGTCAAGCAGCACCAAATCGAACGTCGATGACTTCAATGCGGCGGCGGCGCTTTTGCCGTCGCGCATCCAATCCACCGCGAAGCCGCCCTGGCGAAGCGCCGTCTGCAGGCCTTGCGCGATCATGTCATCGTCTTCCACCAGCAACACGCGCATGGTGTAATGGTACGCCGAGCAGCGCCGCCGGCGCCAAGCAAATGACTCAATTTACTCGACGGAGACCCGCATTGCTCGAGCAGCGACTATGCCTGCCCTTGGCCTTTACCAGTACCCATCTGGTGGCGGCCGAAGAGATCGACGAATACGCCCACGTCAACAACACGGTCTATCTGCAATGGCTGGACGGCATCGCGTGGGCGCATTCCATGAAGCTTGGATTGCCTCTCGAGCGCTGTCTTGCGCTTCGGCGCGGCATGGCGGTGCGGCATACGCGCGTCGACTACCTCGAAGCGGCGTTGCTCGCCGACACTCTGTTGATCGGCACCTGGATCGTGGCCTGCGACGGCCGCTTGCGCTGCACGCGTCGCTTCGAAATTCTGCGCGTGGCGGACGGCAAGCGCGTCCTCGATGCCGAGGTCGACTATTTTTGCCTGAATCTCGACACCGGCAAGCCTTGCCGGTTCCCACGTGAATTCGTCGAGTGCTACGCGGTCAACTCCGATGTAGCTGCGGCCTATGCAGCGTTGCCGGGCGCATTGCGCCGTGTCGGATATGCGCGCGGCGCCAATGGCGGCGATGCGTCATGAATTTGCGGCGCGCCTAATCATCGTCGTCCCGGCGAGGCTTTGCGCTCGGACGCCTCAGGATCGCCGGCAACGGCCTATCGCCCATCGCGTCTCGCCACAGGATCGCATTCAGGAGGCGCGTATCGGCTTGATCCGCATGGCTGAAGTTCATCCGCTCCGACTGCCTCGCGCCCGGGGCGCGCGCCGCGTTCACTTCGTAGATCATGCCGTTGTCCCGATTCCTGTAATCCGCCTCAAAGGGCGGCTGGTCGCCGGCGCCGCCGAAGAGGACCCCCAGCAGCGGAGCCATCGCGTCGTTGTTGTTCATCGGCGGCACTCCGAGCAGATCCTCGATGCTGCGCACCACGCTCACCGTCGTATAGAAGGCGCTGTCGACCATGGGCTTCGCATCGTGCGGCGCGTATTTGCTGACGACGAGCGCAATGCTTCGATGCGCATCGACATGATCGGCGCCATCCTGCGCGTCATCTTCGAGAATGAAGAACGCCGTGTCATCCCAGTAGGCGCTGTGCGAGACCGCGTCCACCACACGTCCCACCGCGAGGTCGTTGTCTGCGACCGACGCGCGCGGCCGCGGCATGCCGCTGCGGGTACCTGCGGTGTGATCGTTCGGCAGACGCAGCAGCACGAAGTTCGGCAAGGTGTCCTCGCCATGGTCGCGGTCGCTTGCCCACTTGCGAAATTGCCCCAGAAACTCCTCGGTGCGGAATTGGTCGGGAAAGCTCAGATTGAAGTCCGGATAGAGCGGGTCGAAGTGCCGTTCGAGTTCCGGCTTGGTCGCCACATTCTTGAGGATGAGCGGTACCGGCCACGGCCAGGGGCTTTTGCCGCCGCCGTAGTTCGGCGGCACCGGTTCGCCAAGTCGAACGTAGCTGCGGGCGCAGCCCGCGCCGGTGGCCACCGGAGTGCCCTCGGCGGCCGGCAGGTCCTTGGGTGCCTCGCCGGAGTCATCGCAAAATTTGGTCGAGATGAATTCACCGAAATGGTAGAGCGTCTTCCCATGCCGTGCGAAATTGCCCCAAAGGTAGCCGCTGGCAGGCTCATCTACATCCGGGATCTTCTGCTGGATCGGATACGCGCCGGCAACCACCCCTTCGAAATCATATCGGCGCTCGCTGCCGCGATACGCCTGCTGCCAGGTTTTCTCATTGTAATCGCTGGTGATGCCCGCGGTGGACCAGACATGGCCATCGCCCGACACCTCGCCGGAATCGTAAAAATTGTCGAGTACACCGAACTGCAGAGCCAGCCTGTGCTGATTCGGCGTCACCTCCTTGCCGTACATGGTCAGCGAGGAATCGCCATCGCCCACGCCAAGATCGCCGAAGACCTGATCGTAACTGCGATTTTCCTTGATGATGTAGATGACGTGCTTGATGGGATGCCCGCCGCTGCGGAACAGGATGTGCCGCTGCGTTGCCGTCATGAGATTGCCGGCTTCGACCTCACGGGTGAGCGCGCCGAGGTCCTTTTGCGCCTCCGCCAGATCAATGGCCGCCAGCGAGCCATACAGCAGCATGCCTATATAGGCGTGCGCACGATGGCTCTGCGGCACGGCATCGACAATTCGCGCGGCTTGCACGTTCGGCCCCGTACCGCTGCCCTTCGCGGTCGCCACGTAGAGCGTCTGCTGCCTGACGGCGAGCGCGGTCGGATACCATTCGGTCGGGATGAATCCCAGAGGGCGTTCGGGCGGTGCCTTGCCCTTGGGATCTGACTTCACATGCGCCAGATCGAACACGGCCACGGCATCGCTGCCGGCGTTCGCCGCATAGAGCCGCGTGCCGTCGCCGGAAAGCGCCAGCGCGTCGGGAACGGCGCCGAACAGTTCCTGGCCGGGCAGCCGCGTATCGAACATCGCGCGCACGCGAAGTTCAAACCCCTCGAGCGCGACCGCGGCAACCCTGTCGCGGTTGGCGAGGGCGACATACAGCGTCCTCTCGTCCGGGCTGAGCGCGAGCGCGGCCGGATGCGAACCGGGCGCGGTCGCGCTCCGCGGCGCAAGCAGCGGCAGCCGAGCCAGAATCTTACCGCTGCGCAGGTCAAGCTCGGCGACGGCGGAACCGTTCCACAGGGCAACGAACCCGCGCCGGCCGTCCAACGTGACCGCGACGCAGATCGGAAAGGCGGCGGGAATGGTGGACGCGGTCGAAAGATCGAAGCGGTGAACGACCTCGCCGGTCACGGTGTCGATGAGCAGCGCGTCGTCGGAGAACTCATCGGCAATGAGCAACTGTTCATGCCCGCCGTGATTCGCCACGAGCGCGATTCCGGCGGGTGCGGGGATGGCGGAGCCGGCCGGCAACCGCTTGTCCTTGTCGAGGGGATTCTGCGCTTTGCCCGGCGCCAGCCGCTGCAGCGGAACCCGAATCAAACGCTCGGCGACGAGCGTGCCGTCCACCACCCGATACACCGCGATGGCGTTGCCGGTTTGAGTGGGCTTGCCCGCCTCGGGGGCCGTCAGTGAATCCAAGCTCGCGTACAGGTGCGTGCTGTCCGCGCTGAAGGCTATGCCCTGATAAAAGGTCTGTGGCGCCTTCAACCGCGTGCGCTGTTCGGGGACGTCGGCGAGCTTTCCGGTCTGCGTATCGAGCAGCGCGATCGACTGCGCGTACTGCGACTCATAAGTTCCGTAGCCCGCGTTGAGAACGGCGAGGAAGCGCCCATCCGGCGACGCGGCGATCCCCATCGGCAGACTGTTGAGGCGAAGCGGTGCTCCGGGGACCGGTTCTTGCAGCTGCTTGCCCGTGGGTAGATTCCGGGTCGCGGGCTGCGCGTAGGCGGCCACGGCGGCGGCGAGCACGCAAGCGGCGATGAGACAGGCTGTCGACTTCAATGATTTTCCATCTGCGCTCGCGCATTCAGGTCTGATCAAGGTATCAACTCCTCGCTATGACCGGGTGTATGATCGTGCAACTAGCCAGGCACGTTGAAGGTGGCGCGGTGACCAACAGCAAATCCCGATCGGACAAGAGCTTCCTCGAACGCCAAAAGCATCTACTGCAGGGACTCCGCAAGCAGATTCTAACGGACAGAAAGCTTCACGATAGTGAATCTGAGAGCGCCAACGCAGACGTCAGCGCTCAAGCACGCGAATACGAGGACGATGCGCAGAAGTTGACGGCGCTCGAGCTTCAGGGCAGCCTGGCCGGGGCGGACGACGCTCGCTTGAGCAGCATCGAGCGCGCCTTGCAAAAGATCGACGACGGCACTTACGGCTTGTCGGATGCCAGCGGAGCCCCGATACCGATCGAGCGGCTCGAGGCCTATCCCGATGCACTCTATACGCTGGAAGAGCAAGCATCGCGCGAACGGGTGCGCTGACTGCCGCAATGGGCAAGGATATTGCAGGCGCGATTCGAATCGGCATCGGCGGTTGGACCTATGAGCCTTGGCGCGGCACGTTCTATCCCGAGGGTCTCGCGCAGAAGCGCGAGCTCGAATACGCCAGCCGCCAACTGACTTCGATCGAGATCAACGGCACCTATTACGGTTCGCAGAAGCCGGCAAGCTTCGCCAAATGGCGCGACGAAACGCCGGACGATTTCGTCTTTTCCGTCAAGGCTCCGCGTTTCGCCGTGAATCGCAAGGTGCTCGCCGATGCAGGCGCCAGCATCGCGAGATTCTTCGCGAGCGGAGTCACGGAGCTGAAGAACAAGCTGGGCCCGATCAATTGGCAGTTCTTGCCGACCAAGAAGTTCGAGCCCGCGGACTTCAATGCGTTCCTGAATCTTCTGCCGAAGGAAGCGCAAGGCCGGGCGCTGCGCCACGTCGTCGAAGTCCGGCATGACAGCTTCCGCTGCGCGGAATTCATCGCCATGGTGCGCGAGCGCGGTGTCGCCGTCGCGATCGCCGCCGATTCGCGTTACCCGCAAATCGCCGACGCCACCGCGCCTTTCGTCTACGCGCGCATCATGGGAACGAAGGCCGGCGAGGCGGCGGGCTATGCCGAGGCCGCGCTCGACCGTTGGGCCGCACGGGCCCGCGCCTGGGCCGCAGGCGCCGCGGCGGATGGGCTCGACTGCGTCGAGCCGCAGCACGCGAACGGTCATGCCCGCGACGTCTACCTCTACGTGATAAGCGGCCACAAGGTGGGCAATCCCGCCGCCGCAATGTCCCTGATCCGGCGCCTCGGCTAGGAGCCGGTCTCAAGTATTCCGCGTGGCCGAGACAGACTCCAACCGCAGGAAGGCGCCGATCGCCGCGCCAAGCTCCGGCTTCGTCACCGCGCTCATGTGGTTGCCGGGTATGGAAACGTGCTTGCCGTTCGGCAGCGCGGCGCTCAACGCCTCGGCGGAACCATTGTCGTGGTCATCGGCACCCGTCAACACCAGCGTCGGAACCTCAATCCTCGCGAGCTCCTCGCGCGGCGTATCGACGAAGGTGTCGAGAACATGCAGCAGCGCCGCCGGGTCGCCACGCACGGTGTTGAGAAAGGCCTCAGTCATCCATTCGAGCGACCCGCGCGGGAATCCGCCTAGATTGGTGAGGACGTGACGGAAGTAGCCGGCTCGATCGCCCGTGTGCACGATCCCCTCGAGCCCCATCCCCGCGACGATGGCGCGTCCCGGCGTCGCACCACGCACCAGCATGCGCAGCACCGTGCGCCCTCCGAGCGAGTAGCCGCCAAGGTCATACTCGGTGAGACCGAGATGATCGAGCAAAGCGAAGCCGTCATCGGTGAGCACATCGGGCGGATAGGCGGCGGCGGCATGCGGCTTGGCGCTGTCGCCGTGACCGCGCAAATCCGGCATGATGACCCTATGGCCCTGCGCCGCAATCATCGCGGCGTGCCCGTAGCGCACCCAGTTGACCAGCGCGGTCGAGAAATAGCCGTGGATCAGCAAGAGCGGCCTACCCTCGCCTAGTTCGCGATAGGCAAGCTCGACAGCGTCGCGAGCTTGGAAGTAGCGGACCGGGAGCTCTATGGGCACGAGCGGCGTGCGGTGGTCGGCGTTCTTTGGCGGATCGGCTACGAGGGAGCGATGAGCGACATGGCGGCATGCTGGGCGCGAGCCTGCGCAGGAAGCGATGCCGTTGTATCGAATAGACTTTCTGCGTCCAAACCTTCCCGGGATGAATCATCCTGCGAGGTTTCCGCCTCGGTCACTGCGCGGCGATACTTATCCGCAAGCCTGATCGCGCGTATCGACAAGGCGAGAATCTCGGCGAGCTGCATGTCCAATTCCATTACCGAGTGGTCGGCGCTGTCGGTATCGACTGCGGTCAGCTGCGACTCCAGCAGTTTCGCTTCAGCCAAATCCAGCTCCAATTCGCCGAGCCATTGGCGGGTTGCTTCCAGGCTGGACGGCCCCCGGGTTCGAAGCGCCGCAATGCGCGATCGCTTCGCCGATTCCAGCTGTTTGGGCAGCGCTTCGACCACGCTGCACAGCGCTTCGCGCTCTTTGCAGAGTTCGGTGCGCAGATTGTCGGTGTACCGCTCGTGTCTCGCGAGCCGTGCACGATGCATGCAAATCCGAAACACGAAATAGCCCAGCGCGGCGCCCGCTACGGCGATAGGGATGGCGATGCTATGGAAGCTCAGCATTATTTTTTCCGACGAGCACTCACGACTGTGCATCTTAAGTGTAGATGCTCCAATGGAATAGCTTGTCGGTGATTGGCAAATAAATTCTGTCGGCCCTATCCCACACACGACCTCGCCCTAAATATTCGTATTCCTTCGTAAGTTGCTGATGCGCCTATACCGATGGCTTTATTGCACCGCGGTTTGCCTAAGATCAGCGTCGCCGCTTGGATACATGCATCGCGGCATCGGCCCGGGCAATCAGACCCGCCGCGTCCGTGGCATCGTCCGGGAAGATGCTGATGCCGAGACTCGCAGACAACCGCAGCACATGGTCGCAGACCCGGCTCGGCGTCGCGATGGCGGCCAGCATCTTGGCAGCAATTGCCGAGACGTCCGCCGATTGAACGATCTCGGGCAGCAGGATGAGGAATTGGTCGCCCGCATGACGGCTCACCGTGTCCGAATCGCGGACCAGCAACAGCAGCCGGCGCGCGACCAACTGCAATGCGGCGTCGCCGACCGCATAACCCCAGTCGTCGTTGATCTTCTTGAAATGATCCAAATCGATGAACAATACCGCGATCCGCGTGCCGTGCCGCCGCGCCATCGCAATGGCATTCTCCAGACGGTCGACCGTGAGTGCGCGATTGGGAATCTGTGTGAGAACGTCGCGCTCGCTCCACCAGGTGAATTCGCGAAGATCGCTGAGCGCTTCAACGGCGATGTTTTGCGCGTGCAGAGCGGCGATCAGCAGCTGCTCATTCGTGTCGAGCGCACGCTCCGACCGGTCATGGCTCGAGTGGTGCCGCAGACCGTCCAAATCGCCGCGCAGCCTGTCGAGCTCGGTGCGCAGCCCCTCCGCTTGTTCCCCTAACCGGGCCAGGTTGCCGCTATAAGCCTCCCCGGTGCGTTTCCTTCGAGCGGCGCGCATGTTGCCCACCGCATCAAGCTATGAACCGGCGGTGACTGCGTCTGTTCGCTGGCACACATAGAACAACAACCGAGCGGTCTGCCCCGCCGTGTTAAGTGCGGTGCTGTACAGACGGCGCGCGCCGCGGGGACTTATTCTGAGTGATTTTCAAAATCATTCGGCTGCCGGGGCGAACGATGAGCGAATCAACCAGCGCAACTTTTCAGAAATCCTCCGCCGCCAAGGCGCAATGGCAGCTGCTGAACTCGTTCGGCCCCTACCTGCTGCTGTGGTACGCCATGGTTCGTGCGGTCGCGATTTCCTATTGGCTCATGCTGCCGATCGCCATTCTCGCCGCCGGCTTTCTTGCGCGGATATTTATCATCTTCCACGACTGTGGCCACTCGTCTTTTTTCAATTCCAAGCGGGCCAACAACGTGACGGGCGCCATCGCGGGGCTTCTCAACCTGACCCCCTACGTGCATTGGCGATGGCAGCACGCATTGCATCACGGGTCCTCCGGTAATTTGGACAAGCGCGGTGCGGGGGACATCTGGACCCTCACCGTGCGGGAATTCCGCGAGGCATCCTGCGGCAAGCGCCTGGCATATCGATTGGCGAGAAATCCGCTGGTTCTGTTCCTCATCGCACCGCTCTATGTATTTGTGATTCATCACCGCTTTTCCTCTTCTGCGGCCTCGCCCCGCGAACGCCGTTCAGTGCGCCGCACGAACCTGGCGCTGCTCGCGGCCCTGCTCGTGATGGGTTCGCTCATCGGTGTGAAGTCGTTTCTCGAGATCCAGTTGACCGTGACCGCCTTGGCAGGCGCGGTGGGACTTTGGTTGTTCTACGTGCAGCACCAATTCGAAGGCGCGTACTGGGAACGGTCCCCGGACTGGGACTACACGCGGGCTGCGTTGCAAGGCAGCTCGTTCTATAAATTGCCGCGCGTCCTGCAGTGGTTTACCGGCAACATCGGCTACCACCACATACATCATCTCAGTCCGCGCATTCCGAATTACTTTCTGCAGCAGTGTCATGAGTCGCAGCCGCGGTTTCTCGAGGTGCGGCCGGTCACGCTCTTGACGAGCATGAAGTCCCTCAACTTCCGCCTGTGGGACGAACAGCGCAGGATGTATGTCGGATATCGCCGCTCCACGACGGCGCAATGACTCAAAGGGATCATCCCACCTGATCCTTCGCGAGGCTGGGATTCCCCGGCACCATCGAGTCATGTACGCCCTCCTCGGCTGGACCTAGCCTGTCATCAAGGTCGAAAGCAATCGACCTTAGGTTTCGCGCTCAGGTCAAACAGCAATCCAGACGGAGGTAACTATGTCTTATCCGCAAGGTAACTTTAATCCGCAGGGAAGCTTGGGTTATCCCCAGGGAAACTTTGGTTATCCGCAGGGAATATTCGGCCCGAGGGAAGGTCTCGGCCCGCAGGCCAATTTCAGCCCGCAGGGAAGTTTCGGTTCCCAGGCACCGTTCGGCCAGCAACCGTTCGGCCAGCAAGCGCCTTTCGGCCAGCAAGTACCCTTCGGCCAGCAAGCACCCATCGGCCAGGGTTACCCGCAGCAGTTCGGCCACCCGCAGCAGTTCGGTTACCCGCAGCAGTTCGGCTACCCGCAGCAGCAGCCCGCGGTGCTGCAGCTGCTCGCGCATCAACTGGCGGCTCAGCAACTCGCCATGCAGCAGCCCTGGGGAACGACGGGTCTCAACGGCGTAGGCCTCAACGGCATGGCAGGCACGGGACCGCACCACCTGCTGCAGCAACTCGCCCAATACCACTACCTGGTCGCGCAGCAGCTGACGCAGTTGGCGGCGCAACAGGCCATTCAAACTCCCGCCGGCCCTTTTGCGGGTCAATTCATACCGGGCTCGCTGGGGGCGAACTTCGTGCCTGGGATCACGATGCACTAGGGCGGGCATGAGTACACAACCGGGGCAGGAGTAATGTCATGGCTGAGCAAAAAGATGATTTAGGTCAGACGGCAAAGGCAACTCAATCCAGAAAGCCAACTCAATCGAGCGGAACGGTGGAACCGTTCGCCGCGGCAGATCGGGTTGCGAGTGACGGCAGGGCCGAATCAACGACCGGCGCGGCCGACAGGATTTCTGCCACGGTTGTGCGGCGTAAGCAGCGCTATCTGATTGGATTCCGCTCGCTGCCCGGTGCCGCGCCGGTGCCGAGCGATCCCTTTCTCGAGCGACTTGCACAGATGGAGGGCGTCGAGATCATTCGCCGGCTGCCGGGCCGCGACGATCGCCCGGCCGCCGCGGCGCCGGGCGCGCCGGCGAGCGAAATCGTCGTGGCGCGCATGGATGAGCAGCGTGGTGAGGCGCTGCGCCAAAACGCGCCGGCACATGTGATCGTGGAAATTGACGCGCCCCTGCGGTACTCGGACATGGCCGTGCCGGAACCGATGAGCTGGCAGCACGCCGTGCAGGCGATGCCGTTTCCGCGTCCACGCCGTGAACTGCGCTTCCGCATTCTCGGCGAGGGCGACCGGCCGCTCGCGAACTCGGTGGTGAATCTATACGGCCACGGATTTCCGGCCCAGACCATCACGGACTCGTCCGGACAGGCAGGCTTGCAGATCGACGCCGCGGACGGCGCGGGCATTCACGCCGTCTATGTGCGACCGGCGGCGGACCACTGGGAAAGGTACATCCCGAATCCGTCGTTGGACCCCGCGCAAGTCAATGTGATTCGTTTGACGCCGCTGGGCCGGACGGCCGGAAACTTTCCCGGCGAGCGGCCCTACGGATGGGGTCAGCGCATCATGAAATTCGATCGCGTACCCACGGACTGGAACGGCGCCGGGAGCAAGATCGGAATGATCGATTCAGGCTGCGATAATTCGCATCCGCTGCTGCGGCATGTGGTTCGAGGCGTCGATCTGACTCGCGACAAGGACCCTCAGAGCTGGAAATCCGACGAATTGGGACAGGGCACGCACTGCGCCGGCATCGTCGCCGCCGCCGCGGTCGCCTCATCCAATATCATAGGCTGCGCGCCGGGCTCCGAAATGCACGTGTTCAAAGTCGTTCCCGGCGGACATTTCAGCGACCTGATCGATGCGCTCGGGCAGTGCATCGAGCGGCGCCTCGATGTCGTGCAGATCGGCGTCAGCGGCGAGCAGTTCTCCGAACTGGTGGCGCAAAAGCTCACGGAAGCGCGCCTGAATGGAATCACCTGCATCGCCGGATCGGGCAACTCCGGCGGGGCCGTGCAATTTCCCGGCAACGTTCCCGGCGTTCTGACCGTGGCGGCGGTCGGCAAGCTCGGCGAGTATCCGCAGGATACGCGGCATGCGCAGAGAGCACTGCCGCAGGTGACGGGATTCTCGGGTATTTACGCGACCAATTTCAGCTGTTGGGGCCCACAAGTTGCCATTTGTTCGCCCGGTGTCGCCGTCATATCCAGTGTTCCCGGCGGCGGCTATGCGGCATGGGACGGCGGCGCGATGGCGGCCGCGCATGTCGCAGGATTTTCAGCGTTGCTGCTGGCACATCATCCGATGCTACAGAGCATCAACTACGGTGCGCGCGCGGATCAGCGGGTGTCCGTCCTGTTCGATGTGTTGCGCGCGGCGGCGATCCCGTATGCGCAGGTCGATCCGAGCCGGGTCGGCGCCGGGCTGCCGGATCTGCAGCAGGTGCCGGGGCTGCTGCCGGCGAGCCCGCTCTCCTTTGGCGCCGCGATGGGTGCGGGGGCGAGTGTCGGTATGCTGCAAGGGCCCTTCGGGCCGCCGGCCTACGTGGGCAATCCCGCGAACACGATCATGCAATTGCGCGCGGCGGGGTGGCTGTGAGTCATTCGGCGCGGCGGGCCGGCCCGCCGCGCCTAGGCGTCGAACCGTGGGCCGATCAAGGTGCGCAGTTTCGCCACCGCTTGGCCGCGCCGGTGGACCTGCAGTTTGTGCAAGATATTTCTGACATGGTTTTTAGCGGTGCATGGCTGCACGCCCAACCGCCACGCGATCTCCTTGGTGGGATAACCGCGATTCATCATATCGGCAACCTGCAGTTCGCGCGTGGTCAAGGAAGTCGCGGCCACCGTTCTCGCGGAGCCGACGCAATGGTAGAGGGATGCGGCGACTTTGGGCGAACAGGCCAGCTCGCCCCGGACCACGCTCTCGATGGCGGCCACCATGTCGCCCAGGGCGGCATCCATGGGCACATAGCCGTCGATGCCGGCGGCCGCACATGCCAGTACCTCGCTGGCGGTCTCGCGGATTCCGATGGCCAGTATTCGCACCCGGGCGCATATTTTTCGCAGCGTCCCAACCACCTCGGGATCGCTCGGCGACAGTGCGTCGATGAGCGCGACATCGGTCGGCGTCGCGCGCAGCGCGTTCTGCGTCTGCTGCACGTTATCCGCACCCAGCACTTCGATCGAGGGACAGCCGCGCAGCAGCGCGGCTAGGCCCTCGCGGTACAACCGCACATTGCTCACGATGAAAACTCTGATCTGCAACGCCTCTCCCTTGTTTGACACGTTCGGGTAGTGGACCAAACATCGCCTCGAAAGTTTCCGGAACGCTAGCACGCATTTGTGACGGTCGCGGTATCGTCCGGACGTTGCCCGCGCGATACCGGGCCGGGGCGGACTTGCGCGATCGATCGCCGCAATCGTTGCCGTCTCCCAACGTCGATTGCGCACGCTGGCTTTAAGCCGCCAACTCAAGCATCGTAGCCGCCATGAACTTTGCCCCGCTCTGGTGCCTCGATCCGGCGGTCACGTATCTGAATCATGGATCGTTCGGCGCCTGCCCGTCCGCGGTGCTGGAGGTCCAGGCGGCACTGCGCCGCGAAATGGAGCGCGAGCCGGTCGACTTCTTGGTGGCGAACCTGCCCGCCCGCCTCGACGCGGCGCGGGACACCCTGTCCGCCTTTCTGGGCGCCGAGCCCCAGGATGTGGTGTTCGTGCCGAACGCAACTGCGGGAGTCAACGCGGTGGTGCGCTCATTGTCCTTCGGGCCGGAGGATGAGCTGCTGCTCACGAATCATACCTACGCCGCCTGCCGCAAGACCGTCGACTTCGTGGCGCAACGGTGCGGGGCGCGCGTGGTGGAGGCGAATCTGCCGTTTCCCTGCCGCGATGAAGAGGCCATTGTCGCCGCAGTGCTACAGCGGGTGTCGCCGCGCACGCGGCTCGCGCTGCTGGACCATGTCACCAGCCCGACCGCCCTGATTCTGCCGCTCGAGCGCCTGGTGAGCGAGTTGCGCACGCGCGGCGTCGATACGCTGGTGGACGGCGCACACGCTCCCGGCATGGTGCCGATCGGCCTGTCCGATCTGGGCGCGGCGTATTACACCGGCAACGCCCATAAGTGGCTGTGCGCCCCGAAGGGAGCGGCGTTCCTGCACGTGCGTCGCGATCGGCAGGCGGGGCTGCATCCGAATGTGATCAGTCACGGCTATGCGCAAGGGTTCCATGCGGAATTCGACTGGACGGGCACCTTCGATCCCACGCCGTGGTTGTGCATTCCGCACGCACTCAAGTTCATTGGCGGCCTGCTGCCCGCCGGCTGGCCGCAGGTCATGGATGCGAATCGCGCGCTGACATTGCAGGCCCGTGCCTTGCTGCTCAAAACCTGCGCAGGCGACCTTCCCTGCCCCGAATCGATGATCGGGTCGATGGCCTCGATCCCGTTGCCCGTGCCCGAAGCGGGTTCGCCCGCCGGCCGCCTCGACTATCGAGGGCTGCACGCCTGGTTTCGCGAACGCGGCGTCGAGACGTGGCTCTACGCGCATCCGGTGCCGCTGCTGCGCGTCTCTGCGCAACTTTACAATCATCTGGATCAGTTCAGGCATCTCGCGACCCTGCTCGAGGAAGCGTTGCGTGGCCGCTGAGATCGGCCCGAGCCACATCCGGGCGCGCCTGTCGACGTTCGACACCGCGATGGTGGTGTTCAGCCTGGTGGTGGGCATCGGCATCTTTCGCACGCCGGCGCTCGTTGCCGGCGCGGCCGGCGGAACTACCCTGTTCTTTACCGCATGGATCGCCGGCGGGCTGATCAGCCTGATCGGCGCTCTGACCTTCGCCGAGATTGGTTCGCGCTATCCGCGCGCGGGAGGTTACTACCGCGTTGTCGCGGATTGCTACAACCCGACGTTCGCATTCATGTTGAACTGGGCGCAAACCCTGATGCAGGGCGCGGGCGCGGCCGGCGTGGCGTTCATAGGTGCCGATTATTTGATGCCGGTGGTGCTGCCGCCGCAGTGGCGCACGCCGTACGCGTCGCTGACGCTGGCGTGCGCGACCATGCTGATCCTGCTGACCCTCAACTACCGCGGCGTGAAACCCGGTGCACTCGTACAAAATCTGTTGTCCGTCGCGAAGATCGCCATGATCGTGGGTCTCGCGCTGCTCGCCCTGCTGCTGGCGCCGCGCGCGGGCGCGTCCGGCGCATCACCACCCTCCGCCGCGCCCACCGGACTGCGTCTGCTGTCCGCATTGATACCCTGCTTCTATTCCTATGGCGGGTATCAATTGACGATGAACCTCGGAGCCGACCTCAAGGATGCCCGGCGGCGTTTTCCGCTCGCCATCACGGCCGGCATGCTCACCGTCGTCGGACTCTACCTGCTGCTCAACTTCGCGTATCAGCGCGTGTTGGGCATCGGCGGCATCGCCGACTCGAAGCTGGTGGCGGCTGCGCTGTCGCGCGCGACCTTCGGTCCGTCCGGCGAAGTGTTGATTTCGATCGCGGTATTTCTGTCGGCGGCCGGGTTCGTGAACGCGACCATCATGCAGATGCCGCGCAGTTTCTATGCCATGGCACAGGACGGCGTCCTGCCGCGAGCCTTCCTGCGCGTGAATCCGGACACTCAGGTGCAGGAGGTGGGCCTGCTGTTCTTCGGCGCCACCATGCTGTTGCCGGCGTTCGTGCTCGGATCATTCGACAAACTGCTGCATTACGTGATGTTCACCGATACGCTCACGCTGGCCGTGGTCGCCTCGACGCTGTTCGTGCTGCGGCGTCGGCATGCGGGTGACGGCGGCTTCTCGATGCGGGGCTACCCCCTGCTGCCGATTTTCTACATCGTCTGTCTGCTCGGCGTGGCGCTGCGGGTCTTTTCCCTCGAACCGCGGCTCGCGGCTGCGGGCATCGTGATCTTGCTCACCGGCTGGCCGCTGTTTCGGCTGGGAAGCCGATTGTTCGGCGGCCATGGCACGGTAGACTCGCAATGATGAATATACCCGCTCCGCGCCGCCAGGCGGCCTTGGCCTTCATTTTCGTCACGGTGCTCATCGACATGCTGGCCTTCGGCATGATCATTCCCGTGCTGCCCATGCTGGTGCAGAATTTCGTGGGCGGCGATGCGGCGCGTGCCGCCGAGATGTACGGAGTATTCGGCACCGCCTGGGCACTGATGCAGTTCATCTTCTCGCCGGTGCAGGGGTCGCTCTCGGATCATTTCGGTCGGCGCACCGTGATTCTCGTCTCCTGCGCCGGCTTGGGTCTGGATTTCATTCTCATGGCGCTGGCGCCGAACCTGTGGTGGCTGTTGGTCGGCAGGGTGATCTCAGGGATTACGGCGGCGAGCTTCAGCACCGCCGGAGCCTATATCTCGGACGTAACGCCCCCGGAGAAGCGCGCCGCGAGCTTCGGATTGATCGGCGCCGCTTTCGGCGTCGGGTTCGTGCTCGGGCCGGCGATCGGCGGTCTGCTCGGCGCCATCTCGCCGCGGCTGCCGTTCTGGGCCTCGGCCTTCATGGCCTTGGCCAATGTTTGCTGGGGCCTGTTTGTCCTGCCGGAATCACTGCCCGCGGACAAGCGCGTCCCGTTCGCCTGGAAGAACGCCAACCCGCTGGGAGCCCTCAAGCTGCTGCGTTCGCATCCCATGCTCTCGGGTCTCGCCGTCGGCTACTTCCTCTTGAATCTGGCGCACGTGGTACTGCCGAGCACCACCGTGCTGTACATGCACTATCGCTACGGCTGGGATACCCGCGCGGTGGGACTGCTGCTGGCCGGCGTGGGCATCTGCTCGCTCATCGTCCAGGGCTTCTTGGTGAAGCCCGTGGTGAAATGGCTCAAGGAGCGGCGTGCGGTGGCCTGGGGACTGACCTTCGGTGCGCTCGGCTTCGCCATCTATGGCCTTGCGCCCACCGGACCGATTTTCTGGATCGGCGTTCCGGTGATGGCCCTCTGGGGTATCGCCACCCCCTCGCTGCAAACCATCATGACGAGATTGGTGGATGCCACCGAGCAGGGGCGCCTGCAAGGCGCGCTGGCGAGCCTGGTGGGCTTGGCGAGCCTCATCGGTCCGACGATGTTCACCGCGACCTTCGCCACCGTCGTCATCCACGCCGACTGGCGGTTGCCGGGCGCGCCGTTTCTGCTGGCGGCGGTGCTGGTTTTCGTGTCCATGCTGCTGGTCTGGCGCACGACTCACTCGCTTGGGGCTGCGGCAGCGACCGAGTCAGCCTGACGGATGCTCAGCGCTCCGCGCCCCACTCCGGGAAAGCCCGCAACGCGTCGACATAATTGTGTATGACGTCGGTGTGCGCATCTTCCTGCCAGCCTCCGGGTGCTGGATTCGAGAAGAGATCGCGTGGACGGCCGCGCTCATCGATCGAATAGAGGGTGAAATCCAGCGCGCGGCGCGCCTCCTCCGCCAGCGCCGCGGAGCCGGTGGCGTGTGCATACAGCGCGAGCACCGCACCGTAGGTTGAATTGATCCCGCCCCACGCCTGCCGGTCCTCGTCCTGCTCGTGACAAACCGTGATGCCGAATTCCGCATGGGTGAAATTCGCGTGCACGAATTCCACCAGCACGGCTGAGTCGGCGCGCCATTCAGGATCCACGCTCTCTCTATGCTCGAGCAGATAGCGCGCAAGATTCAACGGCGCCCAGGCCGTCCGATTGGTGGGTGTATCGTGGTCCTCGAAGAATTGCGCGAACAGAGCGCCGTCGCCGGCCGCACTCGGGATCTGATATTCCTTGATCCATTGCCACAGCGATCGGCGCGGGGCGGCGAATTCCGCATAGCCGTGCGCGAGCAGGTCATCGAAGAGCCGCAGGATGTAGGTCATGTTCCCGGAAACCGGACCGCGGCCCGCGCCGTTGCGGTAGTCGGCGCGAAACGGCCAGGGCGAGCGGGATGCGTCGCCGTCCTGCTGAAGGGCGGCAAGTACGCGGGCGTTTTGCAGCGCCTGTGCCAAGTACCGTCCCTCGCCCGTTGCCGCGAACAGCCGCGCCAGCGCATGACCGGCGATACCGCCCTTGTCGGGTTCGATCTCGTGCGGACGGTCGGCCTGCGAACCACAGTCCGGAGATAACGGAAACTGATCCCGCTTGCCGGTCGAGCGCGTGAATGCCGCATATTCGCCGGACGCCGGCGTCAGCGTTTCGTTGACCAGGTAGTCGCCCATGGCGCGCGCGGTCCGCAGAACCCTTGCATCCTGCTTGGCGCGCAATTCGTGAAATTTGAGGTAGGAGAGAATACCCATGCCGTTCTGCGTCGCCGGGATCGTATCCGTGCGATCGGCGATGGGGATCCAGTCGCCGTCCAGAAACGTGGTCAAGACGAAGCGCGGATACCCATGGTCCTGCGGACACTGCTGGTAGAAAT